>Ga0210006_1002838_pt1 | contig 11107 bp, 20 predicted proteins | sample CryGey02umfilter_2_FD_185452 | JGI IMG/M metagenome (GOLD analysis project Ga0210006, IMG submission 185452) | Groundwater microbial communities from aquifer in Utah, USA - Crystal Geyser 4/10/14 0.2 um filter (SPAdes) (version 3) | ecosystem: Environmental > Aquatic > Deep subsurface >... | reverse complement strand
GTTTTTCATATAAAATATTCTGGTACGCCGACATAGCTCAGTTGGTAGAGCAACGCTTTTGTAAAGCGAAGGTCGAGGGTTCGATTCCCCCTGTCGGCTCAAATACACCACTTTTCGTTTCGAACAGGTCCGCCTTCGGAAAGATCTCGACCACCGGCCTGTGCCTAAAATTAAGATCTAATACTAGGAGATATTCCCAAGTCATTTTAATATTGCTATTATGATATTAACCATGGCTTATCATGTCTATAACGTCAAACAGGCCGCCAAGATCTTGGGTCTCTCGACTAACACCACTTATAAATACCTCAACGAGATCGGTCTGAACGAGACAGACAATGCCAAAGACTGGTGGATCAACGAAACCTACCTCAAAAAATAGGTTACATGGTAAATACCGGTAAACACCAGCAAAAATTTCTCAACCCTCACTCTATTTTTTATAGGGTGCATTTCGTTTTAGAACCGAGGGGTCATTTTTCCTCCAAATTATTTATGGCTATTTTCAAGTCGTTGGCACACAAGGTTAAGATGATCTCTGATACTACATCGGTACAACAAGAACCGTTACCAAAATCAGCGATCAATATTATGCGGAAATAAATAAAGCCGGGGAAAAACACTTTAAACTTTTAACCTCTCCGACGATCTCTCCACCCTCATCTTTTTCACTCTGGATACCCCCTCCCTCTATCTATCTTTCACCTACCTCTTTCAGGACTCATCACTTGATACAGTTTGACCGATGGGGGCGGACCTGAAGATCATCACTCAAAATCTTTTATCTCTCCCAACTTTTTCCCATACCCTATAAGAGAAATGAGTCATTCGTCGTCCAAGAAAGCTACCAGACAGCGAACCTGTAGTTATAGTGATAATTGGTAAGATTGTAAATATTGTGACTCGTTGGGAATGAAAGCCAAAGGTTTTTTTATCGTATCCCAAGCTCCAATGCAACGACCTTCGTAAAACATTATCTCAATAACCTTAGTAATTCGCCTTATAGGTATTTGATAAAGTCACTTTCAAAATCTTCCGCAAATTTTTAAAAGAGTTCGTCAAAAACAGTATTTAACTAACATTGATATGACACAATTTCTAGATTTTATTCAAAAAAATAAAATTCAGAGCTGATTTATCAATATTCATCTAAAAACTAATGAGCAACAAAAATATACAATATATGTAAATTATTTATGTAATCCCTATAATATACACACCTCTTCAACCATATTTCCTAAAGCGTTTAGTCATGAAAATAATAATATAAGACTATCAATATCCCCAATTATATTGAGTCTCACCATCGTGTAACATAGAATAATGAACTATCTTTCTCTTCTCCCTCTCATTGCGGCCTTTTCAATATTCCCTCTTTGGCTCATTGAACAGTACTTGCCGTACCCCTGGTTTATCGAAGAACTGTTAAAGTATTTCTTTAACCTTCAGATAAATCGCTCAAAGATAGAAAGCAAACTCAAGCTCGCCTTCTTGACCGCCATCTCTTTTGCTCTCTCGGAAAGTTTTCTCTACCTATCCCTGGGCGCCATGTCTGGGAGTCTCACTTCATTCCTTCAAAGACTACTTCTTACGGTACCCATGCACATCGCTACCTTCCTTGTGCTCTTTTATGGCTGTCGGCACAAGCCAATAATCAGATTGATTGCTCTGGCCTCCACCATGACTATTCACTACTACCTTAATCGGTTCCTTGCCGTTTAAGAAGAAGACAAATTATTACTTAAAGTCAGCCCCGATAATGATCATCAAGTCGGCTTTCGGAAAGACTTCTGAAGACTGCGTGGCGACCTCACCCGCCCACCAACAGCGCCATCTCGGCCGCCTGCTTACCCACATCTCCCCGTAATATCGAACACTAAAATATTCAATCTCACTATCGGGGATTACTCTTCCCGCCTGCAAGGCCTGGCCTTGCAGGTTCTTGCTTATCCCCCACACCTGAGTATTCGTGGTAAAATTGACGAACTCGTCATCCTCGCGTGTCAGTCGCCTTTGGCGGGAACGTGGGGAACCATACGAAAAATCAATATAATCAATACAACATGGCAAAAAAAGGTCCAAGACAACACATGGGTTTTAAATGCACTAAATGCGGTCACTTCAACTATATTTCCGAACGCAACAAGACCAACACTCCAGAGAAGCTTACTATCAGCAAATACTGTCGCACTTGTAGAGATCATACCGAGCATAAAGAGGCTTCGAAGTTAAAGTAAATCCAGCCTCCACCTACCTACCCGGTTTTTCCTTGACTCCCCAACATTTATAGGTTAAAATACCCCAGCTTAGTTCATTTATAATGGAGGATCCATGAACAATTCTCACGTTCGCGCAACAATTGGTACGGTAATAGGAGATACCTTCTCAAGTTATTCTCTCAAAATAAGCGCAACGTTATTGTACAGATTTGAAACCAAGTCATCTGAAGAAACAGTCAATCTCCTGGAAGCCATTGATACTCACCGCCGCGTCTATCCGACTGAGGTCGTCTACATCCAGATCTACGGGATTGATGGCTATGAGAACACCGGTGCAGTTATCATTATCGGCACCAAAGGCGTACCCACCAACAGCCCCCTCTTCGCTTCAGAATTTAACCTGTCTGTTGAACGCGCCTAATCTCCAACCCCACTCCACTTAATGAGCAATTATGGAATTCCCCTAAGAAAATTCGAGCGCTTTGGATTTGCAGTAAATGTATGACTTTTAACTTCACGGGTTCGTGGTGCAAGAGCTGTGGTCAGCACAAATAATATCAACTTTTCGCCTCGAGTCCCGCAACGCGGGGCTCTTTTTTACCCAAGTACAAACTATCTTCCCTTGTTACTTTTGTGGTTTAATAGATATATGCCAATGACAACCGATACCAAAAATCTTGAAGAAATAATTATAAAAGCAGTCGGTAAAGCCATCAAATCAAACAATTTAGCTACCAAGGACGATGTCAAGACGATCATTAAAGAGTCCAATTTAGCTACCAAGGACGATGTCAAGACGATCATTAAAGAGTCCAATTTAGCTACCAAGGACGATGTCAAACAAGCAATAAGTGAAAATAATCACGAGCTCTTCAGAGTTTTTCTAACCAAACAAGATGCCCTAGATGTGTTCGTTACCAAAGATGAGTTTAACGAAAAAATGGACAATAACTTCGAACTGTTAGATAAAATCTACGGTATTGTCAAAAGGACAGATGAAGAACAAACTGTTGTTAGTCAAAAAGTTGAAAACCACGAAGTTCGTATCACTCATATCGAATCGGCTATCGCCTAAACCTCCACCATCCCTAGCTCGGCCGGCTTTCGGTCACCTTTTTGAGTAACGATAAAAATTAGTCGATTCTCATAAACATAAGTTCCTTTTCTGTTTCTACCTCTATCAATTCTGTCATCCCACCAACGTTCCTCAAACTCCCAAATGGCTACAAAACGGTCTTTACCGGCGTAATGGCCATAAGGATCGGCAAACCTCAAATACCCTTTTTTCTTATTGACTTCGAAAGCCACACAATAATGCCCCTGTTCACCAACAGCAATAGGTTCATTGGTCAACCTTTTCCACCATAACTTTAGTCTGTCATTGGAGTTCCAAATTTCATCTCCATACTCGTCCGAGTTAAAGATCCCTTGCCAATCAATCCCCACCAAATAACCTTTTGCCAACAACTTTTGAATATCGCCAATTTCAGCATTGTATTTTCCCCAAACTTCCAAATCAGGATAAAGCTTTCTAAGCCCTTTAGCCAAGTCAGTCAAGGGGATACCCAGCTTTTGCACAGTTTCCCTTGCCATACAGGCATCCACCAGGGCTTCTTGATCCATTTCTAAGCCAAATACCGAAACTAGCATCTGAAAAACTGCCGGTCCACAGTATGCCCCTGTCAGTTGTTTTTCTCTGGAAAAATTCCTCATACCCTATTTTACTCCATACTCACGTGTCACCGTGACACTGTGTCACTTTCCTCAGCTTACCCCAGCCGTCTGGCGTACTTACTAAGAAGCGCCGCCAGCACTTCATCGAAGCTCACACCGTGCATAGCCAAAACTTCGGTCATGGGAAGCCCCATGTCTGGTCCAAAGGCCGTGTTCGGGTTTGAGTCAGTAAAATATGGAATATTCGTGTCATCATCTACCCGGACATCAAATTTAGCATAATCTTTGTGCTGTAATCCGGTAAAGGCTCTCACTGCCAACTGTTGAATCTTAGTGGCCAGTGGTTCCTCTACGTGTTTGTAGGTATATGCCCTCTCATCGTCGTAAGACTCGAAACTGGTAAAGAAATGTTTGCCGTCCGGCTTCTTTCGGAACACTTTTTGCCCCATGTACACTCTCTTCTTGGTTCCATCATCAAAAACGACAACCGTAATCTCTGGCCCATCGACAAACTGCTCCACAATCACCGGTAGTTTGTAAGTCGTGATCATGTTGTTCACCTTCCTCTGGGCGTCCTTAATCGTTTCCTTCACGGCCTTATTATCAATCCCGACACTGCCGCCGCTTTCGTTTAGTTTTACGATCAGAGGTAAACCCAGATCTTCATTTACTCCTGTCCCCACCCGGCGGATAAACTGAAAAGCGGGTGTTGGAATTCCATAGGCCATCAAGAGTCTCTTCGTCAGGTTGCGATTGTTCCCGATTACCAGCCCCTCCATGCCCGCACCGGTGTACAAAACATTGGAAAGCTCCAAAGCGGCCGGGACCGATGTCTGCAATTTGTCTTTACCTCTTAAAGTGTCAACTAGGTTAATGACCACATCCGGCTTATCCACCAACAAGTTCGTCAGAAAATATTGATCTCCAGTCAATGCCTTTACCGGTATACCAAGGGATTTCACTCTTTCAACCACTTCGGCCGCCCTTTCCTCTACTTCTACCTCGGCTTCATAAGAATCTTTTGTCGGGAAAAACTCTCTCTCGACATGAGAAAAAGCTACTATCACCAAATTTAAGTTCTTCAAAGCCGCCTTATCGATCCTCACTTTTATGTTTTTTCGAATCTTTGGCACCCGCACGGCAGGCACGGCAATCTCTGTTTTTATGTCTTTTCCCGCCACAGAAGCCTCCCCCACAACGTCATTGCGAGGAGTACTCGACGTGGCAATCTCCGCCCTGTCAGGTAGTTTCACCTCTAACCCGTCAACTTTCTTCTTTTTTAATCCAAGCAGTTCTTTTATACCCATATATTCAGAATAGCATTTTTTTGCCTTCGAAGACAATAGCTAATTTACTCCAGTCCAAGGTCCAGATGGCGTTACCTTCCCTGTCAAAATCTCTCGTCTTGACGAATCCCGCTCTTTCAATCGCTACGATCGAGGCTACATTCCCCCTTTCAATCTCTGCCACTACAGTGACCACTATTCCCATTTTTTCGCGTACCAGCCAACTGGCCTCTCGCAAGGCTGGCACGATTAACCCTCCCGGTGCCCCGGGCCTCTTGGCATAGCTCACTTCCAGCGCTCCACGAACCAGTTCCGACGGGTAAACGTAAATAAATCCATGCACTCTTTGAATCTCCAGTCGATCAGTGTCGGTTCCGGCAATCGCCAGCAAAAAGTTGTTCCCTTCCCCCTTCTCATTCATCCATTTTCCGTAATGTTTATGGCTCATGTTCCGCACGCTGGTCATCCACGACTGCACCCCGGGGCTCTGGACTATCTCTCGCAAGTCTCTCAAGTCAAAAAAAGAGTTTGAGTCAAAAAATCTGACTTCATAAGTCTGCCCATCTTTTTCGAATGTTTTTCCCGTTCCACCCATGCTTTAAATATATAACAATTACCTCAACTGCTGTATTATGAATTATGACCCAAAATGATTTGATGCAGATCCGTGGAGTCGTCGAAGATGTTCTCGAAGAAAAGCTTGAACAAAAACTTGAAGTGAAACTAGATCAGAAACTAAAACCCATCAAGGCACAACTTAAAACAATCGACAATAAAATCAACAAGCTCCAAAAAGGTCAAAATATAATTCTAAAATATGTCGATGACCAAGACACTCGTATAGAAAAACGCGTCAGCCGTATCGAAAACCATCTTCACCTCCCCGTCTCCACAATCTGACACATTGTCATTGCGAGGTCGCCTCTGGCGACCGTGGCAACCTGCCGGCAGGTCGAAGATGCCGTGTACACACGGCCAGGTCTCCTTCCCTCAATATTTCTGCTAAAATTACCTTGCTTTGGTCCCTGCCTAAGCGAAGCTAGGGGTGTAGTTCAACGGTAGAATCCGGGTCTCCAAAACCTGTGACGAAGGTCCGACACCTTCCACCCCTGCCATTCAACTATCCCCCTCCTCTCATCTGTGACAACTTCTCGTATCCAGACGGCGCGCAGCTGGTACACGTCAAGGCCACAAAGTTCTGGCCCATGTGATCTCTGGTATGTTGAATAAACTTGGCACCCTTGCCGCAAAAATCGCACCTCAAAGTGCTTTCTCCACTACACGTAATCTCATAGACGATCTCACTATGTCCCATCTCCGCCACTGTACCCACACAACGCAATTTTTCCTGAGATAAAATCTTACTCGAATCGTATGAATTTAATATTTCTCTTGGCATATATCTCACCCCCTTTCGATAACAAAAAAGCCTTTCTTCGCTTTTGGTTTCTTCTTCCAGAGAGTTGAGCTATAATGAACAATTTGAGAACGGCCCAAAAACTCTTTGCTAAATTCCAAGGCTTTCATCACCAAATCGACATCAAAATTTTCATTAGCTCCATGCATATTACAGTCCTCATTACACAGAGGAACCATCAGCGTATCGACTCCCAAAATTTTCTTGACCTCACCCACAAAGGGAATCGCCCCGCCGACATTTTTTCTATTCACTTTGCTTCCGTAAACTTTCTTCAAAAGCTTTTCAACCACATCAAAGTATTTATTTTCTGTATCAATTTTCACCGGGTCGTGTAGCCCACTGAATTTCAATTCGTAATCGACAAATTTGGGTGTCGTCTTCTTCACAAACTTTTCAAAGTTTCTGGCTATCACCTCTGCTTTTTGAGACGCTACTATTCTAAAATTCAGTCGTACTTCCGCCTCAGCCGGTACAATATTGGCATATCCCTGATCCACATAACCAACTTTCAAACCCGTGATTTGAATCGTCGGCCTCAAACCAGTTTGGGTGTAAAAATCCACTCCTTTTTCACCCAGTAATATTTTGACGCCCGCCAATTCGGCCAGGTCGTTTGCCTCCCGAACCAGCCTCTTGTTATTCAAAAGTTGTGGCCTGGAAATGGTATCCACTCTCTTATAAAACTCCGTGTATTTAATTGAGTTATCTGCATTAAAAACTTTTGCCAGAAACTTTATCATCTCCGCTCCGGCATTTGGCACACCCCCGCCAAAAATACCCGAGTGCAGGTTATTCCTGCCTGTTTTATAAATCAAGGTACAATTGAATCCTCCCCTCAGTGACACTTCTATGGTCGGCTTGTTGTTTGTCAGTTCGCCATCGGAAACCATCAAGATATCACAATCCAATTTGCTCTTGTTTTGCTTCATGGTATCCGCCAAGTCATCATTGCCTGTTTCCTCGTTGCCCTCTATCAGAAACTTCAGATTGTGACCAAGCTTCCCCTCTTTAATCAGTTCGCTAGCCGTAAAGACGTGTGCCAATATCTGACCCTTATTGTCCACCACTCCTCGACCAAACAGCTTATTTCTTTTCTGAACCAGATCAAATGGTTCATTGTTCCATCCATCTTTTTTTGCCGCGGGCTGGACGTCATAGTGTCCATAAAATAATATTGTGTCAAGTTCGTCTGACACATGATAGCTAGCAAACACCATGGGATTAGCTTTTCTCCCAGGCCAAATCTCCACCTCAAACTCAGCCTTCAAAAAAAATTTCTTTAGCCATGCCACTGTTTTCCGGATTTCCGGCTGAAATTTCGGGTCCGTCGAAACACTTTTTAGTTTAAGAAACTCGGCTAATAATTTTTTGTACTCCTCAAATTTGTTGGTCATATGTTTTTTATAAACAAAATTCTACCACACTTGATTTACAATATTACTCAGTGTCCCTAATAAAACCCAATCTCTATCCACTCGAACTAGTCTTTGTCCGACATGGAGAGTCGGAAGGCAATGTGGCCGTTAAAGCAGCCGAGAACGGAGATACCAGCTTTTTCACTGATGAGTTCAAAAAGCGCCACAGCTCCACCTGGGATTTGAATCCTGAGCGTGATGCCTGGCGCCCCATCACCCATAAGAAATACTCCAACGAAGAACTAGTTAAGTAATTTTGGTATAATCTATAGGACGCTTGCAATTTAACTTTACCAAAGGAGAGCTCAATGGGAATTATCCAATCACGGCTTGCCGTAGGGCGGAGTGTGTCACTCTGGTATCCTCAGACAGGTTTTAAGACTATTGTTGTTGGTAGGCTTCCCGGACACACCGGGTACGTTCCGGAACCCGGAGAGGCCGTTCATTGGAACCTGCCATATTTGCGCCGCATGTTTTCCCGGCGGATCTTCGCCCTTTACTGCACTGCCGAAGGCAATCTCACCATCGTTCGACTTTCAGACACAAACTCGGTCATGATTTCTTCGGCCTCAAACAAACCTATCACCTTTCTTGATGTTCACCAAAGATACACCGTATCTCCGGATGAAATGTACAACCTGACCGTTACCATTCATGGCTTACTGATCATCAAATCACAATCGGTGGGCCAACCTCATTCAGGGGTATTGAAAACATGTATCCTTTCCATGACCAGAGAAAAATAGGAGAAAAATGTCGTACATCGTTATTTTTGAACATACCAAAATGACCGGTGGTTTTTACAAAATTCGCACTCGGACCGATTACACCAATCAGGCCCAGTTCCAATCGATTTACAAAGCCATTCCCGAAACCACCGTTGTCGCCGAAGGTATCTCTGAGGATGAAGCAAATCGCTAGCTCTTCTCGGTACCCCCGATCTGCCATTATCTCGCCGCTGTCGAACAACTGTTTGAGGTGCCGAATGCCGAAGTTACCCTTTTCCGCCTTCAGTGGGTCATGGAAAATGCCAACATGGCCGCCGCACACGGCATAGAACAACGTTTCAATCTGGGCATACTCAATGAAATCGACGCCGACTTCATTTCCCACCTGATGGATCTTATCCAAGACAGAACACTAAAAGGTCGGTATTTCAGATATGTTATTGGTAAATATCATCCTGACTGGGACTATATGCCTCAACTTCATTTTGAGGCCCTTCTACAAGAGTAATCTTCCAGTCTCACCCCGCCCTCCTAGACCTCATCCCCGCCACATGGCGGGGTTTTTTGAACAAAGAGATCCATTGACAACGTTATAGAATCAATATATGATACTGTCATGATCCAACAACTAATCAATGACGAAAAATTTACCAACGTACAAACAGCTCAGGCTGGCATCACCAAGCTCTTCACCCAAGCTTCTAAAGGCAATCATTTTTACAGAGTAATGAAGAACGACACTCCCCTGGGTGTACTAATACCCAACGATCTGTGGGAAGACTTAACAGAGGAACTAGAAATGCTTTCTTCTCCAACCTATCTAAAGATCATCCAAGAGGCTCGTGAAGAAATCACAAATAAACAAACTTTTAGCCTTGATGAGGTTAAAAAACAGCTTGGGTTTTAACAAACGATGAATACCTATCGTTTTACCAAAAGAGCTTTGAAAGATTTAAGCGATCTACCGAAAAACAAACAGCTTCTGATCATCAATAAGCTAGAGTATTTTACTTCCACGGGGAAACCACTTTCTTTTGCCAAAAATCTTACGAATTTTAGCCTCGGACAGTATCGTTTCCGAGTTGGAGACTATCGAATTACTTTCGACCTAGACTCAGATAGCACTATTTACATCCTTCATATCGGCCACCGTCGCGAAATCTACAAGTAACCTAAAAAACCTCTTCATCCATTAATTAGGTAAATGTAACAATCTACGTTCTAATACATCATTATCTATTCAAATTCTTATCACCAATTCACCGTCAAACTATTCCGAACCATCTCCAAATATCACAATTTCCAACTTCATATCATTTCATCCCAATGCGCTCGCATGCGTTCTATTGCATTTCACTCACATTTATGATATATTATGGGTTTAGAAATCAAACCGTGCCACGCACGGAAACACTTTGACAGTCAGGAGGTGCGCTATGCGCCTACAAGTTCTGGACGATGGACGTCTGTCCCTCGTAGAGGAGGGTCAGACTCTTTCTATCCTTGACGGCTGTATGAGCCTCAGGATATCTTCAACCGGCCTAGGGCCGGAAGTCATGTTCACACCGGACTGCAAACTTCCCTCCAGTTTCTTTATTGGAGACGAAGTTAAATCTGACGGAGGTAACGCCTTGGCTTATCGCGTCTGGCAGCCATTACAAAACGACACTACCATCGTTATCTACGATGGAGACACTCGTTTCGAGGCCAGAATCGTCATCGAAGACGATGACCCCGCCGACGATCCTGACAATCCGTTCTAAACAATAGACCCATAGTTGACAAACTAGACACGGTATGATATACTCTACAACTGTACATTGAGATGCGCCAAGAAGCAGGCATCTCCCCAAACCCCATCCCTTCGAAGGAGATAATAAACCATGAACCCTTTTGTAAAGCTGGTCCGCTCACTCCTGAAAGTCGACAACGAAGTTACGGAAGCTGTTGATGCCAAACGTGAAGAACTTCTGAATGCAGCAGAAACGTTTATGCCTAACTTCGCGAAGATCCGCGACGAAAAGGCCAAGGCTGGCGTTCTCGATTTCAAGGATGGCCGCGATCAGGTGCGCCTCGGAACCCGTAAGATGGACGATGGCGAAGAAGCTGTCGAACTCGCCCAAGTACTCGGCTCCCGCGTCAAACTTCCCCGATAGCTCAGCACCCCGCGCGCAAGCGCAACGTACGACATCCCCCACTCACTGAGTGGGGGATATTTTTTGGCCACAAAAACACCACTACCCTATTGGCGGACCAGGCCACTTATCCGGCCTTCAAGGCCAGGCCTTGAAGGTATCTAAATAGTCCTTGATTGGTGCTATAATAGCCCCATGGCAAACACACAATCAACACAGATCAAGATCAC
>Ga0210006_1002823_pt1 | contig 11135 bp, 11 predicted proteins | sample CryGey02umfilter_2_FD_185452 | JGI IMG/M metagenome (GOLD analysis project Ga0210006, IMG submission 185452) | Groundwater microbial communities from aquifer in Utah, USA - Crystal Geyser 4/10/14 0.2 um filter (SPAdes) (version 3) | ecosystem: Environmental > Aquatic > Deep subsurface >... | reverse complement strand
TGGCTGGAATGACGTCCTGCCGCCCGTCAGTTCGACCCATCTCAGGCGGATCGAAATCCATTTGCCTAGGTATTTGGATGAAGGACAGAGAAAGCGATACACTTCAAAAAAACGTCAGATCCGAGTATGCCGAAGTGGAAACAACGGCTTAATGGTTAAATATTGGCGCTTGTCTATTAGGGCTGATCAATTAGAAATTTTGACCCGATTCTGTTCAAAGCAAAACAGTGGCTCTTTTTCAATGAGTGCCAACACTTCATCCACAATTTTCGCGGATACATTCTCGCCGTATAAATTGGGCACATCCTTCATGCCCTGGTGATTTTTAGCGCTTTTGATGATCGTGGCAATCAACTTTCCATCCGTTGGTGGCGCAATGACGTTCGCTCCCGCAATAATTGTCTCGCTCCTGTCCGAACCAAAGCGCAATGTCACACATGGAACGCCCAAAATATTCATTTCCTCCTGCATACTTCCGCTATCGGTTGCACACACGGTCGCTTTTTCCATTGCTACGATCACATCGGTGTAATATGGCCACACATCCGAACAGATAAAATTCGGTTTTTGTTTCATTGTTTCCAATCGTTCCGTTAAACCGAATTCCTCCACGGCCGCTTTGGTCTGAAAAAGCGAAATCAAAAGCACATTTTCCCCTTCGTTCACAAGTTGTTCCATCGCGTCAAAAATGGCAATAAAACGTTCTCTATTCGCGCAATTCTCGCGCCGATGAATACAAAAGCGAATAAATCCCTCTTTCAAAAGCGGATATTTTTCAAAAACTGTCGAATTAGCGGCATTGGCCTGAGCCATTTTGGTCGCGTCATACACCGAATTCCCCACCACCTTAATCCGATCCCCCCGGAACCCTTCCGAAAGCAAAAATCCTCGAACCAATTCCACCGGCGCGCAATAAAGTCCTGTCGCGGGTTCCGTCGCACGCGTATTGAACTGTTCCGGGTACGGCTCAATCGACCCTTGCTCCCAATTATTCCGATCCATCAACCATTCACGCCAGTTTTCGAAAGAAAAATCTTCTAATGTTTGAAAATTTAAAATTGAAAATTGAAAATTTGAGAACTTTGGTGTCAAAGTTCGAATCCCTGCTTCCACATGCACGCTGGCAAATTCATTCGCGAATCCGGCATTGCTCGCGGCCATCGCGGTCATGGTATCGCCATGCACATACGGGATCACCACCTTTCCCATTTTCTTCATCTCGGCCAGCAAATTGCCGAGGCGAATAATGATTTGTCCGATTTTTTCATGCAACGCGCCTTTAATGTTCAAATTAAAATCCGGAACGATTCCAAATTCCTCCTCCAGGCCCCCACTCAGGTTGAAGTCATAATGCTGTCCGGTATGTCCGAGCAGCACCAATTCTCCACGTTTCTTTACCTCTAAATACACCGGTGCCTGCTTAATAATATCCGGCTTGGTTGCGATCATCACCAGGTGAACGTGTTTTCGATCGTCCTGCTTCAAATCTTCCCAAAACCTATCGCGAATCGTGATGTCTTTAAAATTTTCAATGTCCATAATTTTTTGTACATTTAAGATACAGGCATTAGATTATCGTATTTGAATAATAAATGCCAAATCTCAATCAAAACCCCCTTCATCCGACATTGGATGAAGGGGGTTGAATTTAAATTATTGGGTTACGGTTTAAATACCATGACTCATTGGTCGAGGGTCATTAGAAAGAAACCATATGAAAAATAGGCTGTGCTTGAGCGCCTTGGGTTGCCTCTCCGGAATTCATCGTGGCTTCAGAAGCAACCAAGGTGGTTCTTACAAGAGACCCTTCACCTGCTCCGCTGATATTGGCGTTCAGTAAGTATGTTTTACTGCTATTGGCAGGAATCATTTCATTTTCTAAATCCATTTGAAACCCATAATCGGTAGGAGTGCCTGTCCATACCACTTTATCTGTGGTCAACTCAATCATTTGCACCACCGTAGCGTTAACATTTTTACTCGTATTGAATTGAAAGGTTAGTTTATTGAGTTGAACCGCTTCTTTATCGGCGGTAGCACTAAATAGCAATAATTTTTGAGGTCCATTATTGAGTTTTGTTTTCAGGTTGCCGATTAAATTGAATGTCAGACCTGAGGTGGCCACCACGTTTCCGATTACGGACAAATCTTCCGTAGAGGGATTTGACTTAAATAGAGCCTGTTCTTCTTTACTCGCGGTTCTGCGTGAAGGCTCCATGTTTTGGGATTTTGCTCTATTGGCACCACTCACACTCCCCGTTAAATCCATAGTTGGGTTTGGCGGATAGTGCATTAATCCGTTAAGAACGAGCAGGAGCGCGAGCGCGCCTACACCAAAACCAACTTTATGTTGGGCAATGGCTTTAAAAAGTGAATTAAACATATTGTTTTTTGTGTTAAAATATAATAAGCTTTCCATACATTATATCATTTCTTAAAACATAACGCAAGTATTGTATTGTATCACTTTCTTCTAGAATAAGTTAGACCACCTGGTGCGTTAAGATAGTGAATGAATCATTTGGCATAATGGACAATTTGGGGTGTTTTTAGGTACCTAAAAGTTCGGCAGTCAGTTTGATTTTCCGGTGCCATATTAGCCCCCGATGAACTCCTATTTTATCCCGCAAATGACTGAAGCTTCCATCAAGGGAATGGGTGGTGTTCGGCATATCCGGATGATGGCGGTAGGTGAAAAGGTAAGGCAAATGTCGCAATAGACTCCGGTGAGCTTTGCGGAGACGTTCATGGGTATACCTCCATCCTTTTCTCACATCATCCCATGATTTTTCATCGAGAAAATCTTTCCATTTCTTATGCCATTTTTCCAGCCAGTACACAAAACTGGCTTCATCGGTTTCAGGCAGGAGCCTGGCCAGATTCAGAAGTTCCCTGGCCGCGGGGAGACGAGGGTAACGGGTGGTATAACGGGAGACGATCTGGATCCGGTGGAAGTGACACATCTGAACCGGTAACCCTAAAGATTCGAGGCGCTTAAGAACGCCAGGTCTGCCGTCAACCGTCGCTCCGGTTATCTCAAATCCCGCCAGCCTCAGTTCAGCTACTCCCAACTCATAATCGTCTACCTCCTCTTTTTCTATCGTCCGCCATCCGAGATTCTTTTTGAGGGTCGGAGAACGGAAAACCGGAATACCGTTTCCACGCCCAAAAAACATCGCATCGATAATAAGCGGTATCTTGCATGGCTGCACATGATGCAAACCGGGAGCATATAGCTGGAATAGTATAAATTGGCACAATCCCATTCGTCATTTCGACCCGCCTGAAGCAGGTGGGGAAGAAATCCCTTTGCCCACTATTTCCTTCAAAATAGGCAGTGATGATATTGTGTCATTTTATTTTGATTTAGCTATAGGAGTCGATCATCCGCTGTACCCATTTTGTGCTTCGCCTGAAATCCTTGGCTATTTCGCGGTACGTTTGCTTGCGGTGAACGTACAGTTTCCAAATCTGTTCTTTTAAGGGGATCAGCCGTCTGTCGTTCTGAAAACGGTCACCGCAAACCCCGCAACGGTACCGCTGTCTTCCGCTTTGGAAACCATCTTTATAAACCTTTTGGAGTCCGCATTTTAAGCATTTTTTTATATCCCATAATAAAAAGATTAGTTTTAATGGCTTAATGTAGCCACAAATCTAACTTTTTAACACCTAAAAATGTCTATTATGCCATCTTTGCGAAGATGTTAAAACACAATACCATTGCGAAAAACTATTGACCGCCCTGAAGGCGGTTTTTTGTTCATAAAAAGGAGTATTTGTATTTCAGACAAGAGAGTTTACAATAAGAGAGATTTGAAACAATCTCCCTATGTCACAACAAGCGATTTGCGCCATATCGGGTCAGGCGTTTGAAATTTCCGATAAAGAAGTTGAACTCTGCAAGCGATTGGGTGTTCCTTTGCCGACGCTTTGCCCCACCGAACGCTTTCGGGTACTCATGGCGTTTCGTAACGAATGGAAGCTTTATCGACGTAAATGCGACGCGACAGGAGAGAATATTTTAAGCGCATACGCGCCGGATAGTCCGTACAAAGTCTATCAGAACAAAATCTGGTGGGGGGACACATGGGATGCTTTGGAATATGGTCGTGCATTTGATTTTTCCCGCTCTTTCTTCGAACAATTCCAGGAACTTCAAGCGGTTGTCCCACGCGAGGGAACTTCCATTTTTAACTGCGAAAATTGCGATTACAACAGCCATATCCGTCAATCCCGAAACTGCTACCTCAATTCGCTGGTCGCGCGTTGCGAAAACCTCTACTACTCGTATTGGATGGTCGATGATAAAGACGTTTTTGATTCCCTGATCACCAATGGTTCAACGCTCTGTTATTATTGCTCCAACGTGAACGACAGTTATCAGTGTTTTTTTGTCGAAGAATCGATGAATTGCAAAGAGAGTTATTTTTGTCACCAAATGCACGGGTGTGACCACTGTATTTTTTCATCCAATCTGGCCAATAAAAGCTATTACGCGTTCAACAAGCCCTGTACCAAAGAGGAATTTGAAAAGATAAAAAATACCGTTTTTGACGGATCCTTCACAGCGCTGGAAAAAGGGAAAAAAGAATTTGAAACGTTATGCCGGAAAACGATACAAAGGGCGCTTCATAATCTCAACTGCGAAAATGTTACCGGGGATCACCTTTACAATTGTCGCAATTGTGAGAACGCTTACGAAGGATTCAATTCCGAAGATTGTGTGAACAGTATTTCTTTGGGGGATGCCATGACGGCCTACAGTTGCTATTCGGCAGGGTGGCCCAACTCTCCGGGGCCGGTTTATATGGCGGTCGTCAGTCGGGCATGCCAGGACGTGGCTTTTGGCAATTACAATTGGTATTCGGGCAGTCTTCGTTATTGCGAGATGTTAAATGCCTGCGAAAGTTGTTTTGGTTGCATTGGATTGCAACATAAAAAGTATTGTATTTTGAATAAACAATATACCAAAGAAGAATATGATCGAATGGTGGAACGAATTGTGGAGCATATGAAAGAAACAGGAGAATGGGGGCAATTCTTTCCACCCGATTTTTCTGATTTTGCTTACAACGAAACCGCGGCTCAGGATTTTTTTCCTCTCAAAAAAGAGGAGGCTTTGACGTTGGGGTACCGCTGGAAAGAGGAAGACGCAAAAGAGTTTAGACCATCCACCATCGAAGAAATCCCCGAAAACATCGCGGACATCAATTCCGATTTTACGAAAGAAATTTTAGCCTGCGAGTCATGTCGAAAAAACTACAAAATCATTGAGCAGGAACTGAAATTTTATAAACAAATGAATTTACCCATTCCGCGACTGTGTCCCGACTGCCGTCACAAAGAACGTTTTAACAAACGAAACCCCTTCCTCTTGTTCCATCGACAATGCGATGCCTGTAAAACAGACATGCTCAGCACATATTCACCAAAAAAGCAGGAAGTGGTTTATTGTGAGGAATGTTATTTAAAAGAAGTCGATTAGCTGTTAGCTATAAGTGGCCATCTGTTAGTCGGAATTTGTTCACCGGCCAATAGCTAATCAAGCATATCGATCATTTGTTTTAATCGAATCTGGTTCATTTCGTAATGAACGTTTCTTTCTTGCGTAATATCATCAATCACCTCCATGGTAGGAGCGTAGTTGCAGAAATTCATGCACCGTCGTTTTTCCACACGAATATCCTTCCGTTCAGACGTCCGTTTTTCCGATTCCGCAAAAAGGTCTTCCGCGGAATGGTTGGAACAACTTGCCCCACAACAGACGCGAATTATTTTCGTCATTTTAGAAGTTGGTAATTAATAATTCGTAATTAGAAATTATTCGGTCTTTTGGAATGCCACTCCGTCGCCTGTTCATACGCGTGTCCCACATGAAATAGATTCTCTTCCTTAAATTGGCCGGCAATCAATTGCATTCCAATCGGCAAACCCTCTTTGCTGAACCCGGCCGGAACCGAAAGCCCGCAAACACCCGCCAGATTGATCGGTATCGTCAGAATGTCCGCCATGTACATGGCCAGCGGGTCATCCGCTTTTTCTCCAACCTTAAACGCCGGGAAAGGGGATACAGGCCCTACCAAAGCGTCGCATTGTTCAAAAACAGCTTCATATTCCCGCTTGATCAGTGCGCGTACCTTTGCCGCCTTCAAATAAAACGCGTCATAATATCCGGCAGAAAGCGCGTAGGTTCCGAGCATGATCGAACGTTTCACTTCATCCCCAAATCCTTCCGCGCGGGATTTCATGTAAATCTCCAAAAGCTCTTTCGCGTCATCCGTTGTGTGGCCGTATTTAATGCCATCGTATCGTGCCATGTTGGTGCTGGCTTCCGACTTTGCGAGCAGATAATAAGTGGGGATCGCGTATTTTGTTAATGGAAGACTCACTTCGGTCACTTCCGCGCCAAGTCGCTTCAACACGTCAATTTCATGACGGATCACATCGATGGTTTCCTGCTCCACCCCTTCCTCAAAAAATTCCCGGGGAATTCCAATGCGCACGCCTTTCAAGTCTTTTTTGAGGAATCGCGAATAATCCGGAACCGGAACATCCGGAGTGGTTGAGTCTTTTTGAGAGTGGCCAGCCATAGTTCGCAAAACCAAAGCCGCATCCTCCACTGTTTTGGCAAAGGGGCCAATCGTATCAAAAGACGACGCGTACGACATCACGCCATAACGTGGCACCCTTCCATAGGTCACTTTAAGCCCCACGCAACCGCACAAACTGGCAGGCTGACGAATGCTTCCTCCTGTGTCCGTTCCGATCGCAAAAGTCGCCTGATCCGCCATCACGCTAGCCGCAGGTCCGCCTGAAGAGCCTCCGGCAACCCGCGTTAAATCCCAGGGGTTTTTTGTGGCTCCAAAACAACTGTGTTCCGAGCTACTGCCCATGGTGAATTCATCGGTATTGGTTTTTCCGAGTAATACACATCCCGCCCCTTTCAGTCTTTCCCATACTTCCGCGTCGTAAGGCGGTACAAAATCTTTCAGCATTTTGGAGCAAGCGGTGGTTCGAATGCTTTTGGTGCACACCACATCTTTCAGATTCATCGGAATACCCGCGAGTGGCTGGCTGAAGTCCGCGGACGCGTCCCTTTTTTGTGCCTCCTCCAAAGCCATTTCTTCCGTCACCGTTACGTAGGCATTTAGCTTTTTATCCGTCGTTTTGATCCTATCCAGATACGCCTGAGTTAGCTCCGTGCAACTGAACGTTTTTTCTCGCAGGCCTTTGAGTGTTTGGGTGAGGGTGAGGTTGATCATTTTTAGTGTTACTACAGTGCTACAGAGAATTAACTACTAACTACTAACTACTAACTACTAACTACTAACTATATTAACTACTGTCGCACTGCACGCTGCTTGTATTAAAATATATTTTTCACCTTAATCATATTATCCTGAATCGATTGAGGGGATTGTTCCAACAAAGCTTCCGAAACATCACAATCCTTTACGTCATCGGGAAAAATAACATTTGTGAGCCCGGTTATCTGTGCGATGGGTTCCACGCCGTCGGTATTCACTTCATCAAGCGCTTTGGCATGGCTCAAAAAATCCGAAAGTTGCTTGCTGAATTTATCCACCTCCGCATCGGAAAGCGCCAATCTGGCCAATGTGGCGATGTGTTTTACTTCGGCTTTGGTAAGTTGCATTTTAAATCAGACAGTTAAATTCCGAACTTCTGTAGAAGATTCAGTTAACATTCTAACCAAAGTTTAGGTTTTTGAATAGTCGAAGCGTTTCGATTTTTAAATTTTTTATAAATCGGTTACAATGAATAGCGGTTTATAAAAACAGAATGAATCAAATCAAATCCATCCACAGCGTCAGCGCGATTTATTTTTTTATTCTCGCTTTTACCTACGTTATTGCGGCGTTGGCTTTTCGGAACGACATCATGGCAAACAGCGCCATCACCCTCATGCGGATGTTAGACACCCCTTTCGCGCTCATCGCTCTATTGTATGGAGGGAGCACGTTGTATTTGGAGCTGAACGGAGAAGGGGAAAACACCCATCCATGGTCCATTCTTATCGTGGCCGGATGCATTGTGTTATTCGGGTTGGTCGTTTTTATGAATTTCGCATTCCCGAGCGTTATATGACCCAATTGGTAAACCTATTGGCATACCAATAGGAATTTAACTCTTGTAATTCGGTGCGTCTTTAATAACCTGAACGTCGTGCGGGTGACTCTCCCTCAGGCTGGCCGAAGTGATGCGGACAAATTCGGATTTTTTCTGAAAGGTCGCGATATCCTTACTGCCACAATACCCCATGCTGGAACGAAGCCCGCCAACCAGCTGAAAGATTTCGTGAGAAACAGGGCCTTTGTACACAATTTGCCCCTCAATGCCTTCCGGAACGAACTTGGTTTCATCTTTCACATCCGCTTGTCCGTAACGCTCCCGCCCGCCCGCGCTCATGGCGCCCATGGAGCCCATGCCACGGTACGATTTAAATGTTTTTCCTTCACGGTAGATCAGTTCTCCGGGGCTTTCTTTTGTCCCCGCAAAAATACTGCCGATCATTACCACGTCTGCCCCTGCGGCAATTGCCTTGGCCACATCCCCCGAATACTTTATGCCTCCATCTGCGATGAGTGGAACACCACATTTTTTAGCTTCTTCCGCGCAAGCCATGATGGCGGAAAGCTGAGGAACACCGACGCCGGTCACAATGCGCGTGGTACAAATAGATCCCGGACCAATCCCGACCTTCACTGCATCCGCTCCGGCTTTCACTAGATCTTGAACCGCTTGTTTTGTGGCAACATTTCCGGCAATCACTTCAATTTTTTTATAGTGTTTTTTAACATGTTTAACCGTATCCATCACCCCCTTTGAGTGACCGTGAGCGGTATCGACAACCAACACATCCACGCCGGCTTCGACCAATTTTTGAACCCGCTCTTCCATATTGGCGGCAGGGCCAACCGCGGCCCCAACGCGCAGTCGTTTTTCGGAATCTTTACAGGCATCGGGGTACAATTTATTCTTTTCTATATCTCTTCGGGTAACCAAGGCTTTCAGATGAAAACTTTTTTCATTGTCCACCAAAAGCAATTTGCTGTGTTTGGATTCTTCCAAAATATCATTCGCTTCACTAAGAGTGATTCCTTCATAGGCGATCAGCAAATTTTTTGCCTTAGTCATGCGGGTTTTTATTTTCTGCTTGGCGTGTTTATGATAAAAATAATCGTTCGCCGTGATGAGCCCCATCAATTTGCCGTTCGATTTGCCATCGTTCGTCACGGGAATCGCTTTGTAGCCATGTTTTTCACGAATCTGATAAAGTGTCTCGATCAAATCATCCGGCTTGGCACAAATGGGGTCCTTAATAAACCCGTTCTCAAAACGCTTCACTTTCCGCACTTCCTCCGCCTGCTCATCAGGCGTCATGTTTTTATGAATGATTCCAATCCCTCCGCAAAGCGCCATTTTTATGGCCAATTCATGCTCGGTAACGGTGTCCATCGCCGCGCTTACTAGAGGGATATTCAAAGCGATCTTTCGGGTAAGCATGGTTTTGACCGAGGTATTTTTAGGCAACACTTCGGAATATTGGGGTACCAGCAAAACGTCATCGAACGTAAAATAAAAAGGAATGTCTTTCATAAAAAAGAAGTTAATAGTTCAGAATCTATAATTTTTGAAAATTCTACATCCTTTTTGTAAAAAAGTAAATTTTTTTTGAAAGAAAAGAATTATCTATTTTACGCACAAAAGCCTGGGGCATTGGCAAGCCAATTCCCTGGGGATGAGGCAGAAGGATTGACGGTAGAAAGCATTAAACCGGCGCGCGTACGCGTTCTTGCGGGAACCTCAGAGCGGCTTCAGGCTTACGCTAATTGCCTCGTTGGCGGAAGAGGGGAGGCTTTAGGGCTTCGTTTTGTTCACGCCGTGTTCGATGAAAGAGCACTGGAGGAGAAAAAAAGGGACGCAAATCGTCGGGCAAACAGAAGAGAGTGGTAATAGAATTCCGAACACTAAAAACAATTATGATTCAGGATGAGCAGGTTTCTCTTCTTAGAGGGAAAAAATAGAATCGGGGAATGAATTTAGAAAACAAAAAAAGAGCCGCAAATGTTGCGGCTCTTTTTAACAAAATATTTTATAACGATTACTTACGGCGACGTACGACAGTCAAACTACCAAGTCCGCTCAATACCATCAAAGCGCCAAGAATTCCTTCAGGACCGGTAACAGCCAATTTAACAGGCTGAGCTTCCGTAACGGTTTCGGCAACAGCAGGAGTAGTTTCAACCGGCTTGGAAAGGTCGCTTAATAGATCGCTAATCAAACTCAGAGATTCTGGTTCCTGAATAGTAACAGGTTCTGCAACTGGAGCAGCGGGTTTTTCTACAACAACGGGTTCGGCGGTAACAGGGGCTACGCTATCCGCAGGATCACCGGTTATTCCGGGTTGGGTTATGGGCTTTACAACAACCGGTTCAGGTTGAACAACAGCAGGAGTGACTACAGGAGTAGCGGCTTCCGTTTGAGCGGCGGCTTCGGCTGCGGCCACCTGAGCGGCGGCGTAACCGTCTTTGTAGTAAACCAAAGTATAAGTAGTGGTCTCTCCAACTACCACTTCCTGAGGGTTGGCATTGGTCAGTTCAAAACTTTCGTATCCTTTTTTATTCTGACCCTGAAGGTAATAAATACCCCATTCACGTTGAAAGGTTTCTCCTGTGGTTCCGTTGCGAACAATAGCACCTTGTTCACCTCCCTGACGGAAGAACCAGTAACCACCAATAGGTTTACTGTCCTGATCCATAACCTGGATAACAACGGTTCCGGTTGTAGGGGTAGGTTCCGCGGCAAAGGCAATGAAAGGCAAAGCCAACGCGACTGCCAAACTCACTAAAACAATTTTAAATGTAGACATTTCTTTTAGAGTTAAAAATTAGTAATGGAGGCTACTCTACTATTAATACAATTTTTTGTCAATAGTTTTTTTCTAAATAGACCCCAGTTTTACCAGTTGCCGTCTTGAGAAGAGGCTGAACTGGCCCGGCGGGTCTCTCGGACGGGTGACGAGAGGTTTTAGAGAACACCGCATGAAGGTAATGAACGAATCCAGATTCTGACCTAGGTTTTTGAGCCTGAGGAATTTTTTATACAAAAGAAGA
>Ga0210006_1002820_pt1 | contig 11139 bp, 12 predicted proteins | sample CryGey02umfilter_2_FD_185452 | JGI IMG/M metagenome (GOLD analysis project Ga0210006, IMG submission 185452) | Groundwater microbial communities from aquifer in Utah, USA - Crystal Geyser 4/10/14 0.2 um filter (SPAdes) (version 3) | ecosystem: Environmental > Aquatic > Deep subsurface >... | reverse complement strand
CGAGACCGTAATAAAGAATTACGTAAAAAACCAAGGAAAAACGTATCAAGAGATACATCGTGAAAAGCAGCTTAAACTACTTATGTAAGTGATGAGACCCCGTCAGCTTGCTGCGGGGTAATTCATTATGCAACTGTTTTAAACCACCTGTCCACCAAATGCAGCGGTAAGATCTGAAAGTTCTGTGTTTGCGGTGTTATTTGTTGATGATGACTCATTTGTTTTTTCTATTACGACGTCTACCACTATGGGGCTTCCAAGCAATTCTGCAAATGCAATTTCAAGCTTTCGTTTTGTTTCTGGGTTCATAAGTTTGTCCTGATGAAATGTATATTCGACGCTCATCGTGATTACATTGCCAGTCACTTTTTTGAGAGTTGCCATTTTTAAAATAAATATCATGGTAGGAGAGTCTGCTTCGATCATTTTTATCCACGCGTTCCAATGCTTTTTCACTTCATTCTGGTCTACAGACGACGAATTACTGATTTCAGTTTTTGCTGTCTGTTGCTTGTTGTCTGTAGTCTCTTCTTCTAGCGTCGAGCTTTTCCCAATCTCCTCAAAGAGGGGAGGGGTATGTTCTTTCTTAGATACAACTTTCTCAGTAGCCTCTAAGGTTGGGGATGTTTTGACTATTTCTGTATCATGTTTTTCAACATTCTTTTTTTCAGTCTGAACTGCCTGTTTGGACGACACCTCAGAAATTTTAACAATGTTACCAACATCAGCTGCTTCATCTTGGCACCACTCTATTACTACCATCTCCATTGGCATTTCAGAAATTGGGCTTGTTTCTGTTTGTCGCTTTCGTTTCATGACAAGATCTGCAAGAGAAATAAGCTCTGCGTGTGACATGTGTGTTGTGATTGATTCTAGTTCTTTTTTTGCACTATCACTTAGGTCAATACCTACGCCAGAAAAATCATTCGTTGCTTTTACAATCATGAGGATACGCAATAACTCGAGTGTGTCATGGGCAAACTGTTCCATGCGGACACCATCCGAGGATGCACGTTGTATTGCCGCAAGACCCTCGGACATGTTTTTTTCTACCAACGTTTTGAGAAATGCAAGTGTTGTACTAACATCACTTGTCGGAAGGAGCATGGTGACATTTTCCTTTGTAATGTGTGTTTCCCCTGTAGCAAGCACTTGTTCAAGCAAACTCATAGCATCACGCACACAGCCATCACTTTTGTTGATAATTCTCGCAAGAACATCATCATCAACTTTTATTTTTTCTTGTGTCAAAATAGATTCAAGATGTGCTTTCATCGGTTCGAAAGGAACACGTTTGAACCGAAAGACTTGGCAACGAGAAATAATGGTTTCTGGAATTTTATGTAGTTCTGTTGTTGCTAAGATGAACATAACGTGTGCCGGGGGTTCTTCTAGCGTCTTCAGAAGGGCATTAAATGCGCTATTTGAGAGCATGTGGACCTCGTCTATGATAAAGACCTTCTTTTTCATTGATGTAGGCTGAAAACGGGCATTTTCGATGATATGCTCACGGACATCGTCGACTCCGGTATTACTTGCCGCGTCGATTTCGATGACATCTATCGATCGAGATCCGTCGATTTCCTTTGCTGTGTCACTGTCATTTTTAAATTCAGCCGTCCCTTCTTTGAGAGGAAGATTTACTGCCTTTGCTAGGATTCGTGCTGTAGTCGTTTTTCCCACACCACGTGGGCCTGCAAAGAGGTATGCATGACCTACTTTATTGTGGATGACCTGGCTTTTTAGGGTATCAATAATATGTGCTTGGTAGGCGACATCATCAAAAGTAGTTGGGCGGTATGTATGGTAGAGAGCCATAGAAATAAATCCAAATAAGCAAATTCAAAACTTTTTTGCTGAGATAGTATACCTCGCGATTGACTAACAGTAAACAGGAACTATGTATCAGTAGAGTATAGTGAAGCATCACCTGGTTCATCTCATTGTTGTATTTTCCCACTACGTATGCTATAGTGTGGATAAGTTATTAGGGGAAATTGCCTTCACCTGATACCATAATAGCGTTATTAACAAAGGCACATATTATTTCTTAATGCATATACTATGCCAAGAAAAGCAAATCCAGCGCTCATGAAGCCGCTGACACTTTCTCCAGAACTCGCAGCAGTCATCGGAGCAGGCCCACTTTCACGTGGACAGGTCATGAAGAAACTCTGGGAATACATCAAAGGAAAAGATCTCCAGAATCCACAAAACAAACGAAACATCATTGCAGACGAACTCCTCCTCCCACTCTTTGGTGGAAAGAAAGAAGTTACTATGTTTGAAATGACAAAGCTCGTTTCTGCTCACCTTACTGATCCAGATAAGGCAAAGGCGTAAATAGAAGTTCTAGTTTCAAAGTTCATAGAAATTTAAAAAACGTCCGAGGCAATGCCTTAGACGTTTTGTTTTATATCAGATAAGAATGGGACGCGGGGCGTACTGCGGTATTTCACGCAGTACGCCCTCACGTGGTGACTCATCGTTGTCCTAGGGACGCATTTCTGCCAGGGCCTTCCAGTTGTTCGAGACGACGAACAGGTAGTGCTCGAAGAGCTCTTTCGGAGCCTCCAACCTACTGGTCGGATCGATACTGTAGTCCCTCTCCAAAGTCTGATTGACGAAGTCGATCGAACGTTGGAGATCGTATGCGAGATCCTGCATCATCTTACTGCGGGCAGTCTTGATCCACATGATCATGAGACCTCGCAGCACGATGATGTGATCGACCTCGTTGCAGCGGGGGAAGGATGCACCGTAGAACTCGGAGAGTCGGATGTTGACGCGTAGCATGTTGTCCTCGTGTCGAATGGCGCGCTCTGCGCACCAGTGGAAGGAAGGAGGAGCAAATGGCTACGGTTCTTGCGTTGGCACGACACGCTCGAACCGGATTTTGAATGTTTTATTTTTCAATATCCGGATATCGATATTCGTTATCTTTTTTTGGTATCTTGTTTCTTTAATTTTTTTTGTATGTTCTCTATACCTCGCCCCATACATAAACGGGTAGAGGGGAAACTGTCCGCTGTGCCTTGGCGGATATATGAACCTATCAAACATATGATGATTTGTCAAGGTGTTTTCTGAGATACAAAAAACACCGCTTTCAAGTGGTGTTTTTTATTCTCAATCGTTTCTACGAAGTAAAAAAGATAGTTGAAGAAGGGGACCGAGTGAGCTAATGTTTTCGTTTCAAAGGACCTCTCCTTCCCCTGTTGGGGAGTTGGTGACCGCTACGTAGCGGTCGAGTTGTCCCGGCTCGTGTGCCAGGAAGTGGAGGAGAATATGATGCCGGCCGTGTTGCCGTTCCTGTTTCGTCCTCCAATGTAGATCTCAAGTTGAGATGTACATTGCAGTGCAAAACATTGTTTTTTGGAAGTTTGATGGGCGAGGACAGAGGCGATATCGTACACGAAGCTTATCGCTTCGTATTCGACATCATTGCCTCTGCCCTCGCGAGTGGCTGGTGCTGGAGTTAATCCAGAGAGCCAAGTGGATCAGAAGGTGCCAATCGCATCTCCCTAATTTCCGCGCTCCACTGCATACCTCTGATAGGGACAAGCAGTGCAACGTAAAACAGAAAAATATATCACAAAAACACACGTTTGTCAATAGTGACGTGTGTACAAAATAATAAAAATGCCTTATTTCAGGCATTTTTTTTGGTGTATAACTTATTTTAAAAATGAATCTACAGCGCCCCAGTTTGCGATACCTACTTCTGGCACGAGAATGACTGTTTGGGTGCCAGGACGGGCTTTGTAGAAGGTCACAGAGGCTGTAAGGACTTTGTAGGGGATTCTGTCTACTACTACGACCCAGTTTCCCTGTGGGTCTTGCATCAGCTCTCCCATGATGCTCCTTCGTTTTATCGGACCTACTTGCTTGTAGTAATGCTTGCCTTCGGCAGTAATGGTAAGTTTCAAGAGATCTCCTTCGACCATTTTTGATTTACTTGCATAGTTTTGTGGTACTTCATATACATTGCCGTCTTCGCCGACCATTCGTTGACCGTTGAAGACACCTTCCACAATTCGATAGCTTCCATACGTTGGAGCAGTGGCTCGTTCTCGTTCTACATACTGAGGTTGCTGGGAGTATGCTGGAGCTGGTGGTTCTGGAATATATTGAGGACGTTCTTGAATGTATGGTGCTGGTGGAAAATGTTCTTCTACAATTGGTGCGGGCGTTGGAGCAGGAGCGACATGCATGTCTGCTTCTAGTGCTGTAACAATAATATCTATTTGTGCTCGCATGTCGAGCAGTGCTTGTTTTATTTGTGAGAGTTCTATTTTGGAAGTTGGTTCTTGTGTGTGCACTTGTCCCAAGTGCTGTGCGGCTCTGATAGATTCGTGACTATCGTGCTCGATACGCGTGAGGGTTTCTGAAAGAGAAAATATTTTCGCGCGATCAGTAAGAATGTTTGAAAGTGGAGTCATAGCACGACAGGCATTCAGAGAATTACTTTCTTTATTGTAACAAGAATATACATGTGTGTCATGGATGAAAGTGGAGGAGTGGTGGATGGAGTGTGGAGGGGGAGTGGACAAGTACTTGAGTACTATAGAGATGATTCTATCATATCTGTTTTTATCTGTCCCTCACTTGACCCAAGTTTTGTCCGTTCAAGTATTTCAGATTCGACAATAGATCGGTCTCGCCCAAATTTGAGGCGGGCGAGCTGTTTTATCGCATCGGCGAGTTGTTTGTTGCCTTTTGTCGGTGGGTAGGCCGTCATGTTGAAAGGTTTGCTTGCCTTGCCATTGATGAGCATCTTTGTGTAAAAGCTATATTCTGGAGGATTGAGTAGATCATACGAACCAAATACAGGAGCAAATTCTTTTGCCAGGACTTCTGCATCATCTGGTCCAATGCGACCTACCATAAATGTTCCTGCGTTTCCAAGAACGGCATCTCGAACATCGGATTTTCCTTTGTCATCAATGAGTTGGCCCATGTATTGATGGGCAAGGATAAGGTCGAGGCGATATTTTCTAGCTTCAGAAAGAATCGTAGAAATAGAATCTGTAATAAAGTTTTGGAATTCGTCGATATACAGATAAAAATCGTGACGTTCTTCTTCTGGTATATCGGCTCTTCCCATGGCTGCCATTTGAAGTTTTGCGACGACGATGAGACCAATAAGTTTTGCATTGACTTCTCCTGTTTTTCCTTTGGCCAAATTCACAAACAATATTTTTTTGTTGTCCATGACTTCCCGAAAGTCAAATCCTGACTTTTGTTGTCCCATGATGTTTCGCATCATTTCATTTTCTACAAAGCGTCCTACTTTTGAAATCAAATATCCGAGCATTTCAGATTTATGAAAGTCACTTGTCTTTGCCATTTCTTTTTCCCAAAATGCTCGGACAACAGGATCTTTCAAATTTTTTGTATATGATTTGACATAGTCATCATCCGTAAACATGCGCGGAATGTCGATAATTGTTCCTGGATTTTTAATATCGGCCATCAGTGTCAGCATGACATTTCTCATCTGGTGCTCAAACATTGGTCCAATCATTTCTGGTGGAAAGAGTTTGTAAAAGATACTGATCATTTCTTGGACAATGAAATCTTTTTCATCCTCTGTTTTTGCTTCCAGCATGTTGAGGCCGATAGGGCGCTCCATGTCAGATGGATTGAAGATGATGACATCGTCGGCACGATGTTTTGGAACATGCTGGAGAAGATCCTCAACCAGGTCTCCGTGTGGGTCTACAATACAAACCCCATGGCCATTTTCAATATCTTGTTTTGCAAGGTTTGCAATCGTGACAGATTTTCCTGTACCTGATTTTCCAATAATATAAAGGTGACGACGTCTATCAGCCTCACCAAGGAATACTTCTGTCCGTGATCCTCTATAGCCAATATACCCGAGGTGAAGTCCGGATGTTGGGATATCGTGTGGTGGAGGAGATTTTCTCCCAGAAAGCCATTTGATTTTTGGTGCCTCAGTAGAGTGGAGTGGTAGATGCCAGAGTGATGCCATTTCTTCTGTTGTCAACAGTGCTGCTCGCCCAGTATGAAATGAACGATAGATGAAGTCTTGAATCAGTCGTGTTTGTTTTCGTGGAATAACAGCTTTGAAGCTATTGCCATAGCGATAGACATTGTATTGGCTAAATGCGCCAATCATATTGTCGAGATTCATTTGGGCAGTTGCTTCATTTTCTGCACTCGAGAGGAGGCGAATGGTCACATCCATGCCACCTTTGCTCAGTTTTTCTTCGATGCCTTTTAGCATGTCTTCTTCCATGCCAGAAAGTTTGTAATCGGTATCTTTTTTGTCAAATTTATTTTTTTCTTCTGTCCCTGTTGCAGACTTGAACATATCTCCCGTAATATTTCCAACACTTTCGAGTACTTTCATTGTTGTAGATCTATTTGCAACAGATTCAAATCGTTTACCTTTTTTTACTTCACGCACAACTTGTATTCCTTTTCTGCGCCATTTTTTGTGTGCACTACGTGCAACAAATTGAATAGCAAGTGCACTATTATCAGCCTCTGCTTTTGCCAGTGCATTCAATATGCCACCAAGAGGATCTGATTCCATTGTTTTATAGCTTTTGAATGGAAAGAATCCTTTTTGTGTTGGGACGAGATAGGCACCGATAATACTACTTGTTTCAGAAAAAATATTATAATCAGTCATGATATCAATTTCTGCGTATGGATATTGTCCATGAATCTGTTGTTCAATAAATTGCTGCATTTTTTTTGGTATGTCGATGTAGAAATAAATAAGATTTTCATGTGCCACCATTTCAAATGAAAAATGGTCATCACGTCCGTGTAACCATTTTTTTATGCCGCGTTGCGCTTTCAAACCTGCAATGGCGGCAAAAAATGTCTCGGTGATACCGATTTCTTCTTTTACTTGCTCAAGACGATCTTCACCACCAACCTGCCCACCTTGGCCTTCAGATTTTCGTTCTTTTGGAACAAGAATTTGTAATACCACACGATTGAATGCCTTGTCTGCTCTACTTTTCGTATGAAGGAATGCTCGTACTATATAGAGTATCGCCACAACAATACCGACAGATATTAGCGCAATAACAATAAGGAACAAGATATTATTGTTAGACGTAAAAAAAGATTGTGTCGGAATCGGAGCAAATTCGTTCTTTGCAAAAAGTTGAGACATAGACTTGGTTGAGTAGTTGATTGGGTTTTTTTGAATAGTGTATTAGTCAAAACGTGTTTTTTGATTATATTACAACAAAGACACTAGTAAACGAATAATCAAAATCATTTTTTATATTGATCTTGTAAGGAAATAATTTTGTCAGCTTTTATTTTTGCTTCTTGCTCGAGATAAAATCTATTTATTCCAGGCAGCATCTTGAGCCATTCAAAAAGAAGTCTAAATATTTTTTTTATTTTAACATGTGTTGCCTTGAGAAGTTCTCGTATTTGGAGGGCTGTTTGTTCTCCCCTAATTTTAAATTCTTGTCGTTCAATAGTATTGAGTTCTTTGAATGCATCCGCCATTCCTTCTTCCATTATTTTTTCTACTTTTACTGTTACTTCATCGCGGACTTGAGGAATGGTGGTGTTTTTTTGTTTTTTTGGTCGACGGAGTTTTGAGCGTAGTCCATCGATTGCTTCATCAAGAAATCCTTCTTCTGTGTGTGATTCGATAGGCTGTTGTTCTGGAGTGCTATGAGTCTCTTGTTGAGGAATGCGTACTTCCTGTGGCTGTATGTATTCTGGCTTTGGTATTTCTGATGGTGGTCGTATATCAAAAGAAGCCACCGGAGGTATCTGTGGCGCTATTTCTTCTTTCCGAATCTGAGTGTCTACCATAAAGAAAATACAAAGCATGAATAGTATATCATAGTTGGCACGAATCACGGAACATGTAGCACGTAACAATGGTGGAAAACAATGTTGTTTGAAAAAATTTTGAAACTAGACAAACAGTGATGTACTAATACTTGATTTGACGATATCAAATTCTACTGATAGTTTGGTAGTAACGTTCACAGTGGAGGTGGAAGATGTCGCTCCCTGTCATTTTGCTCATCGTCGTGGCTGCACTCTCGATCATCGGGATCATCTGGCTCAGAATCTCTGTGTCAAAGCAGATCCAGTCAACAATCTATGACTTGGTCCTGCAGAGTACTGATCACCGGATGGAGTTGGGGGCTCTGATAGATGAGATGTATACAGAGAAAGGGTGTCCGTGTGTTCTAGCGAATCGTGCACTTCGGTCTCTAGAACGTCAGCAATGGATTCGGAGGGAAAAAATGGGTACAGAACGATTGGTACTTATGCCATCACTATTTACATCTTGGTGGCGATTCCCCGGGAGTGACCTCCGCACCTCCTTCCCGATGTCTTCGCGACGTATGGCTACCCCGATCTACGGGGCCATCCATCATGCGAGCGTCGGGGTCAGTCAAAAGCAGCGTAGAAATTTCTACGCTGCTTTTGTTTTGTATTGACAAACGTTGTATTTTTGTGTATATTCATTTGTCCACATCGTGTTGGTGTGGCGTCATGTAGGGGGGGTGAACGGTGTATCATTGCCTGGTTTACATTCTCGTTGATGAGCAGTACAGCTCTAAGAAGCAGTACTTCATCCAGATTCAAGAAGGGAGTGCTCCACCAGTGTCAGAGCCGGGGACGTTGCCCGTCTTTCGCCTCTCCGAGAGCGACGTTGCGCCGGAAAACTTCACGCTACACATCCTCACGGCGATCAAGAAGCTCAAGAACGCCAAAGATATGTTGCGGCAGATCCGCAACAATCTGAATGCCAAGTAGCTCTCGGCGCGCCATGAACATTGTGAGCCAGCCCGATCATGCATCGGGCTGGCTCTGTCAATTCTTCAAAACTTATTTGAGAATAACTTTCACCTGAGCAGGTGTTTTTTTGTCTCTGTTGACATGAAAATGATATAATGCTAGGATTTTCAATCCTGCGATTTGTAGGGAAACATTGTTCTTTTTACGGAGGAATACGTCATGCTGTTTAGTTTTGAGGTCATGATCATGGGGGATGCTTGTAGCCATCGTGGGTGCATACAAGCCATTACCTGGTTCGTAGCACACCTCCAAGAGAAGTCCTTTACCGTACAGAAAAGCGACTTCAAATTTCATCCAGCCGATGAGTCGGTTGTGTTGTCATTGAGTGCATACGGACATGTACCGTACCTTGAGGGCCTCATAATCCTCGAAGATGCCTTGGAAGCCATCCCAGGACACGAGCCCTCGTTGGTTGGGATATACAACCGTACGTGCGAACTCTCTTGTTCGTTTGATGCCGATCGAGAGATTTCTGGTTGGACACTCGAACGACAAGGGATAGCGTTTGATGCGCTCTTCGTGTATTTTAAGAGGCGCTCGAATCGTGAGATTGCAGACGTCCTTGCCGTCGGGATTGGGACGATTCATAGATATCGTGCCTCTGAACCGCGGAAAATACACCAAGGGACTCTCCGCCAGATCGTTGCATCTCTGCGGGAGATGAGGCCTAGGCCACCGCAGTTGTTGATCGACAAATTCCAGATTATGGTGACATCTGGTGACGATGAGTTGCCGGAGTTCCCGTACTGATGCGTGACAGGTCGTCGCTCTCCCGAGGTGGAGAGCGACGACCAGAGAGTATTCACTATGTTTCTGTGAGATTCACCTGAAAGAAGGTGAATTTTTTATACTACTTTATCGATAGTGTAGTGTGTCACACCAATGATCATCATACCCAAGAGAATAGATAACGTGAAACTTGTTATCGGAGTATGTGGAAAAAAGTACATATCGAGTAATCCCCAGACACCTCGCCAGAGACATACCATGCCGGATAATACGACGAGGCTAAAAAATAATTGATGATGTTTTTTGAGTGTGACAAATTTTTATATCATAGGTAAAAAAGTTACTTTTTACATTCAAAAAATAATAAGAGTGCAATATAGGAGAGGGGAAACAACACTAGTCCAATCCAAAAACCAATCGCACTCGTGGCTTCGTAGCCGACGAGTCCGTGGAAGACTGCGCAACTCTGGAATCCTGTCGCGGTGGGGCATGTGGGGACAAAGGTGATAGACATGAGTCCCATAATAAATCCAATCACACCGCCAGTAGGAATAGAGAGGGGAATGGTCGTACTCAAAAAGATAATTTTCTTTTTCTTTGTGAGTGAACGATACCATGTTTTCATAGAGCGTTGTGGTTATGCCGCCCCAGCCTCTGCTTCTTTTTCCATTTTTGCAAGGCGGATGTAATAATCGGAAAATTCTTTCAAATGTGCCCAGGCGATCTTGCCTGCGATGATAGGATCATCGTTTGTGACATTTGTTTCTGGATCATTTTTTCCATGTTCTGCTTCTACATTCATGCCATTGGTAAATTGTGTGAGATCAAATTCGACTGTGTCCCAGTTGATACCGATTGTTGATGCTACTTCTTGTGCTTCTTCGGTTGTGTAGTGTTTTTTTGGCATAGGATGTTGGTTATGTTATTTATTGAGACACTTCCTGTCCCTCTCCAGTATCTTTCACAACAAACCCAAGCTCAGCAATTTCATCACGCAATCGATCACTCTCACTCCAATTTTTTTCATCTCGTGCAGTTTTTCTTTCATCTAGAAGTGTTTGCACTTCTTCTGGAATCTCAAGTGTTTCTTTTTTTACTTCGTGAAGTTTTAATCCGAGGATTTTATCAAATTCTATTGCCATGTCGCGATCAATGCGATTGTTTTTTAATTCTGTCCAGAATACTGCCAATGCTTCTGGCGTATTGAGATCATCGTCGATTGCTTTCAGAAATTCTTCTCGTACATGCGGATCGCCTGGTGCGTGGTCTGGGATATTTGCAACAAGACGTTTCAATCGCTCGAGTCCTGCCGTTGCACCATCGAGCGCTTCCCAGCTGAACGTGAGTTGTTTTCTATAATGTGTTTGCAAGAGGAAATAGCGGTAGGCGAGGGGATCGATGTGTTTGTCGAGGAGCGTCTGCATTCGGAGGAAGTTTCCTTCGCTTTTTGCCATTTTTTCTGACCCTGTGAGGAGAAATTCTCCGTGCATCCAGAGTTTTACCCACGGTTTTATACCATTGGCAGCTTCTGCTTGTGCTATCTCATTGGTATGATGTACAGGAATGTGGTCGATGCCACCGCAGTGA
>Ga0210006_1002819_pt1 | contig 11140 bp, 10 predicted proteins | sample CryGey02umfilter_2_FD_185452 | JGI IMG/M metagenome (GOLD analysis project Ga0210006, IMG submission 185452) | Groundwater microbial communities from aquifer in Utah, USA - Crystal Geyser 4/10/14 0.2 um filter (SPAdes) (version 3) | ecosystem: Environmental > Aquatic > Deep subsurface >... | reverse complement strand
TGCCCAACTCAAATTGAAAATTACACCGCTCGGCGATTTTCTGGGTATTTTCAATAGCTTGGGGCAAATCTTCAAAGTCTTTAATCATTTGTTCAGGGCTTCTCATCGAAAAGTCGTCTTCTCTCAGACTTAACCTTTCTGGGTCATTTGGGTCAGCTCCGGTGTTGATTAGCATTAAAATATCCTGGGCTTGGGCGTCCTCGGGCTTTAAATAGTGAACATCATTGGTGGCTACCAAAGGAATATTATATTTTTTAGCCAAGGCAAGTATTCCTTTGTTGGCTACTTTCTGGTCATGGGAGTTGGGGTGATTCTGAATTTCTAAGTAAAAGTTATCTTTGCCAAAAATTTCTTGGTATCGCAGTGCGGTTTTTTCAGCTTCGGCTATTTTTCTTTGCAAAATCATCTTAGGAATTTTCCCAGCTAAACAGGCAGAAAGAGCAATCAGGCCAGCCGAGTGTTGAGCTAGCAATTCTTCGTCAGCTCTTGGTTTATAATAAAAGCCTTCCAAGTGGGCGCGCGTTAAAAGTTTGACTAAATTTTTATAACCTTCGGCATTCTTTACCAGTAAGACCAAATGATATCTTTTGTCGTCAATATTGGGTCTCTCTTGGTGCATGCTTTCAAAGGCCAGATAGATTTCAGCTCCAATTATTGGCTTTATTCCTTTTTCTTGAGCTTTTTTGTAAAATTCTACTGCACCATAGATATTCCCATGGTCGGTTATGGCCACTGAATCCATGCCTAATTCTTTTACCCTATCTAAAATCTCGTCTATCTTGGGCAGACCATCCAACAAGGAGTAGTGTGAGTGGACGTGCAAATGAGTAAACTTCATAATATTATATAAGTATAGTATGAGACAACCAAATTTTCAAGAACGCGAGCAAAGCGAAGCGTGGAGAAGAGAACGAAGTTCTCTTCGAGAGGAAAAAAAGTTATGGAGAAGGGGATATAAAAGAGTAGCTTGTTTGGACGAGGCCGGAAGAGGTTGCGAAAAACCCGACGCTGAAGTGTTAACCAACAATGGTTGGAAGTTTTACTCTAATATTAATTTAAAAGATAGGGTATTGTCCTATACTGATGCAGGTTTCATAAAGTGGCAAAAAATAGAAAAAGTTATAGAAAAAGACTTTGAAGGAAAACTTTTAGAATTAAAAAACAGGAGTATCAATATAGTTGTTACGCCTAATCATTACTTTACTATTCTTAGAAGAGTTTTTAAAAGAGATAAAAAAGACAATAATAGATTAAAATTAGTTGGGTACAAAACAAGAAAAGAAAGAAAAAAAGTAACTGATTTACTTGATAATGATTTTATACCACGAGGAGGCAAGTGGAAAGGAAGAAATAAAGAATTTTTTAAATTACCCAAAGTAGATAGAAATAAAGAGAAATGTATAGATATTAGATTATGGACTGCTTTTTTAGGAATATTTTTATCAGAAGGCTCTACTCATTACGATAAGAAAAAGGGTTCGTATAGAATAACTATTTCTCAAAATGAAAATGCTCCTCAGAATAAGTATAAAAAAATTTATAGTTTACTAAGAAAACTTCCATTTAGGTTTAACAAATTTAAAGAGGGTTTTACTTGTTATAATAAACAGCTATATACATACTTAAAACAATTCGGAAATCGCTATAATAAATTTATATCTAAAGATATCAAAGAATTACCTCTGGATTTATTAACTACCCTCATAAATTGGATGATATTAGGTGACGGAGCTTGTTACATTGGTGAAAATAGAAAAAAAGTTTGTGTATATTATACTACATCTAAAAGATTGAAAGATGATTTTGAAGAAATTCTATTGAAAGCAGGATGGACATATCATACAAGCGCAAGAGAACCGAGAGCTGGTTTGATAGAAGGTAGAATAATTAAAAAAGAAAATCGAGTTCCTTGTTTTGAAATTCGTTTGCGCAGAAATAATAAAGCTGTAGTAAAACATTTACATAAGAAAGAAATATTTTATAAGGGAAAAGTTTTTTGTCTCCAACTTTCTAAGTATCATAATTTTTATGTAAGACGGAATGGCACAGGATATTTTACGGGTAATAGTTTAGCAGGCCCGGTGGTAGCGGCTACAGTAATAATTAAAGATAAAAAACTAAATCGTGCCAAACTATTGAGGTTGAACCTCGATAGTATTAAAGATTCTAAGCAATTGACACCCAAAAGAAGAAAAGAACTTTACAAAATTTTGACAAAGAGTCCGCAAATAGAGTGGGGGATAGGTCGGATTTCAGAAAAGGTGATTGATAAAATAAATATTTTAGAAGCAACAAAATTGGCAATGATCCGGGCTATAAAAAATCTAACAAAAAAATTAAAAAAACCAAAAAGTCAAAAATTCCACGATCGTGGCAAAAATGGGAAAATTGATTTTTTGATTCTTGACGGAAAGATGAAGCTGGACTTGCCGATCCTCCAAAAATCAATTGTTAAAGCCGATGAAAAAGTTTTTTCTTGCAGCGCTGCTTCAATTATTGCTAAAGTAACTCGTGACGGAATAATGGAAAGATACCATAAAAAATACCCTTGCTATGGTTTTGACCAGCACAAAGGCTACCCAACAAAATACCACTTTAAAATGTTAAAAAAATACGGCGGTTGTAAAATTCATCGTCAATCCTTTTCCCCATTGAAAAGGCTTGTTTAATATGTTATCATTTTTTATACTATGGGTGGCGTACCAAAACAAAGACATACCAAATCAAGAAGAGACAAAAGAAGGTCTCAGATTTTTTTGGAAAAACCAAGTTTGGCAAAATGTCCAAAATGCGGAAAACCGGTGTTGCCTCACACTGTTTGTTGGAATTGCGGATACTATAAAGGGACCGAAGTGATCGACGTTCTTAAGAAATTAACTAAAAAAGAAAGAAAGACAAAAGAAAAAGAGATCAAAGCTAAAGAAAAAGGATCCTCCTCCGCCAAGGCTACGGAGGACAAAGGAAAACCTTTAACTTGGGAAGAATTAAGCAAAAAGTAGTTTATGGCTTCCAGGCACTTATCGCGGTCAATCGCTATGCAGTCTCTCTATGAGTGGGATTTTTCTGGGAAGAAAACAGATTTAGAAAAAATCGTAGAGAGAAATGTCAAAGAGTTTGGGCCCGGGTTAGAAAACCCAAGTTTTGTTTGGGAATTGGTAACCGGCGTAATTCAGCATCTTTCAAATATCGATAAAATCATTGAAAAGGCGGCGCCAGAATGGCCCATTAACCAAATCGGCATTGTTGATAGAAACGTTTTGCGAATTGGCTTATTCGAGCTTATCTACGAAGACAAAACCGCCGTTCCTCCAAAAGTGGCTATCAACGAAGCCATTGAATTAGCTAAATCTTTTGGCGGCGAGAGTTCAGGGAAATTTATCAATGGAGTTTTAGGAACGGTTTATAAAGAATTAGAAAAAGATAAAACATAATTAACGAATTAAGAATCCATGACGAAGGATTTTTCCCTCCTTGAAAAGAAATTAGGTTTAAAATTCAAAAAAAAGGACTTGCTGACCCAGGCTTTTTGCCACCGTTCCTATTTGAATGAAAATCCCAATTTCCCTTTAGAAAATAATGAAAGATTAGAATTTCTTGGCGACGCAGTTTTAGAATTAGCTATCACCGAATTTCTTTACAAAAAATATCCTAAAAAAAGCGAAGGAGAATTAACCAGCTGGCGGGCATCTTTAGTTAATACTAAAATGTTGGGAGATTTGGCTAAAGGCTTGGATTTTGATGATTTTCTTTTACTTTCACGAGGCGAAGCAAAAGAACGAGGCAAAGCCCGACAATATATTTTAGCCAATACCTTCGAGGCTTTGGTAGGCGCAATTTATCTTGACCAAGGCTACGGGGCCTGTCAAAAACTCGTTGAGAAATATTTAACCGTGAAGATTCCCTACATTATTAAAGCCGGACTTTTAAGAGATTCAAAATCGCAATTTCAGGAGGAAGCCCAAGAGAAAAAGGGAATTACCCCCACATATAAAGTTTTAGACGAGTGGGGGCCAGACCATGCCAAACATTTTATTATCGGCATTTTTCTCGGCAAAGACCTTATGGCTAAAGGCGAAGGTTCCTCAAAACAAGAAGCCGAAGAGACAGCAGCCAAAAACGCGCTTGAAATTAAAAATTGGTAAAACATGTTAGTCATTAGATTATTCAGAATAGGTAAAAAGAATCAACCATTTTTCAAGATAGTAGTTACAGATAAAAAGAAGCCCACAACCCACGGCCGTTTTGTGGAAGAGTTAGGTAATTATAATCCTTTGACCAAAGAAAAAGTTTTGAAGGCAGAGAGAATTAAATATTGGCTGTCAGTGGGAGCTAAGCCCTCTCCAACAATTCATAATTTATTAGTTTCAGAAAAAATTATTGAAGGGAAAAAGATAGACGTGCATAAGAAACCGAAAACAAAAGCGGAAAAGCCCGCCGAAGAACCCAAAAAAGAAGAGAAACCCTTAGAAGAGGTAAAAAAAGAAGAAGTTCCGCCTTTGGAAGAAAAAAAATAATATACAAAAGCGTTAAACAGGGCTCCACTTGTGATATGTGGAGCCCTTGACATTTTTGAAACATATGCTATAATACAGGTGTAAGAGGGAAGAAGGAATAAATCTTTTTCCTCTAAGAAATTAAAAGAAAAAGATTTGCTCCTTGTCATCGTTCCGTATATCGCGAGAAAGAGAAGGTAGAGCCAATGGTAAGGTTGAAGATTTGTTGGTCTCTCGGGAATATGGGTGGTTCGAATCAATCGCGAGCTCACCCAGTTCCTGAGAGTATCAACAGTCTTCCCTTACTGCTCTCCTCCTCTTCTTGTCAATTTTCTTCAGCATCCGAGCCCGCCCAGGGCGGGCGAAGGTAAAGAAGAGGATAAAATCCTCTTCGCTAAGTTGGAGGCAATTGACAAGGATAAAAAGGGGAGAGAGTCCCTCCTTTGCATAAAGCTTCGGAGGGTTAAAAATTTTTTAACATTTGACGCCACCCCGTCTCTCTCCTTGAGAGGCGGGATTGGTTTTCGCGGAAACGCGGCTCCAGCTACATGCTTGGAGGAATCTCTCGAGTTCAAGACAATCGTCGTGAATTTGAGAGATCCTAAAATCATCCATAAAGGAAATAAAGGAAAGGAGGCGGTAATGTTCAACGGTGTCATTAGGTTGATTGACCGAGTTCGGGGCCAACGTTCTGAACCTTGTACTAAAGTCCTCGAGAGGAGAGGGTACGATGATTCAGGGATGCCCATTCCCCGATGTAAAGCCGAGGAACTCCAGATGCGTTATCATCTGAGTCCTCGACTTCATCACGACCTTCCGGCCGGCTTGCACAACAACTGATGGGCTAAAGACACTCGAAGGAGGAGATTCATGATGGTGATAGCGATCTTCAGATCAAAATCCCCATAATCTCCTCCAATCTATCCTTCAGCTCATAAAGCTTTGTGGGCTACTCAAAGAGATGAATCTCTTTTCGTGCCTCGGCCAAAGCCTCGGCGAAAGATGGGAAAAAATTAGTTCTTTGAGAAAATTTCATAGCGGCGAAGTGGTTACAATTAAAATATATTTTATATATCGATTAGACGTATTCGTGCTGATTGAATAGATTGTAGCCAGCTCGTCACCATGAAAGTAGATAGGTTGAGGAGTGGAACGCAGTTCCTTAAATAGTGGCCGCCAAAAATTGAAAAAGGGGGTGATAAAAATGAGATACAGCACCATCATAGAAAAGCTATCAACGAGCGGAAGCGGCGCGGTGTACCCCGAAGAGTATAGGAAAGATTCCCAGACAAGATTCCGTTTGTGGACCTTGGTCAGGAATTTTCCAGACCCGAAGAAACCAAGGAACGTTTTCCCGAGTTTGGAATATTACAGTCTCTTAATAAAACTCGGCGAATATGTTTCGATAGCAGTGGCCAATAACGCTCTAGCTCGGGCCAGAGAAAAAGGTTCGCTTCCGGTAAAGCTTTTCTTACTACCTCCCAAAAGGCAAGCGGCACCCAAGTCTAAGCCCTTTGGGATAAGGCGGCAAACAAGGAGGAAGGTAGTCACTTTTTAGTTGGCTACCTTCCCTCCCTAGAAGCACTCTCGCAGTAGAAAGTAGAATCTCTCTCTGCTACTGCGGGAGTACTTCGGCTATTGACAAATATAAAATAAAGAATATAATTAGTATTATTCAGATTTGCCGAATCTCCGGATTGATTGAAGGAGAGGTAGGCAGTTAAAGGTCGCCAAAAAACAAATATTATCTGTAATTCTGAAAGAATTATGGCAAAAGTATCTAGCGATCAGGAGTTCCTTGAGTTTCTTATTAAGGGCTTGGTTGATCACCCAGAAGATGTCAAAATCGACCGCAAGGTTGATGAAATGGGAGTATTACTTTCTTTGAAAGTAAACCCCGAAGACATGGGTCAGATCATCGGAAAAGCCGGTTCTACTGCCAGATCTATAAGATCCTTGGTTAGAATTGTCGGTCTTAAAAATCACGCTCGCGTGAACTTAAAGATCGAGGAACCAGAAGGTGGTAGAGGCCCAGTCACTCGAGTAAGGAAAGCTGAATCTTTTGAAGATTTGAAGCTGTAAACGAGATTCTAAACGTTTACAGAGCAGGAAAACAGTGCTATCATTTTGGTAGCGCTGTTTTCTTTATGCTCAAATTCGACATCATTACAATCTTTCCGGAAATTTTTAATTCCTATTTGAAAGAATCCCTGATAAAGAGGGCCCAGGCAAAAGGCTTGATTGAAATTAACGTCCATAATTTAAGGGAATGGACAAAAGACAAACACCGGACCGTTGACGATAGGCCTTTTGGCGGGGGATTGGGAATGGTGCTCAAAGTTGAGCCCATCGTTCGAGCGGTTTCAACCTTGAAGCGAAAAGCGAAAAGCGAAAAGCGAAAAATAATTTTATTTACCCCACGCGGAAAAAAATTCACTCAACAAATTGCTTACAAATTGTCTAAACTTAATCAGATAATTATGATATGCGGTCGTTATGAGGGAGTAGACGAAAGGGTGGCAAAGCACATTGCTGATATAGAATTATCAATCGGCGATTATGATTTGATGGGTGGTGAGCTGCCAGCCATGGTGGCGATAGAGACGGTGACTAGGTTAATTCCTGGAGTTTTAGGGAAACCGCAATTATTAAAAGAAAGAATTACTAAAGAAAAAGGATTCGTCGAATACCCTCAATACACCAGGCCCGAGATTTTTTCACCTAAAAAAGGAACAAAGTGGCGAGTGCCCAAAGTTTTAATATCTGGAAACCACAAAGAGATTGAAAAATGGAGAGCAAAGCGCGCTAAAACCATTGGCAGCTGAAATGAATTAAAATTTCATTGAAGTGAGAAATGAATCTCTGATTCATTGAACAATAAACAAATTTCTGTTAAGATAAGAAAATTGGGGGTAGGTGCCGGAGCGGCCAATCGGGTCTGGCTGTAAACCAGATGCCTTCGGGCTACGGGGGTTCGAATCCCTCCCTACCCACCTAATGCCTGGGTAGCTCAGTTGGTAGAGCACGTCTTTGGTAAAGACGAGGTCAGCGGTTCAATCCCGCTCTCAGGCTCCAAAAACATATGGCAGTAAAAAAGAAACCAATTATTAAACTTCAGTGCCAGGAGTGCAAAAGGATTAACTATTATACTCGCAAATCAAAGGAGGCAGCCGAGAAGAAGTTGGAATTGAAAAAATTCTGCAAATGGTGCCGGAAACACACGCTACACAAAGAGGTCAAAAGATAGTTAAGACGCATTAATTCCACTTAATTAATTACACCATGGTATAATTAATTAAGTGAGGCAAAGGGGGCGTGGTGAAATGGCTATCATTGGAATCTCCAAAATTCTAGTTCCAGGTTCGAGTCCTGGCGTCCCCGCCGTGTAATGAAAAAAATACATTTTCTAAAACTAAAATTGATTAGACCCTCGAAACTCTTTTTAGGGATGCCCTTAGCCATTTTTTCTTTAGAAGTTTATCTTGGTATGCTTTTGGGCTATCTCCTTACCAAGTTTTTTGCCGGAACAGAACCTGGCTTTCCTGGCAAGGTAAGGTCGGTAATCTTTCATGTCGGCAGCTATAGATTGCATTTGCATCATTGGTTGCTTGGTTGTGTAATTTTAATCTCTGCCCTTTCTTTAAAATTTTATCCATTCTATCCCCAGTTTTCTTATGGATTTCTAGGGGGAATAATTTTTCAAGGAGTTTCTTGCTATCCAGATTGGCACAGAATTTTAGTTAGGGCGAAGAGATAAATCTCTTCTTTACCTTCACTATCGTTTGGTGAAGAAGCAAGATTAAAAATTGATTTAAAGCAAAAGCGCGCCAGCCGCGGCTGGCGCGCTTTTCAATTCTAAATCACTTATCCTTTCAATAAAAAAGCGGGTAGTTTTAACCCCATCTTTCCAAGATTTTGCAAGATTGAACCAACCAAAGCCAAAATGATTAGAATATAAGCTGCCTGGACTATCATTACCAAGGAAGGTAAGGCCTGAACTACCACTTCCAAAACCGCAAAGCCCAAAACATAAGCTAAAATTCCTTTTCCCATGAAGCCAGCTAATTTCCCCAAGCGGAAATCTTTTTTCAACAAGGCAGCAATAATTCCCAGAACAATATCAACAGCTATCAGGATTAAAATCCAATAAATTTGAGTTGTTCCGAATAAAGCGATTAATTGTGGCATTTCTTTATTATGTGTGAAGTTTTAATTTCCGACCTTTAGATACCCGAGCGTATAGATTAGTTAACTTTAGGACAGCCTGGCAATAAAGCAAACCAATTTTCCACAGTTGCCAGGGACTTGAAATTTCAGCAGAAAAGAGATATTCTGAAGAATAATGCAAAAAAGAACAATTTTTCCATTAATCCTTGCCGTTCTCTTATTGGTTTTTGGTATTTATCAAGGCTTCTTTAAAAAAACCGAGCCTATTGTAAAATTTTCAGAAGTAACAAGAGGAAATGTTGTCCAGGAGGTTACTGAAACCGGCCAAGTAAAAAAAGGCGAGGAGATAAACCTTAGTTTTAAGAGCGCGGGAAAGGTTGAAAAAATTTATGTTGAAGAAGGCGAAAAAGTAGAAGCAGGCGACCCCTTGGCAAAGCTTAAAACTGACGACTTAGCAATCCAGCTTCAAGAGGCCAAAGCAGCCCTTGCTTTAGCCCAAGCCAAATTAGATAAATTATTAGCCGGCGCTACTTCTGAAGAAATTCAGAAGGCGAAAACCGCCCTATCCAATGCTAAAATAGCTTCGCAAAACGCAAATCAAAATCTGGAAGACATAAAAGCTCAAGCTGAGGAGAACCTGAATGCAGCTTATGAAAACGCCAAAAACGCTTTAGAAGATGCTTATCTGAAAGCTTATAATGCCCAAAACGTAGCAGATTTAATTCAAAGGACCTACTTTACCGGTAGCGACCAGGAAGGATTAAAAGTTAAAGAAAATAAAGAAAAAATTATTGAGGCGACCTCTCAAATCAAATCTTCCTTAAAGGGAGACACCGAGTCCACTCTTATTCAAACCAAAGAAAAACTATCTGAAATTTCCGAAGCTTTAAAAATCATTCGAGAAACTTGCCAGAGCCCTACTTACTCAGGCATAGTTTCGTCTACCGATAAGAGCTCTTTAGATACTCAAAGGGGGTATATTAATACCACCTTAACTAATATCACTACCTCTTATCAAACAATTACCTCAACGAAGCTTGCCAACGAAGCTAATATTAATACTGCTCAATCTCAAGTTTCCACTGCCGAGGGAGCGGTAATCGCGGCTGAAGATGAGCTAGCTCTTATTATTGCTTATCCCCGACAAGAAGACATTCAATTAAATAAAGCTCAAGTTGAACAGGCCGAAGCCCAAGTCCAGGTTTTAGAAAATCAAATAAGAGACGCTACTCTCCGTAGCCCAGTTGAAGGTCAGGTGGTCAAAGTCAACAAGCAAGAAGGAGAATTAGTTCAGCCTATGCTTCAGGATGTGGCGATTGTTCTTTTACCTGTCGCTCCCTTTGAAGTCGAGGCAGATATTTACGAAGAGGACGTGGTCAAGGTTGAAGTCGAAGACCCGGTAGATATTTCTTTGGTTGCTTTTCCCAGCCGAATTTTTAAAGGTAAAGTAATCTCAATTAATCCTGGCCAAAAAATAGTTGAAGGAGTGGTTTATTATGAAGTAACCATTACTTTTGAAGAAACGCCCGAAGGATTAAAACCCGGAATGACTGCTGACTTGGTCATTAAAACCGCCTTAAAAGAAAACGTTTTAACCGTTCCGGAAGATGCGATTCAAAAAAAAGACGACAAAACTATAGTTGGAGTGTTGGAAGAAGGAAAAGTTAAAGAGAAAGAGGTTGAGGTGGGGCTTAGGGGCAACAATGATTTGATAGAAATCATTTCGGGTCTGGAAGAAGGAGAAAAAGTCATTTTGCCTTAAATGCCAACACTTGTTATCAAATTAGAAAACGTTTGGAAAGTTTATCAATTAGGGAAAGTAGAACTGACGGCTTTAAAAGGAATAAACCTGGAGGTTACTCCAGGTGCTTTTGTGACTATAATGGGTCCTTCCGGGTCTGGGAAATCAACTCTTTTAAATATGATAGGCTGCTTGGACGTTCCAACCAAAGGGAAAGTATTTTTAAAAGGGAAAGACATTTCTCAACTTTCGGAGACTCAATTATCTCAATTGAGAGGAAAAACTATTGGTTTTGTTTTCCAAGAGTTTAATTTATTGCCCAATCTTGACGCTTTAGAAAATGTTGCCCTACCCATGGTCTTTCAAGGGGCATCTTTGGAAGAGAGAATAAAAAAAGCAAAGGAATTATTAGCTTCAGTTGGTTTGGAAGAAAGAATTTATCATCAGCCAGCCGAGCTTTCGGGCGGAGAGCGCCAGAGAGTAGCTTTGGCCCGAGCTTTTGCTAATGACCCTGAAGTGGTCATTGCCGATGAGCCAACTGGTAACCTAGATTCAACTACTGGCAAAAAAATAATGGAAGTTTTAACTGATTTTCACAAAAGAGAAGGAAAAACAATTGTGGTGGTTACTCATGACCCTAATATCGCCAGCTACAGCGAAGAAGTGGTTAATATCAAAGACGGCCAAATTATTGTTAATCACCGCGAAGCCGCCCAAGTTTTATGGAGCAAATAAAAGA
>Ga0210006_1002816_pt1 | contig 11143 bp, 7 predicted proteins | sample CryGey02umfilter_2_FD_185452 | JGI IMG/M metagenome (GOLD analysis project Ga0210006, IMG submission 185452) | Groundwater microbial communities from aquifer in Utah, USA - Crystal Geyser 4/10/14 0.2 um filter (SPAdes) (version 3) | ecosystem: Environmental > Aquatic > Deep subsurface >... | reverse complement strand
ATAATAATAATTTTTTCTGCCTCCAGGATTTTCTAAATAATTCCGCTCCCCAGTTTACCAGTTCTATCCTGCCCGCCGGTAAATCCGGCGTTCCTTACAGCGGATTTATCTCCGCCGCCGATGCGGACGGAGATCCTATCACCTGGACTTGGTCTGCCCCCGGCCCCTGGCCGCAATGGCAGGCCACGCCTATACTAAGAGATCCGGTGCCGGCCAAAGCAGACACTAAGGAGGTTTATTCTCCCGGGGCTGGTCAAGACGGCGCTTACCAGATAACCGTCACCATTGACGACGGCCGGGGCCTGGGCAACAGCGTTATCACCAAGACTTTTACTATTAATGTGAGCAATTATCCGCCAGTAATTCCAATAATTAGCGATTTTAATTATACTGCCAGCGCAACAAATCCAATAAATTTTAGTTTTACCGCCACCGACAATCCACTTAACATTCCTCCGCTATTTCCTTTTATTGCTAAATTAATTTCTCCTCCTTTTTTACCGCCAGGTTTTTTATCATCTACATTACAGCTTCCTAATAGTTTTGTCTATGCCATAACCGGTAGTCCCAATGCATATCCAGCTAATACTTTCAATAATCCTACATTTATTAATCAACAAAACTATTTAGTTGATATAATTAATATTTTTAATGCCAAATCTATGGCTAATTTTAATATTAATATTATTAATCATCCACCCACTATTTCCACTCCTTTTCCCTGCTCTGCTACCGCAAGAATTAAAAATTATTATGCTTGTCAAATTTCCGCTTCTGATTCGGACGGAAATAATATAACATATAGTCTATCGGCTAATCCAGCTGGTTCTGGGTTAAATATAAATGGCAATACTGGTCTGATTTCCGGCATTTCGCCTTTATCAGCATCTGATATAATTTATACTTTAACAGTTATTACTACCGATGAGTATGGTTATTCCTCCTTACCCGCATCTTTTATATTAAATGTTCAGACCTATTGCGGTGATGGAATAGCCCAAATCTTAAATGGCGAGAAAACCGGAGGATTGACTAATAATGGCGATGAAGAATGCGATGACGGCAATGTTGTTAATAACGATGCTTGCCATAATAATTGTACTTGGTATATAAAAACATGGTTTACAAATAGTTTTAATATTGATGCGACTTTAACGAATAGAAGCGCCGTATCAGCTGTGTATGACGATGATCGAATAACAAATCAGGCAGCTAATGACGGCGGTAATAATTTAAAAGTATTCGGCATCATGGAAACGCCGTATATATGGGTTGTCAACTCAACTCATGATTTGATCGCCAAAATAAGAACTTTTATCGGGCCCCAAGTAACATCCGCGGGCATAAATTATTCTATAATTGAAAGTCGAGGTCAATATATTGGCAGTTATCCGGTAGGAGACAATCCTTCCAGAACCTCTGTAAACGCTGAAACCGGCGATGTTTGGGTAGCTAATAGAAATAGCTCTAATATAACCAAGCTGAACATTGACGGGACAGTAATTAAAACTTGCCCTACCGGCTCTGGACCTAGAGGCGTTGCTATAGAGCAAAACGGAGATGCATGGATTGCGAATGCAAACGATGGCACATTAGTTAAAATTCCAGGCGGTGATTATGACGGCAGTGGTACTGAAGATAATAGTGACTGCAATATTCTTGTTACAGCGTCTGTCGGCGGATTTCCGTATGGACTGGCTATGGATAGTAATAATGATATTTGGATATCAAATAGGGATGCCGCTACTAGCTCATGTATTTTTCAGCAGACTATCCAAAAATATAATACTCAAACAGGGGGTGTTACTAATTATGGTAGATGTACCCATACACTTGATCTTTATGGAATAACTGTGGATCTTAATGACAATGTCTGGGCAGCCAAGTATGTTGGCGATGCAAATTCCGGCGTTTACAAACTTGATGCAATTACAGGCATTATCAGCGAATATGTTTTTTCGCCAGCCATTTATCCGGTTAATACAATAGCTTCCAGGGGCGTTTCTATTGATACTAATGGCAGTATCTGGATGGCTGTTGACGGTCCGGGTAATTTAATTAAAATACCAGATCCTAATAATCCATTGCTTATAGGTCCTTATAACACCGGTGGAATAACACCTATCGGCGTAGCTGGGGATTCGGCTGGCCAGATTTGGACAATTAATTATACTTCGGCAAGCATAACTGCATTAGATTCGGGAGGCAATATTCTTGCGCCGACGCCGGTATTAACATATGATCCCTTAGATCTCCGTTATGCTTCTCCTCCGAATCCATATACATACAGCGATATGACCGGCTTGAATAGAGCTATGATTTTTAGAAGCGGAGTTTGGAAAGGTGATTTTAATTCCGGTTATTTGGGCCAGAAATGGGGAAATATCAGGTGGAAAGAAATTATTCCCAGCCCTAATCAAACGGTAACAGTAGAGGCTAGAGCCAGCGATAATTCGGCATTTGTAGGAGTTATATGGATCACAGTTGACCAAAGCGCTTCGCCACTGCCAAATACTTGGGATGCAATATCCTATTTAGATGCCAGAAAAACAGGGCAATATTTGCAGATTAGAATAATATTGCGATCCAGCACTAGGGGAATTACTCCGGTTGTTTGGGATTTAGAGATTTATTAAATATTGATATATGGTAAAAAATAAAAAAATATTAATTTTATTTTTAGGGCTAATATTATTTATTGTATTATTGATTTTTTTTCTATATTTTAAAAATAATAATAGTATAAACAAAAATGTTGATAAAAATAATGAAAATTATAATAACAAAGAATCTGAAAATTTGGGTAAAATAAATCAAGTATCTCCTTATAGTTATAAAGAAAATATTATTAGAGCGGCTATTGAGCAAAAAACCGCAGAATCTTGTTCACGACTGCTGTTCGGAGAAGATAAATTCGACTGTGTTTTTAGGGTGGCCATTGCGAACCGATCAGAAGAATTGTGCGTCGAGCTTAAGGGTTCAACTAGAGAAAAAGAATGTTATGATTATATACAATTAGAAAAAGTTAAATTAGAGAAAAATTTGCAAAGCTGTTTAAATTTAGATTTAAACAAAGAGACACAAATGGCCTGCTTGATAAATTATTTTAGCGACAAATTTGATATTAATATATGCAATAATTCATTTAATAATGACGAAGATTATAAGCTTTTATGTGAAAGCATAATAAACCATAATATAGCTATTAAGGAAAAAGATATAAAAATGTGTGATAAGATAGAGTTGGAAAATTATAAGGTAGATTGTTTGATAATTTTAAATAATCAGCCGAAAGACAGCGATGGGGATGGAATAAAAGATAGTCTTGAACTAATGTATGATACAAATCCTTATGATAAAGATACCGATAAGGACGGTTTAACAGATTTTGACGAAACAATGATATATTCAACAAATCCGAAAAATCCAGACACCGACGGCGACGGCTATAATGACCGCGATGAAGTCAAGAACGGCTACAATCCGAAAGGCGAAGGGAAATTAAAATAAACCCCATTAGAAAACTTTTCTAACGGGGTTAATCTCCAATTTTTCTCAGACTGTCTGAGAAAGGATTTCTTTTAACGGGGTAAATTAAAAATATGTTTACGCACAATTCCATCGCTTACGGCACGAAAATTTTAGCGGAAATCATCGGTCATGTTTTATATTTTCCGCTTTGGTGGTATTCAACCGGCTTGATGAGGCTTTTAAACAATTTAAGAAATTTTTTGTCTGACCGGGAGAAATCCTTAGCGCTTTTAATCTGGATAAAAAACATCGGCCGGCCGATGTACGGCCAATACGACTGGCAGGGGAGGATTATCAGTTTTTTTATGCGCTTGATCCAAATTATAATCAGGAGTTTTTTTATGTTGTTTTGGCTGGCTCTGGCCCTGGCCATATTAGGCCTGTGGGCGCTATTGCCGTTTATAGTTTTGTATAATATATATTGGCAATTATTTTATTAAGCAACAAGTATAATATATGGCAGGACAAGAATTAAAATCAAATATAGAGTATATTATCTGTTCGGTTTGCAATGGCTCGGGCAAGAACAAGCATGGGCTTGACTGCCCCGATTGCGCCGGCATGGGCCTGGGCGTTTTTTGGGAAGGCGCTTTTTATTATTGGGGGCCGAAATTGGGATTGGCGGTGATAAAATTAAGCCATTTAAAAAGAAAAATAAATATTATAGTAAATATCTGCTCTTTTCTCATCGGATTGGCCGGCCTCTTGGCCTTAGGGTGGTGGTTTTGGACAAACAACGGGTTAGCGGAATACGGGGGCGATATTGAAAAATTAGCTTTTTGGCGCGTAAAAAATTGGCTTATCTTATTTTTTTGGATAAGCATGATTTTCAGCCTGTTTGTTTTTTACCGATTAAGCGAAGAAGAAGTTTTAAAACAGAAAATAAAAAAATTAACTTATGAGTCAAGAAAGAGAATGGTCGCTTTGCCTAATAATTGGGATGAATTAAAAAAATATAATGCCAGAATAGACGTGTCTGCCGGCTATAGCGAAGAAGCTATGGCCGTAGTAGAAAAAGCCTATATTTTAGCCCAATCATTAAAGCATGGCCAAGTTGCCATTATGCATTTGTTTTATTCTTTATTCACGGATAAAACCGTGTTGGCTTTTTTTTCCAGATTAAATGTCAATAAAAAAGATCTGTTTAATATAATTAAAAACCGCATTACTGGAATCCAAGATAAAGGCAAGACCGAATTATCCCTATCTGTAAAAAAGGTTTTGATCGCCAGTTATATATTAGCTCTGAATTTAAAGCAAAATAAAGTTAAAGTTTTAAATTTAATATTACCCTGTAATTATCAGGATAAAGTATTGGCTGAAATTTTATATGATTTAGCCATAGACAATGATAAGATAATTAATTGCCTTAAATGGTTTATTATTGACGACGAAATGATGGCTCGGTACCGGATTTACCGCAAGATGGCGCGGTTTAAGCCCGGTTCAAATATGGACAGGGCTTACACAGCCGTAGCCACGCCGGTATTAAATCATTTTGCCTATGATTTAACGTTAGCGGCCAAATGGGGCCGGCTTGAATTTTGTGTAGCCCGCGAAAATGAAATCAAAAAAATATTTCAGCAACTGGAAAGCGGTCATACCGGCGTTATTCTCTACGGTGAAGACGGCATAGGCAAAAATAGCATTGTGGAAGGAATCGCTCAGATGATGGTGGAAGAAGACGTGCCTAAAATTTTAAAGGATAAAAGGTTAATTAAGCTGGATGTATCAAGATTAATTAGCGGCGCTATCGCCGCCAAGGCCCAGGAAAGGTTGCTGGTGATAATTGACGAGATCATAAAATCGGGCAATATCATTTTGTATATAAACAATATTGAGAATTTAGTCGGCATTACTGCCGGAGACGAGGAGAGTATGGACTTGTCAGAAGTTTTAGTGGAAGCCATAGAGAGAAAAAATATTTTTTGCCTCGCCACCGCCACTAACCAGAATTATGTCAATTACATAGAAGATACATCCTTGGGCGCGATTATGGCCAACATTAAAATTAAGGAGCCGGATATTAACGAGGCTATCCAAATCGTGGAAAGCAAGATCGGTCCGCTGGAGTTTAAATACAAAGTTTATTTTTCCTATAACGCCGTAGAGGATGTAATAAAATTAACCGCCAAATACATCCATGATGAATTTCTTCCGGCTAAAGCCATAAAAATATTGGAATTAGTGGCGGTTAAAGTTGCCCAGACAAAAGGGGAAGCAGTGATGGTGGATAGAAATGATATTGCCGCCGTTATCAGCGAAGTCACCGGCATACCCTTGTTAAAAATTACCGAGGAAGAGAGCGATATTTTATTAAATTTGGAAGCTAAAATTCACGAGCGGATGATAAATCAGGAGGAAGCGGTTAATATGGTGGCGGCCAGCTTAAGAAGGGCCCGGGCGGAGATGAGTGAAAACAAAAGGCCGATTGCTTCATTTTTATTCCTAGGGCCGACCGGCGTGGGCAAAACCGAACTGGCCAAAACCGTGGCCGATATTTATTTCGGCAGCGAGAAGAATATGATCCGCCTGGATATGAGCGAATATCAACATCAGGACAGCATTGGCAAAATGATAGGCGAAACCGGCAGCCGCGGCTATTTAACCGAAGCGGTGCGCAAAGCGCCATTTTCCTTGATATTATTGGATGAAATAGAAAAAGCGCATAAAGATATTCTTAATTTATTTCTACAAGTGATGGATGACGGCCGTTTGACCGACGCGGGAGGGCGGACCATTGATTTTACCAATGCCATTATCATTGCTACCTCTAATGCCGGCGCGGTTTTTATCCAAGAACAGCTACGGGCCGGCATTAACATTGAAATGATTAAAGAAGATTTAATAAACGAATATCTTAATAAAGTTATGAGGCCGGAGCTTTTAAACCGATTTGACGGGATAATTGTCTTTAAGCCTTTAAGCATGGCTAATGTGGAAGCTATCGCCGGATTAATGTTAAAGGGAATAGGCAAGATGCTTGAGGCCAAAGGCATCAGGATGAAAGTCGCCCGGGAAGCGGTTAAAAAATTAGCCCGCGCCGGTTTTGATCCCAAATTCGGCGCGCGGCCTTTGCGAAGATTATTGCAGGATAAAATAGAAAATGTTATTGCCAATAAAATTTTATCCGGAGAATTGGTCCGGCGGGATACGCTGGTGATAGATAGCAGTGCCGAGATTAAAATAGAAAAAAGGCAGAAGTTATAAAAAAAGGAACGCTATTTTTTAGCGTTCCAGTATTTCTCAAGATAGTTGGACAAACCCTTTTTACTGAAGATATAAATTTCATCAAAATCTAATTTTTCAATCTTGTTTTTAAAATCTTTAATATCTGTATATTTTATTATTGTTAACTCACCTTTTAATCTTAATTTTTTAGATACTTTATTTTCACAAAAACAATTAATATTTGGACCGTTTACAACAACTAAAATATTTTTGATTTTTTTTCTTTTAATTATTTTCTTCCTCCCACTTTTATTTTTTATATTTATACCTTTTTTCATTATTCCCCCTTTTTAATTTTTTAAAAAACAAATTATTCATCTTATTAATATACATTATTTAATAAAAAAATCAAGATGTTGCAATATTATTTCTTAATATTTTTTCTATCATTATTTATTTCTTTATTATTTACTTTAATAATGATTAAAACCGCTTCATGGCTGAATATTGTTGATATTCCGGATAAAAAGAGGAAAATCCACAAGGCCAATACGCCGCTATTGGGCGGAGTGGCGATTTTTGCGGCTTTTTTTATTTTAATGTATTTATTTCGTTTCAGAATTCTAGCCGGTAATTTAGAAGCCAGCCATTGGCAGGGTGTTTTTATCGGCGCTTGTTTTTTAGTAATCGGAGGCTGGCTTGATGATAAATACGATTTAAAGCCGAAGCATCAGGTAATTTTTCCTGTTTTAGCCGTGGTGGCGGTTATTGCCGGCGGAGTAAGCATTGCTAAAATATCCAACCCCTTTGGCGGTTTTATTTATTTGCAAAGCTTATCCGCCATCTTAATATTTTTTTGGCTGATGGGTATGATGTACACCACCAAGCTATTGGACGGCTTGGACGGCTTGGTCGCGGGTATTACCGCCATCGGCGGCGCTATTATTTTTTTATTCACCATGACCACCAAATATTACCAGCCGGACATTGGTTTGGCGGCGCTGGTGTTATCAGGCGTTTGCCTGGGCTTTTTAATTTTTAACTGGCATCCGGCCAGAATATTTTTAGGCGAAGGCGGCTCGATGTTTTTAGGATATATTTTAGGGGTGCTGGCGATTATATCTGGAGGCAAAATCGCTATCGCATTGCTGGTTATGGGAATTCCGATTATGGACGTGGCCTGGACAATTATCAGGAGGTTAAGGGAAGGGAATAATCCTTTTAAATTCGCCGATCGCAAGCACCTCCATTTCCGCCTGCTGGATTTGGGGCTCTCCGTGAGGCAGGCGGTAATAATTTTTTATTTATTGGCAATTATATTCGGCTTGAGCGCTTTATTCCTACAGACCAAAGGCAAGATATTCGCTTTGATTATATTATTAATAATAATGCTCGCTATAATTATTAAAATAAACAATATGAATAATAAAGAGAAAAATATTATTAATAATACTTGATATTTTTATTATTATAATATTTAAAATCAAGTATGAATCAATTAATTTTTTTTATTTTTAGTAAAGATAATCATAAAGCGGTAATTTTTAAACTCCTTTTATTAATAGTTTTTATAGTGGTCAGTTTTTTAATAACTAGTATTTCAATTGCTTCCGCAGTCACCTACTATGTAGCAACCAATGGAACTGATAATTCTAGTTGCGGCTCGACGACCTCTCCCTGCGCTTCCTTACAATATGCACTGACCAATAAAGTCGCCGCCGGAGACACGGTCAAGATCAAGGCCGGGACGTATAATATAACCAGAACAATAAAAATAGATAATCCAACCAAACACGCAAATATAACCATTACCGCGGACGACCCTAATAATAGACCATTGCTTGATTTTGGAGGGATTAGCGGGGGTATCAGGATAGGTTATTACGATAGCGACAGCCCAGTCGGGGACATACGAGTGCCCGGAGTAACAATTTCTTATTTGCGCCTCAAGGGCGGACCGGCCAGGGATTGGAATTGGGATTGGATTATCCGGGTAGACGGCAGCGAACTCGTGACCATAGACCATAACGAGATATTTAATACTTATTCAGGCATTGTTTTGAATGTTGGCAAGAATGCTGTTATCAGCAATAATAAGATTTACACCATGGGGCCTTTTGAAACCGACCCCAATCAAGCATACGGCAATGGAGACGGCATAGCCATTAATAATTTTGGTAGGAGGAACGCCGTGGCATCCGGATGGAACGAAAAGATCTATATTTATAATAACGAGGTTTATGACGCCGGGGCAGACGGCATTATTCTTTTAAATTGTTTCTATAAATATATCGAAATCGCTTACAATAACCTTCACAATAATTATGAGGACGGCATTGACTTGAAGGATTCTCAATATGTAAGAATTCACGATAATAAACTCCATGACAATTGGGGCGATGGCATAGGATCCAATAACGATTATCCCTCTACTGATTTTGGAATATGGAATAATGAAATATATAAGAACGGCTGGCTGGGTATTTCCATTCAAGGCGGATCAAACGACCAGAAAAATTGGAAGATATGGAATAACCTGATTTATGGCAACGCCAACAACCCGCCGACTTGGTCGCCTGTCGGCGTTCAACTGAACGGTTCAGGACACGAGTTTTACCATAATGTTGTCTATGACAATAAAGGCAATTACGGCCTTTCCGGAGGTGGCATTATAAAAAATAATATTTTCTTTAATAATGTGAAAAATATTTCCAGCGGAGGCACAGTAGATCATAATTATATTTATCCCACATCCGGATCAACCCTTGGCACCAATTCGATCACCGTTTCAGACCCAAAGATGACTAATCCTGCAAACGCAAATTTTATTTTATTATCAAGTTCGCCCTTGATAGACGCTGGAATTAATGTCGGCATAACAACTGATTACATCGGCGCTGTACGCCCGCAAGGCGCTGGCTACGACATCGGCGCGTATGAATATCCGTCAGGCGGAAGCGGCGATATTACTCCGCCCTCCGCGCCAACCGGAGTAACGGTGAGTTAATTCTTCAATTATCAATTTCCAATGAATATTCAATCAAACAATTATCATTATCACAAAATACTTTTTACTTTCGCGGCGGCATTGGTTGGCGCGGGATTATTTATTGTTTCAGCCCCACCCGCAAACGCCGCCAGTGTTTATTATGTTGACTGCGATGCTTCAACCAATGGCGACGGTTCAATCTCAATACCATGGAACACCATTAATTCCGCGAAAAGAAGTTCAGGAAGTGTTCAACCGGGGGATACTGTGTATATCAAGGGAACCTGTAATTATCCTGGTGGCAGCAATTTCGGAGCCTCATTTACTTCCGTAGATGGAGGATTACCTGGCGCGGTGATAACCTATGCTAAATGGCCTGGGCAGTCTCTTGTTATAGATGGCGGCACTGGTAATTCCGACAATGCTATTTTTCTTGTTGAGGGCCAATATCTTACATTTGATGGTCTTCATTTTATAGCTAAATATCCGATGCTTGGCGATTTAAGAGCAATTAATATAGCAAACGGTGGTAATATCACGGTTAAAAATTGTTTTTTTGATTTTATATATTTTGGAATTGGTTTTGGCGATAACCAGATTAATAATTTAGTGTTTACCAACAATACTTTCTACAGAAATGCCGCTCCGCTTTATTTAAATCAAAATGACAATGTAGAAATATCTCATAATACTTTTATGTATACCGGAGAGGGGTTTAAAATGAATCCTCATTATGTTAATCAAACTTTATCTAATGTAAGAGTATTTGATAATTTCTTTTATCAAGTTGGATGGGGCATGGATAATAGTGATGGTTCAATTGCTCCGCTTTGTAATCCGGGCATTATTATAGATTATCAATGCAATAATTGCGCAAGCGGTCAATATTCCTATATCCTTGGTGTAAAAATATATAACAATATTTTTTGGGGAAATTGTGAAGCAGGAGCGAGGATAAGTCGTCCTGATGTTGAAATGAATAACAATACTTTTTACAGAAATGGGTATGTGGATACTAGCGGGAAACAACCAGATGCGTCTATTGGTAGTACTGGTGGCAACGGAATTTTAGTTTATAATTCTCCGTTAGGCGGAAGCGTTATAGCTAAGAATAATATTTTTTGGCATAACAAAGGACCTGATATATTTCTTAGAACTGGAGCTACAAGCACTACTGCTTCGAATATGCAGGGAATAGACCCCTTGTTTGTCAATGGGGATCCTGAATCAATTGACCCATACAATCCAAACAATTATAAATTAAAACCAACCTCTCCCGCGATTGGCGCTGGCATAACAATTCCGTTTGTCGCTGACGACTTCTTCGGCACATCGCGCCCGCAAGGCACTGCTTACGACATCGGCGCCTATGAATATCCGTCTGGCGGAAGCGGCGATATTACTCCGCCCTCCGCGCCGACTGGGGTGTTGGTACAATAATTTCCAATTTCC
>Ga0210006_1002814_pt1 | contig 11146 bp, 8 predicted proteins | sample CryGey02umfilter_2_FD_185452 | JGI IMG/M metagenome (GOLD analysis project Ga0210006, IMG submission 185452) | Groundwater microbial communities from aquifer in Utah, USA - Crystal Geyser 4/10/14 0.2 um filter (SPAdes) (version 3) | ecosystem: Environmental > Aquatic > Deep subsurface >... | reverse complement strand
AAGAATAGAGCCAGTAAACAACTTACAACTTACAACTGACAACTTACAACTAATAAGCTGGGCAGAGGTAAAAGCGGTAAAAAAAGAATTTGAAAAACTTTCAAAAGAAATTTTCCCCGATTTAAAAGTAGGAATGCTCCACGGTAGGATGAAAACTGAAGAAAAAGAAGAAATAATGAAAAAATTTCAGGAAGATAAAATCGATATTTTAGTTTCAACTTCGGTAGTAGAAGTAGGAATAGATATACCCAATGCTTCTATAATGATGATTGAGGGAGCGGAAAGATTTGGTTTGGCCCAACTTCATCAATTGAGGGGAAGAGTGGGAAGATCGGTTTTTCAATCTTATTGTCTTCTTTTCACCGAAATGTATTCAAAAACTATAAACGCCAGATTAAGAGCGTTGGTTTCTTGCGAAAATGGTTTTGAATTGGCAGAAAAAGATTTGGCGATTAGGGGGCCTGGCGATTTTGAAGGCAAAAGGCAATGGGGAATTCCGGACTTAGCCATGGCTTCTTTAAAAGATATTTCTCTGGTTGAAAAAACAAGAGAAGAGGCCAAAGAAATTTTAGCCGAGGACCCCCAATTAAAAAAATATCCCTTACTGAAAGAAAAATTAGAAGAACTTAGAAAAAGAACTCATTTAGAATAAGGCCATTTTTCTATCATTAGGCACTTTTTTTTATTTGGCAATTTTTGATAAATCTCTTCGGTGATAAAAGGGATGAAAGGATGTAAGAGTTTAAGATTGGTTTTTAAAATTTCTAAAAGCAAATATTGGCTGCCATTCCTGTCATTTTTATTTTTACTTTGAAGGCGGGGTTTTTGTTCTTCAATAATCTGGTCGCAAAAGTTGTGCCAGAAATAATGATAAATTTTTTCAGCCGCTCTATAAAACTTGAAAGACTCCATTAATCGGGTAATTTCTTTGGTAAATCCCTTCAAGTATTTGAGGGTTTTTTTGTCTTTTTTTGTAAGTTTTGGCTGGGTTTTTGGATTAAAATCGGTAAGGTTCATTAAAACAAAGCGGCTGGCATTCCAGATCTTGTTAGTAAAGTTCCGCTCGCCGCGAATTTTTTCTTCATAAATAATAGGGTCGGACCCCGGCGTGTTTCCAATCACTAAAGCTATTCTGAGAGCATCGGCACCATAAATATCAACCACTCCCAGGGGATCAATAACATTACCTTTGGACTTTGACATTTTTTGACGGTCTTTGTCACGCACCAAACCATGTAAATAAACATACCTAAAAGGTGCTTTTTTTGTCACGTATAACCCCAGCATAATCATCCTGGCCACCCAAAAAAATAAAATGTCCCAACCAGTCTCCATCACGGTCGCAGGGTAGAATTTCTTAAAATCTCCTTTTTCGGTTGTCATTAAAGTAGCAAATGGCCATTGACCGGAAGAAAACCAGGTATCAAATACGTCGCCCGCGATATTCTCTTTGTCCGGAATTCTTATCCCCCAGACAATTTGCCTGGAGATATTCCAGTCCTTAATATTTTTCATCCAGTAAAAGAAAATCTTCTCAAAACGCGTAGGAATAAATTTCACTTTTCCTTCTTTAACAGCTTTTACCGCCAAATCTCTCAAAGAATATTTTCCTGACCTCGGTTTTTCTGTCGTTTTAATAAACCACTGGTTGTCTAAAATCATAGGTTCAATGATTGAGCCGCATTTATAACAGACGGCCACGTTGTGTTTGTAATTATAGTCAATTTTCTTTGGGTCAAGGAGTCCCTTTTTAGCCATATCTTCAGCAATTTTTTGACGTGCTTCAATTACTTTCATTCCCTGATAGGGTCCGGTACGTTCGTTAAGTTTTCCGAATTTATCTATAACCTGTTTTGGGCCTGGAATTTCTTCTCTATGTCTTTGCCACACTTCAAAATCAACCGGGTCGTGAGCAGGAGTAACTTTAACTACCCCCGTACCAAACTCAGGGTCAACTGATTCATCGGCAATCACTTCAATTTTGAAAGGACCCAAAAGTCCTCGGGCTTCAATTTCTTTTCCGATAAATTTTTGATATCTTTTATCTTTGGGATGAACGGCCAAAGCCGTATCCCCGAATTTGGTTTCTGGCCTTACTGTTGCCAAAGTAAAGGGCCCATATTTTATATAGTAAAGAGGATCTTTTCTCTCTTCATATTTTACTTCCAGATCCGAAAGAGAGGTTTGATGTTTGGTACACCAATTGACAATTCTTTTTCCTTTATACAAAAGTCCGTCGTTTTTCAATTTTTCAAAGGTTTGATAGACAACCTTAATAATGTCTTGGTCTAAAGTAAATTTTTCTCTTGACCAGTCGCAGGAAGCCCCCAATTTTTTAATTTGTCGTTCCATTATTTTTTTATTTTCTAAAGTGAATTGAAGCATCTCTTGATATAATTTTTCCCGAGAAATTTGAAACCTTGAACGTCCTTCTTTCTCTAATTTTTTGTCAAAGACTACCTGGGTTTCAAACCCGGCGTGGTCGGCTCCGGGCAGCCATAAAGTTTTTTTGCCTCGCATTCTCTGATACCTAATCATAATGTCCTCAAGGGTAACAAAAACGGCATGCCCAATATGAAGGGAACCGTTAGCATTGGGGGGCGGCATAATAATGGTAAAGGCTTTGGTCCTCTTGCCAGGTAGTTTATCAGGATTAAAAAAACCACTCTTTAGCCAAAGGTTATAAATTTTATCTTCAACTTTTTTTGGATCGTAAACCCCGTTAGAAATTTCTGTTATTTTTCTCATCATAATAAATTGTTTTCTCATCCCGCTAGATTTTGTAATTTCTAACGGGGTAAACTTTGGGTAATGCCATACATATATTATAACCTCAAATTATCATACTTTACAATTACCGTAATTTTAGATAAAATTAAAAAGGTTTGGTCTATTCATCGGCTTGTCGTAACAAGCCAATGACGACCCGATCAAAAACTTTTAAAAAAGTTTTTGATATAGGGCGCCATCGTCTAGTGGTTAGGACAGCAGGTTTTCATCCTGCTAAGATGGGTTCGACTCCCGTTGGCGCCGCATGCGAAATTACCTAAATATTTCTCAATCCAAGGATTTAGAAAATCCAAAAGAAAAAATTTTATATCGCCTCCTGGAAATCTTTCCAGGGTTTTTATCCTGGGGGGTTTTAATTTCGGCAATTCTTTTGTCTGCTTTTGCCCCGGTAGTGGTGGCTATTTTTATTATTTTATTTGACCTTTATTGGTTGCTAAAAGTTAGTTATCTCACTTTTCATCAAGTAGTTTCTTTTTTGCAAATGGAAAAAAATTTAAAAATTGATTGGCTAGAAAAACTTACCAAAGTGAAAGATTGGCAAAAGATTTATCATTTAATAATTTTGCCCTTTTATAAAGAAAAAAAAGAAATAATTGAAGGGTCTTTAAAAGCGATATCAGATTCAAAATATTCTAAAAATAAAATGATTATAGTATTAGCTTTGGAAGAAAGGGCGGAAATGGATAACCAAAAAATGGCGGAGGAAATTGGAGAAAAATTTTCAAAAAAATTTTTTAAATTTTTAACGACAATCCATCCAAAAGACCTGCCGGGAGAAATAGCTGGAAAAGGTTCTAATATCGCTTTTGCCGTCAAAACAGCTAAAGAAAAAATAATTGAACCCTTGAAAATCGCCGTAGAAAATATTATTGTTTCTGACTTTGATATCGATACCAAACCTTATCCTCATTACTTTTCTTGTCTCACATTTCATTATTTAACAGCCAAAAAACCTCAAAAGTCTTCATACCAACCTATTCCTATCTATAATAATAACATTTGGCAAGCCCCGGCTTTTTCCAGGGTAGTAGCAACGTCTGGCACCTTTTGGCAAATGATGCAACAGGAGAGACCAGAAATATTGTCAACTTTTTCTTCTCATTCTATGCCCTTCAAAATTTTAGAAGAGGTTGGTTATCCCAAAAATGTTGTTTCCGATGATTCAAGAATTTTTTGGAAATCTTATCTCTTTTATGATGGTGATTACAGGGTGGTTCCCCTTTATTATCCGGTTTCGATGGATGCGGTTTTGGCTAAGAATTTACCAAGGACGATAATTAATCAATATAAACAACAAAGGAGATGGGCCTGGGGATGCAATGATATTCCTTTTTTACTTTTTGGTTTTTTAAAGAACAAAAAAATATCTTTTTTTGAAAAATTACGCCACGCCATTAATATTTTAGATGGCTACTGGTCCTGGTCGGATTCTTCTCTCTTGATTTTCTTTTTGGGCTGGTTACCTTTAATTTTAGGTGGAGAAAAATTCAATATCACTCTTTTGAGTTATAATTTGCCGAGATTGGTAAGCAATTTAATGACCTTGGCGATGCTCGGAATGATTATTTCGGCTGCTTTGAGTTTTAAAATTTTACCTCCCAAACCCCGCACCTTTTTCAACCAAGGATTGGAGTTAGGGAAAGATATAAGGCGAAACCGCCTCTCGGCTCTGACTACCTATTACTCTAGGCCTTCAGAAAAAAAGGTGCGGGGTAAACCAAAAAATTCAAATTTTTTTAAAAATTTTTCAATGATTTTTCAATGGTTGTTACTGCCTATTACCCTGATTTTTTTTGGAGCCCTGCCCGCTTTGGATGCTCAGACAAGATTGATGTTAGGGAAGCATCTCGGTTTTTGGGCGACCGAAAAAGTGAGACTACAGCCCACCCACCACCCGAGGGGGAGGGAGGAGGGAGGGTCGGAGTCCCGCTAAAGCGGGTCCCTAATACGATGAATGAGATTTTAAGTTATACCCTTTACATTGTTTATGGAATTTTGCCAAGTCTCATTTGGCTAAATTTTTATTTAAGAAAAGATGTAAGGCCAGAACCAAAATTGATGATTTTAAAAATTTTCTGTTACGGGATGCTGGCAACCCTCCCGGCATTTTTTTTTGAAACAGCCATCTTTGGAGAATTTTCAAAATTGAATTCTTCTTCCTCAGTTTTTCTCATTTTAAATATTTTTTTGGGAGTGGCTTTGGTTGAAGAATTTTTAAAATTTTTGGTGGTGAAAGAAAAGGTTTTAAATGACCCCGAATTTGATGAACCAGTAGATGCAATGATTTATATGATAACCGCAGCCCTGGGATTTGCGGCTGGAGAAAACATTTTGATTTTGGTGTCTTCAAAATATACTTTCTTTAGTGAAATTTTTAGCGTTTCTCTCCTCCGATTTTTAGGTGCAACTTTTTTACATGCCCTTTCCTCAGGAATCTGCGGTTTTTTCATTGGCCTTTCTTTTTTTAATACCCCTGAAGGAAAGCCTTTGGCTTCTTACGGGGCAGGCAAACGAAGATGGAAATTAATTTCTCTAGGTTTATTTTTGGCTATCCTCTTGCATGGATTTTACAATTTTTATATAATGAAAGGTGAGGGGAGTTTAAAACTTTTAATTCCGCTTTTGCTCCTGTCTATTGCGGCTATCTTTGTCTCGTTTGGCTTTAAGAAATTAAAAAAATAAATAACATAATGCGAATCTACGAATAAAATGCTAATCTACGGACTGCTAATAACATAATGCAGATGCGATGCGAATAAATGCTAATCTACAAACTGCGAATATTTTATTAGCAGTTCGCAAAATTAGCATAAAATTCGCATCATCCGCATTATATATTTTTATGGCAAATTTTTTTGAAAAATTAAAAAAGGGAATGGGGGTTGAAATACCCGCCGAGAGCGAGGGAAAACAACCCGCCTCCGCTAAAGCTACGGCGGGCGAGGAAGAAAAAGAAAAACCAAGAAAAGCGAAGGCCCTGCCTGCCGCCTGCCTGCCGGACAGGCAGGGCAGGCAGGTAAAAAAAATAGAAATTAAAGAGCCTTCTTTGGAACCTACTGCCATTGAACCTTTGGCAGAGAAAGAAACTCCAGAAGTGGTGGAAGAAAAACCAAAAGAAACCTGGTTAGAACCGGTGGGACAATTGGCGGTAGATGTTTATCAAACAGAAAATGAATTAGTCATCCAATCAGCCATTGCCGGTGTAAAATCCGAAGATTTAGACATTTCTTTGGAAGGAGATGTTATAACAATTAGCGGAGAAAGAAAAAGACCAGTTGAAGAAAAGGGAGATTATTTTTCTCAAGAATGCTATTGGGGAAAATTTTCGAGACAAATAATCTTGCCGGTTGAGGTTGACCCAAATAGAATTGAAGCCTCTTTAAAGGATGGAATTTTAACAATAAGGACAACCAAACTTCAAAAAGAAAAAAAGAGAAGAATAGTGGTCAAAGATTAGCAAGAATTTTCAATCTCAGAAATAAAACCGCGCAAAGCGCGGTTTTTGGTGCAGTATTCATGAAATAACTCGAACACAGTTTTCGCCAACTCACAAAACGCAGCGGAGCCGCACCGATGACTTGTCAGTCGAAGTTTTAACGAAGGCGGGGCGGCAAATTATTTAAGAACTAATTTGTAAATTTGAAAGTGGAAAGTATTTGTTTAAGTATTTCTTTTGATTCAGCTGTAACAGGTTGAAGATCAAAAGTAATTATTCCTCCGTTACGATGATAAATCCATGCACTGGCATTTCCGTCAGCACCCGTGCCCCAATCAATTGACGCAGTAACTTCACCCATCTTAAACAATTCACATCTTGAGGAATCGTTAGGGTACGCACCGCAATAAGTTACTCCCATGACGCTAAGTTGGTTTTTGGAAATAAAGCCAAGACTTATGACATATCCGATATTATGCTTAGGGCCTCCATCACTTCCTTTTGGTAAATAGCAAATAGCAAACGTGGTATCTCCAGCAAATCTTTGTAATTCACAAGAGGTAGGCGGGTATTGAAAATAATAATTCAAGTTACTGTCAGTATATGTTTTCCAATTAGCGGTTTCATTTATTTTAGCTTCGGGGCAAGCAGCGAATTCGCAATTTGGCCCGGTGCGGCCGACATACGAACCATCGGGACATTGTTTGGCCTCTAGGGTGCAGGGTTGAACTGATGACTTTTGAAATTTCTTAATAGCATAATAGCTTCCCCCTCCCAAAGCCAAAATGCCGAGAATTACTAGTATTATTGCTATTGGCGCAATTCCTTTTTGATTCATATTCATATGTTTATTAGTTAATTAGTTAATAATTTTCGACTTTATGATTAAGAAATTTTCTTTCCCCAAACGAAATCGCTAATTCATTTTTGCCCCGAAAATTCAATACAATTTGGTTGCCGAGCCCTTCGATTCGACTTAGGATAAACTCCGCAAGGCGAACTCTTTGTGTCCCTGGCAGGATTCGAACCTGCAACCCTTACGGGATGCGGTCCTAAGCCGCACGCGTATTCCAGTTCCGCCACAGGGACAATGGGGCGTGTTTCCCAATTTCAACACGTCCGCTCTTTTAAATTTTAGATTTATTGAATTAAAATCAAACCTTCTAAATTCTAAAGAATTTAGAAGGATGAATCTAAATTGAGATTGTTCAATTGATTAGGAAATAATTGCCCTTACTAATGGTGGAACTGCTTTAGCTAAGAAAGCCACTATCAATCCTATCATTGCCCACGTTACCCATTTTCTCCCGTTTGCCACTTTTTCATCGTTGCCTGCAGCGGTCATCAAAAGAAAACCTCCCCAGAGAACAAAGATTACTGCTAAAGAGATAAAAATTATAAAAATCCAATCAGTGATTGTATAAGTTTTTTCCATTACACAACAGATACCGCAGTCGTTAGACATACTATTATATGGACAGGCTCCTGAAGCAGGACAGGTAATTCCAATACCTGTAATTGTGTGTTTAATCGTACATTCCTCAACCGGTTGAGCGTAAGCCAGATTCCCTATCGGTAAGACCAAAATCGTCAAGAAGCTGATGAGGATTAAGGCAGATAAGGTTTTTTTCATTATAGTTTTATTTTATTTTACTTTTAGTTCGACCTTTTGAAGTTTTTTATCCTCCTAATAATTGCTTTATCACAGAAATCAGTCCTTTGGCAAGTAAGACAATGGTCAAACCAATCACAGTATACATCATTATATCTTTACCAGTTTTAATCTTTTGTTCACTGCCGCCCGAAGTAAGTAAATAAAAAGCGCCAATAATAATCATCAAAGGAGCGAGGGCGACAGCGACGTAGAAAATGAAATTGATAATTGAATTCACTAAATCTTCAAAAGAACAAGATTTAAGCGGATTTTGAATACAAATCGTACCAGTAGTACTAGTACAGGTGAATTCACATGTGCTGGTTGTGGTGGTTGCTGTGGTTAAATTTACTCCAAAAATTAAGACAATGAAAGAAATTGATAACGCTATTAAAATTTTTTGTTTTACCATTTTATTATTTTACCCCGCGCATAATTTTTGTCAAGCATACTCCTCTGAGTTTTTAAGAAGTGTAAATCGATCTATCCGGAAATTATGTGCGGGGTTTTACCCAAATTAACCCTTCGGCACCCGCTCAGGGTTAATACTGAGATTTCCGAAGTATTAATCCCCAGTGGTAAAGACCGGCTTCAAATTCCTTTTCTAATTCTAAATCAAGTTCTTGTGCAATCTCTTTCACTTTTTCTGGTAAAATCTTTTCTTTAGGCCCCAAAGGCGCATCTTTTTTCCAATCAACCACTAAAATTTTTCCTCCCGCCTTTAAAACTCTTTTTCCTTCCTCCAAAACCTTTTTAATATCAGCTACTTCAAAAAGGAGATTTGTCATTAAAATTAAATCGCAAGAGTTTTTCAAAACTCGAGAAGTCTTTTCTATATCTGCTTTAATAACTTCGATATTTAAAAATTTTTCCAATTTAATTTTAGCCCTCAGGGCTGACAAGGGTTCATCCAAGATATCGATGGCAAAAACTTTTCCCTCTTCCAATTTTTTAGCCAGGGGTATTACCCAGCCACCCGAACCACATCCAAAATCAGCCGCAGTCATATCCTTGCGGAGTTCAAAATTTTTTAATACCTCTGATGGATTTAAGAAACCTTCCATAAAATGCGATACTAATATACGAATTCATACTAATGATACGAATATTAGTATAATTAGTATTCATTAGTATATTGGCATCGATTTAGTTAGATACATGTTGCCGATGCTACTTTATCTCCCTCTTCCAATTTTATTATTCTCACTCCCTGGGTGGCCCTCGATAATTTTGAAATTTGAGAAATCTTTATCCTAATTACTTGACCTTTCTGAGAAATAACAATTAAATCTTCAGGGGTTTGCGGGCCAAATACAGATATAACTTTTGACGCCACCAAATTTCCAGTTTTTGAGATGATTTTTGCCGTCTTAATTCCTGTCCCTCCTCGCTTTTGCAATCTGTACTCTTTCAACTCAGTTCTCTTTCCATACCCATTTTCCGTCACCACCAACAAGTATTCGTTTATTTTTGATTTTTGATTTTTGATTTTTGATTTTGTTATCACGTCCATTCCTATCACCTCATCTCCTTTTTCTAACCTAATTCCTTTCACTCCGGTCGCCCCTCTCCCCATAGGCCTGATATCTTTTTCTTTGAATCTTATCGCCTTGCCATTTTTCGTCACTAAAATTATATCATCTTCTCCGCCAGTTTTACAAACTTTCTTCAGTAAATCTCCTTCTCTCAGTAAAATGGCAATTAATCCTGAGCGGCGGACATTTTCAAATTCCGAGAGAGCAGTTTTTTTAATTATGCCATTTTTGGTTACCATTACCAGAAATTTTGTCAAAGCCGTATCTTCTTTACCGAGCGGAATTAGAGATAAAACTTTTTCTTGAGAAGATAGTTCTAAAAAATTGAGTAGGCCTCGACCCTTGGTTACCCTCCCCCCTTCGGGAATTTCATAGACAGGGGTTTTAAAAACTTTTCCCGAATCGGTAAAGAATAAAAGATTATCATGGGTATTGGCAATCAAAAAGTGTTCAACAATATCTTCGCCAATTGTTTTCATTCCCAAAATTCCTTTCCCGCCTCTTTTTTGGGCCCGATAATTTTTAGGATTTATTCTTTTAATATAGCCTCCCCGGGTCAAAGTAATAATCGTTTCTTCTTGAGGAATTAAATCTTCGTCGGAAATTTCGCCCAATTTTTGGATATGAACTTTTGTCCTCCTTTCGTCCCCAAACTTTTCCTTTAGTTCAACCAACTCTTTTTTGATAACTTCTTTTATTTTTTGAGGGGATTTCAAAATCGCCGAAAATTCTTTAATTTTCAAATGAGTTGCTTTTAATTCGTCCTCAATTTTTTTCCTTTCCAATTTGGCTAATTGAGCCAATTTTGTTTCCAGAATAGCATTGGCTTGAATCTCGTCTAATCTGAAACGTTTCATTAATTTTTTCTGGGCTTCCTCTCGATTAACCGAACCCTTGATGATTCTGATTACCTCGTCAATGTTTCCTAAACATTTGTGTAATCCTTCTAAAATGTGAGCCCTTTCTTTGGCTTTTTCTAAATCATATTTTGTTTTTCTGAAAACTACTTCTTTTCGATGTAAAATAAAATAATTTAGTAATTCAACCAAATTTAAAACTTTTGGCTGGATTCCATCAATGAGGGCCAACATATTCAAATGAAATGTCTTTTGTAACTCAGTAAATTTATAAAGTTGATTTAAAACTCTCTGGGGATTTGCTTCTCGGGAAAGTTCAATTAAAATTCTCATTCCTTCTCTATCTGATTCATCCCTGATATTTTTAATACCTTCGAACTTTTTTTCTGAAACCAAATTGGCAAGTTGCAAAAGTAAGGCCGATTTTTGAGTTTGAAAAGGAATCTCGGTGATGACAATCTGAAACTTCCCCTCTTTAACTTCTTCAATTTCAGTTTTTCCCCGAGTTAAAATTGGCCCTTTGCCCTGGGAGTAAGCTAAAATTATTTCTTTTTGGTCAAAGATTTCGCCACCGGTTGGAAAATCGGGCCCTTTAATAAATTGGAAAAAATCTCCGGTGTCGGCTTTGGGATGGTCTAATAAATAAATTAAAGCATCACAAACTTCGGAAAGATTATGGGGGGGAATATTAGTTGCCATGCCAACCGCAATACCCAAAGAGCCATTTAATAAAAGCTGAGGAAGAGGAGAGGGTAAAACCGTCGGTTCTTTTCTCGTTCCATCATAATTTGGTACGAAACCAACAGTGTTTTTTTCAATGTCCCTGAGCATTTCCTCACCGATTTTTGAAAGACGCATTTCTGTATATCTCATC
>Ga0210006_1002810_pt1 | contig 11154 bp, 6 predicted proteins | sample CryGey02umfilter_2_FD_185452 | JGI IMG/M metagenome (GOLD analysis project Ga0210006, IMG submission 185452) | Groundwater microbial communities from aquifer in Utah, USA - Crystal Geyser 4/10/14 0.2 um filter (SPAdes) (version 3) | ecosystem: Environmental > Aquatic > Deep subsurface >... | reverse complement strand
GAACAAGTAGAGGAAACAGGAGAAACGCATGAAGCAAATGCGCGGCTTAAAGCGAATCAGTTTTATTGCCATACCGGATGGATGACGTTGGGGGAAGATTCAGGGTTAGAGGTAGATGCGCTTAAAAATGAGTTGGGATTGCACACTCGGCGTTGGGGAGCCGGGCATGATGCGAGTGACGAAGAATGGTTGAATTTTTTTCTAAAAAGAATGGAAATGTTTCCGGGACAAGAACGTACTGCGCGGTTTGTTTGTGTAGCGGTTTTGATGACAGTGGATGGCAAAGAGACTGTGTTTGAGGGAGAGGCGCGAGGAACCATCACCCATGAACCGCAAGGCCCTATTTTGCCGGGGTTGCCTTTGAGTTCGGTGTTTCGTCCGGAAGGATTTGATCGTGTTTATGCCGCACTTTCACCTGTAGAAAAGGCCCAGATTAGTCATCGGGGCCTTGTTGCTCTAAAGGTAAAAGATTTTTTAATAGGCTAGTTTTTTGGTGGCCCATAAACTCCTTCCGGTTCAATCACAATGAAGAGCGGGGTGCCTTCTTCAGTGGTGGTTTTAGCGCTCAATTCAACGTGATCTCCATTTTTTATAAAATTACGGCCGTTTTTAAGGCTGGACTCTAAAACCCATCCTTGTTCTTCCATGGCTTTTTCTGCAAAAAGAAGTAGTTCAGTTTCACTTATTAGAGGGGTCATGTATTCATGGTTTTCTACTTTTCCGGAAATGTTGGTGCGAATGAACGTTGATTTTTCAGGAATGGTGATGTCAGCCCATCCATCAATGGGAGCCATGAAGCTGAGGTACCCTTTTTCCGCTGAATTTTTCCCACATCCGCTGAGTGCAAAGACAAGGATAGAGGTTGTAAAAACAAACAATAAAATTTGAGATAGTTTTTTCATGATAAAATTATAAATAAGGGAGATAGAGGTGAATGAACGATAACAGGTGCTTGTTTAATTTTCAACTTTAACTTGAATGTTACTGCTACTTCGATAGCCCAATTGATCGTAAGCATAGGCAGTGATGGTATAAGTTTTTCCGGCAGCAGCATTGGTGGGAATTCTTATTTGTCCTGTATAAGGAGGAGTTACTTCTGTGAATTGGATTTGATCATTGAGGTAAAATTCAACTTTTTCAAATCCATTGGGGGCATCCACTTCTACTTCTACATACACACGGCCGGGGATTACTTGGCTGTAATTTGAAGGAGTAATAATCACAATGCCGGGGCTTTTTGCAAAGGTGTCAGCCGTGTGGACATTGTCGATTTCCGTGGGGGGTTGTTCTGTATTTTCTTCGGTGCTTTTTCTGAGCCATTCATCAATGCCGGCTTGCCAATAAGTGTATTCCGGAATGATGGAGCGGTGTGCTATGAAATTTTTTGATTCCAGTGACCATGCGGGGGACCATTCATTGGCAATCAATCCGGTGTATTTATCAATGACTAAATCCATGTAGCGATCATCAAGTTCAGTGGGAACATTGAAGCTGGCAAAAACTTCGGTTCGGATAGAGTCAGGTGGAGTGTTTGCAGTGGGGATAAGACCGGTTTTTTGATTGACGGCCATTTCTACAATGCCTTCGGGGCGGACGAATGGCTCGGGAGCCAGCGGGGCAAGTGCCTGAGTCATGAAGTCATTCCAAATGGGGCCGGCTGCGTCATGGCCGTTGGCGCCATAACTAAGAGAGCTTCCATCTGCATTTCCAACCCAGACACCAGTGGTTAGTTTAGTACTGTATCCCATCATCCAAGCATTGTTGGGAACATTGTCTCCGGAGGTGCTTTTTTTATTGCTGGTGCCGGTTTTAGCTGCCACAAATTGTCCATTGACGCGCGTACGAGCCCCAACTGATTCATAGGGGTCCGAAAGAATATTTGAGATTAAATAAGCCACTTGTGAATCTAATGCTTTGATTCCGGGGGAGTCTTGCCATTGTTCGAGAATTTCACCTTCGCGGTTTTCAATTTTTAGAATAGGGGAGACTTCTTTTTTAACTCCATTGTTGGCAAAAACACTGTAAGCTCCGACCATGTCCAATAAGGTGACTTCGCCACTTCCCAAGGCTAATGGCCATCCATATCCAATGGTTGAATCCAATTCAATACCAAAGTTTTTCATAAAAGGAATGATTTCCTCTTCTTGGCCGGCAAGGAAATAAGATTTAATGGCGGGAATATTTCTGGAATGGGCAAGGGCATTTCGAATGGAAATCGGGCCTACAAATCGGCCGTCATAATTTTGAGGATATTGGCCTGGACCGAATTGGGTTTGAACGTCATATAGGACGGTGGCCGGTGAATAGCCATTGAGGAAAGCGAGGGCATAAATAAACGGTTTGAATGAAGATCCGGGTTGACGATAGCGCGTGGCAATATTTACGTTTCCATCAATGGTTTCATCAAAGTAATCAGCAGACCCTACCATGGCTAAAATTTGACCGGTTTGAGGATGAATTGAGACGAGGCTTGCATTGGTGGCTTTGAAATTAGTGGCGTTTCGTTCGCGGTATTTTTCAATGCTTTCTTCGGCAATCTCTTGCATGGTCGGATCTAAGGTTGTGTAGACTCTTAAGCCTCCTTGTTCCAAAACTTCTTTGCCGTATTTTTCTTCAATGAGTTCTTTTACATAAAGAACAAAGTGAGGGTATTTAATATTTTCTCGATAAGGTTTGAATTCAATGGTGTGCGATTCCAGAATGGCGGCGTCACGTTGAGCTTCGGTGATCATGTCTTGTTCCGCCATAGATTCTAAAACAATGTCCACTCGTCCGGAAATATAAATGGTGGAACCGTCCGCAAGTTCAATGTTGCTTCCAATCAATCCGCGCATGTATTCTTCGTCCTTTAAATCTTCCCATGATTTAATTTTTCGGGAAGCAAGTTGTTCAGAAGTGAATTCAATCAATAGGTGTGAATTGCGGTTGTTACCATAAGGAGAGTAGCGAGTGGGAGCTTTGGGGAGGCCGGCCATGATGGCGCTTTCTGTTAAACTGAGTTCAGCGGCAGGTTTGTCAAAGTAAGTTTGGGCGGCGAGTTCAGCGCCATAAGCATTGTTTCCATAAGGAATTTCATTGAGATAAAGTTCCAAAATTTGATCTTTGGTGAATTTTCGTTCTACGCGTGTTGCCAAAATAAGTTCTTGGAGTTTTCGTTTATAGGTTTGTTCCGGATCAAGAAAAACGTTTTTAACAAGTTGTTGTGTGATGGTGGAGCATCCACGACGAATGCCTACTCCAAATACTTCGTAAGCCACGGCTTTGAAATAACAAGGTAAATCAAACCCCCAGTTTGTGTAGAATTGGTCATCTTCAACGGCAATGGTGGCATCGAGTAGGTAAGGGGCAATGTTATTAAGGGGGATTATTTTTCGGTTTTCTTCGCCATGCACGGCATAAAGAATTTCACCTTCGCGATCCATTATGAGGGTGGATTGAGCTTGGAGGAGGTCCTCCCCTTTGTCGATAGAAGGTAGGCCGAATCCAAAAATAATAAAAATAAGGAATATTAAAATTATTCCGGAAGCGATCATTCCTCCGGTGAAAATTAAGACATAACGAAGCCACCGTTGCCAGAGGGGGAGCATGGGGTGTGGACGAATTTGATTCCAAAAAGTGCGCAGAAATTGTTTCATAGCGTGCGAAGCATAGCAGGTTTTAATGTAGGGGGCACTAAAAAACGTACTGTCTACTGCAATTTTATCACGTCGGCTGCAAAAAATTTAGAGCTCCTCAACGTATCGTAACCTTATACGCCTTCGTCGCTCTTCACTTTTTTCGCTCGACGTGAATAAAATTTCGTAACGAAACTACGTTTTTTAGTGCCCCCTAATGTAAAGTGTGACTTGATTTTAATTTAAAACTAGTATATTATTATATTGTGATCTTTGAAAATATAGAAAACTTGGGGCGCGAGTGGTGATAAAGATGATTTATCGCTGGTTGTGCCTTAAGTTTTGGATAACAATAATAGGCCTGGTTGTGAGCTTTCCCAAAAGTTTATAAGCCACTGTTAACTCGTTCTAAACGGGCTTGGTGTTTAGGAAGAAGTAACAGACAGATTATAAGTTGGGGTGATCTAATTTATAGGAAATTTATTCAGTGATGAGTTTATTTTTACTTTAATCTCTTGTCTGCTGCCGAAAGTGTTATTCGAAACTTGAGGCTTTTTGTATTGGTTCCGATTGTGTTATGGAACCTCTGAAAAATACACCGATGACTGCAATTTCTCCCATTTGGCTACAAATAATTCAGACCTCCTTATCGTATCGTAACCTTATACGACTTCGTCGGCCTTCATTATTTTCGCTCAAATGGTTGAAAATTTCGTAACAACGCTGTATTTTTCAGAGGTTCCTTATCTTTAGGAGGATTAAAATTTAACCTCTTTTTAACATGGCGGTCACGATTCAAAAATTGTACGATATTATGCTTCAAGTGGGTCAAAAAAATGATCCTCGTACTCAAAAGGAAATTGATGCTATGTTGGCGGATCGAAAAAAGGCTTATGGAAAATTGGATGCCAAAAAGAAGAAGTTTTTTAATGAAGAATCTTTGGTGAATCCTTATGGTGACTCAGGTGTGATGGTTGGTGATATGAAACGTAAAGTGAAAAGCGTGATGGTTTGTATTGATGCGGATAGACAAGAAGTGGTTTTGGCGCACGCGCTTCGCGGTAGCAAAAATGAAGTGGACATGATCATTGCGCATCATCCGGAAGGGCGTGGTTTGGTGAATTTAACCAAAGTGATGGACATTCAAGAAACCGTGATGAATCAGCACGGAGTTCCTATTAATATTGTCGAAAAATTATTGTCCAAGCGTGTGACGGAATTGGATCGCGGGCTTCACCCAATCAATCATTATCAACACATTGATGCGGCGCGGTTGTTGGACATTCCTTATATGTGTTGTCATACCCCGGCTGATAATTCAGTGCATACGTTTTTAGAAAATTTTATTAAAGGACGTGAGAAAAAATTAAAAACCGTGGGAGATTTGATGGAAGCCTGGTTTGATATTGAAGAGTTTTGTGAAGCGGAAAAATTGGGAATGGGGCCCATGATTTTTGCAGGTTCTCCTTCTTCTAAATTGGGTAAAATCGCTGTGGTGGGAATGACAGGGGGGACATCCGGGCATGATGATATTTTTGAAGAATTGAGCCGAGCTGGAGTGGGCACGGTTATTACTATGCACATGGGGTCTAAGCCGCGTGATATTGCTGAAAAGCATCACCTTAATGTCGTGGTCACCGGACATATGTCGAGTGATAGCCTGGGAGTGAATCTCGTCCTTGATCATATGGAAAAAGCCGGATTAGAAAAGATCGTGCCTGCGGGTGGATTTATCCGAGTTAAGCGGAAAGTTTAAGGATGTTTTCGCAAAAGGCCGGTGCTTGTGAGGAGTTTTTAAGCGGAGGGCAATGTTGATAATCGTTGATGCTTGAGGATGAGCAGGCGACCTTGTTTTCCCATGGCGCCTTCAATCCATGTTAATGTTTTGGCGGTCGGATTTTTTAGGCCCATGCCATATCCATCATTTTCCAGGAAAAGCTTTGTGTAGTGGGGGTCGTTTGTCTGGGTTTTTATGCGGGTCACAAGGCTACCTTGTGTGATTTCAATGCGGTTGTCTTTTCTCCATTTAATGGTGCCCCAGTGGTTTGGGGTTTCTACTCCTACGCCCATTCGGTGTTCGTATTGCCATGAGATATCCATGCGATGTGGTCCGGCTTGTTCTTCCATGATGAAATTTAATAAATCTGTTATTCCTTGCTGATAGGTAACCCAGTCTAGAAAAGGATAAATGGCTTTTAAGTCTTCAAGTTCTTGGCCGTCAAGCGTGATGGTCCCACAAGTTTTACTTTGGGTCTGTAAGTCAGTCATTTCAATGCATGTATTTCCATCTTTGGTGAGCGTGAATGTAAAAGTGAAGTCAGTGGTTTTTATGCTCCAAAATTCGATGGCATTGTTGTTTTGAGGGGTTTCTTTTATTCCAAAGTTTTTAAAAACTTCTAAAACATTCATGGTTTTCTCGGGGAGTGATATCACTCCAATTTTTTCCAGAGTGGGAGCATTAGGGTCAACGTAATCCGGACCTGTAAAAAAAGCCGACATGAAGTAAGGGTTATTGTTTTATAGCTTAACACTAAACTTAAAATTTGTCTACCCTTTGCGCACGTCACCGCCTATTTTGACAACGGCTTCCATGACGGCTTCGTGAGTTTGTTTGAACTCTGCGTCGCTCAAGGTGTGGTCGTTGTGACGTAACTCGACATTAAAGGCGAGGGATTTTTTGTTGTCCGGAATGCCCGCGCCTTGGTACATGTCAAAAAGTTGGACGGATTGAATGAGGCGAAGTGGGTCTGCGCGGCGGATGGATTTTTCGAGGTCGCCGACGTGTGTTTTTTTATCAATCAAAAAGGAAATATCAAATGACATGCCAGGGAATTTTGGGAGTGGGCGGAAGGTTTGAGGCTCGCGTCCGTGCGCAACCAGCTTGGTGAAGTTGAGTTCGAAAAGTCCGATGCGGTGTTCCAGTTCAAATGCATGAGCCACGCCGGGATGAAGTTCGAAAACTGTGCCAATGACTTCGCCGCGAAGTAGGATTTCCAGGCATTTTTTTGGGTGGGCGTAAAGCGGCGGGGTGTGGCTGTTGTGGAATTGGATTTTTTCCGGGCGGAAGATTTTTAAAAATGCGTCGAGCGCTTCTTTGATTTGATAAAAAGGTTCGTAGTTTTTTCTTTGAGCGACCGCGGAGGTGAGCCATTTTTCTTCTAATGGCATGAATGTGCCGATTTCTTTATAGGTGCGTCCGATTTCAAATAGTTTGAGTTGATCGCGTTCGTGGCTGTTTTTTAAAAGGCTTTGAATCATGCCGGGAATGAGACTTACGCGCATGTGTGTTTGATCGGCGGAAAGAGGATTCATTACTTTGATGTGACGTAAATCTTGAAGGCCGCATTTTTGAAATAAAGCTTCATTGTAAAATGAGTAGTTCATGACTTCTGTGAACCTGAGTGTGTTGGCAAGGATGCTGCGAACTGCGTGTTTGTGAAATCGTTCTTCGTTTTCCAGAGGAAGTTTTGCCGGCAGGTTCGGTAATAGTGGCGCAATGTTGTCGTAGCCATGGATGCGTGCGATTTCTTCAACCAAATCTTCCGGGAGAGAAACATCGCCGGTGGCACGGTGTGAAGGCACGATGACGTGGAGTTTTTTGCCAATGGTTTTGACAGTGAAGTCGAGTGATTTTAGGATTCGGCTCATTTCTGTGATAGAAATTTTCGTTCCGATTTTGCTCACGGCAGTGTCAGCGTTGAGGGTGATGGTGAGTTTGGGTGCTTTCCAATCGCCGGCAGTGGTAACGGGAGTGACGAGTGTGGCATTGGGGCAGGTTTCCTTTAAAAGAATGAGTGCGCGCGCAATGGCTTGGTCGGTGAGGGTGGGGTCGAGTCCTTTTTCAAATCGTTGAGAAGCATCGGAGCGAAGGCCATGTCTGGTGGACATTTTTCGAACCGTGACAGGATTGAAATTCGCGGCTTCTAAAATGATTTCCGTGGTGGCGTTTGTGATTTCCGATCCAACACCGCCCATGACACCCGCGAGTCCCAGGGGCATGCCTTTTTTATTGGCAATCACCAAATCGTCAGAGGTGAGTTTTCTTTTTTTATGGTCAATGGTTTCGAGTATTTCGCCTTTTTCAGCGTGTCGCACAATGAGTTCGTCGGAGCCAACAATGCCTCGATCGTAGGCGTGCATGGGTTCGCCGAGTTCAAGCATCACATAGTTGGTGAGGTCGACCAGGTTGTTGATGGGGCGTAGGCCGGCGGCTTGCAGGCGAGATTTCACCCATTGTGGTGATTCAGTGACGCGCACGTTGGTTACGACAGCACCTGAAAATCGGGGGCAGTCTTGTTTGGCTTTGAGGGTGATTTTAAATGATTTTTTCGGCGCTCCTTTATCGTATTTGAGGAAGGGGGCGAGTGGCCTGAGGGGTTTTTTGAGGATGGCGGAAAATTCACGAGCCAGGCCGTAGTGACCCCAGAGATCAGGACGGTGGGTGAGGGATTTATTGTCGATGTCGAGGACGGTGTCGTTTTTCTCGAGGGCTTTGGCCAATGAGGTTCCGGGTTTATTTTTTAAGCTCGACAGGTCTTTGATTTGAACTTCTTGTTGTCCTTCGGGATTGTCTGTTTCTAGGCCAATTTCTTCACCGGCACAGATCATTCCAAAGCTTTTTTCACCACGGATTTTTGTTTCGGAAAGTTGAACGGGTTCTCCTTCTCCGTGCCAGCGTACCCATGCTTCGGGAAGAGCGACGGCGACCAACATTCCCATTTTTAAGTTGGTTCCGCCGCACACGATTTGCACTGGTTTTTCTTTTCCAATGTTAACGTGTACGATTTGTAATTTGTCGGCATCCGGATGTTTGGAGAGTTTTATTACTTTCCCAATCACCATGTTTTCGTAGGCGGCTTTTAAGTCGTCGACTTCTTCTACTTCGGCGGTGTGCAATGTAAGAAGTTCCCCAAGTTGTTTGGAATTATATTTGCCGAGATCCACGAATTGGTTGATCCAGTTGAGAGAAATTTTCATAAGTTTTTAGGTGAAGCGGAGTGGGTACTTGCTCCTCCGCAATCGTAGTTTTTAGTGAGAATATGTTTGTGCATAGGGTGGGCCACTTGGAGCGCTTCGCTTCCTGTGGCTATTAAAATTGTTCAGCGAATCGTACGTCGCCGGAAGTTAAGTGTCGGATGTCATCGATTCCGTATCGCATCATGACGAGGCGAGTGAGGCCGAAGCCAAAGGCCCAGCCTTGGTATTCATTGGGGTCAACGCCGCCGGCTTTGAGGACGGAAGGGTGGGTCATGCCGCAGCCCATGAATTCGATCCAACCGGTTTTTTTGCACACGCGGCATCCTTTTTCATCGCAAAAAATGCAGGACATGTCGAGCTCAAGTCCGGGTTCCACAAAAGGAAAATAGCCAGGGCGAAAACGAATTTTCATTTCTTTGTGAAAAAGTCTCGAAAGGAAGTCGGTCATGACGCCTTTGAGGTGTGCAATGGAAATGTCTTTGTCAATGAGGAGTCCTTCGACTTGGTCAAAGGTGTGCTCATGCGAAGCATCAGTGGCTTCGTTGCGGAATACGCGGCCCGGCACAATGATTCTAAGTGGGGCGCCGTATTTTTGCATGGCGCGGACTTGATTGGGAGAGGTGTGGGTGCGAAGGACTAAATGGCCTTCGTTTTGGTGCGGTTTTTTATCGATGAAGAAGGTGTCTTGCATGTCGCGGGCCGGATGGTGTGCGGGAATGTTGAGTCCTTCAAAATTGTAGAATTCAGATTCAATTTCCGGGCCATCAATGATGGTGAACCCCATTTGTTGGAAAATCCGTTCCACCTCTTCTTGAACTTGGTAGAGGGGGTGGATGTGTCCGGTTTTTGTTTCGGGGGCGTTGGCCGTGAGATCGATCCAATCGTTTTCCAGCGCGGCGCTGATGGCTCCATGCTCTATTTCGTTTTGGCGTTGTTTGAATAAGCCATCGATTTTTACTTTGAGGTCATTGGCTGCTTTGCCAAATGTTTTTTTGTCATTGTCGGAAAGGTCTTTGAGCCCACGTAAAACAGCGGTGAGTTCACCTTTTTTACTGAGGTAGTTTTGATAAAAAGCTTCAAGATCAGCAGAAGCTTGGCAGTGTTTGAGGGCCTCAAGGGCTTCTTTTTCCAGTTTTTGGAGCGCTTGTTTCATCGAGCACTACTCTAGCGTGAAATGCTTCGAGGAGCAACCTTAGCGAGGAGGCTTCAGTTTCGTAATTTTTGTTTACTATCAAATGTGCCTATAGCATTGGGAGTATTCTTGAGTTCTATAAGTTTCGCAGTGAATTCAGAGGGGGAGCCGATTATCCGCTTTGCCTCTTGAATTTTCATTTTCCCATTTACGATGTAATGGGAGAGATACAGTATGTCCTTTGTTTCTTCCGTAACTTGGTTTAAAAGTGTGTAGATTCTTCGGATGGTTTTATTTTTAGAATTTTTTAGGAATGAAACCGTGGTGGAGGATTTATAGCGGTAAGCGCTAAGCGGAGATACCTTTGCAGCTTTTTCTATCACCTCTGCGGCATAGGGTTGATCTTTGTAGCGGTCGGCACATTCAAGAGCGGCTCCCGGGACTTTTTGCGCCGCTATTCTTGCGGCTTTTTCTATCACCTCTGCGGCATAGGGTTGGTCTTTGTAGAGGTCGGCATAATAAAAAGCATAGAATGGTTCTTTCTCCGCCGTTGTTCTTGCGGTTGTTTCTATCACCTCCGCGGCATAGGGTTGATCTTTGTAGCGGTCGACATAGTGAAGAGCGATCCATGGATCTTCCTTCGTGGCTGTCTTTATCACTTCTGCGGCATAGGGTTGATCTTTGTAGCGGTTGACATAGTGAAGAGCCCAGGATGGATATTTTTTCGCGGCTGTTTCTATCACCTCTGCGGCATAGGGTTGGTCTTTGTAGCGGTCGGCAAATTCAAGAGCGGCCCGTGGGTGTCCCTTCGCGGCTGTTTCTATCACCTCTGCGGCATAGGGTTGATCTTTGTAGCGGTCGGCAAATTCAAGAGCGGTAGCGTCATGAGGCATTGATCTGTTTTTCTCTGCCGTTTTTCTTGCAGCTTTTTCTATCACCTCTGCGGCATAGGGTTGATCTTTGTAGCGGTCGGCAAATTCAAGAGCGGCCCGTGGGTTTTTCTCTGCCGTTTTTCTTGCAGCTTTTTCTATCACCTCTGCGGCATAGGGTTGGTCTTTGTAGAGGTCGACATATTTAAGAGCCTGGGATGGATATTCCTTTGCTGCTCTCTTCGCGGCTATTTCTATCACCTCCGCGGCATAGGGTTGATCTTTGTAGCGGTCGCCATATTCAAGAGCATAGAATGGTTCTTCCTCCGCCGCTGTCTTTATCACCTCTGCGGCATAGGGTTGGTCTTTGTAGAGGTCGACATATTTAAGAGCCTGGGATGAATATTCCTTTGCTGCTCTCTTCGCGGCTATTTCTATCACCTCCGCGGCATAGGGTTGATCTTTGTAGCGGTCGCCATATTCAAGAGCATAGAATGGTTCTTCCTCCGCCGCTGTCTTTATCACCTCTGCGGCATAGGGTTGATCTTTGTAGCGGTCGGCA
>Ga0210006_1002809_pt1 | contig 11158 bp, 12 predicted proteins | sample CryGey02umfilter_2_FD_185452 | JGI IMG/M metagenome (GOLD analysis project Ga0210006, IMG submission 185452) | Groundwater microbial communities from aquifer in Utah, USA - Crystal Geyser 4/10/14 0.2 um filter (SPAdes) (version 3) | ecosystem: Environmental > Aquatic > Deep subsurface >... | reverse complement strand
TGTAATCTGTCTAACTAAATCTGTCAAAGCACCATCTTTGCCTGACAAGCCTTTGCCTGATTTTATCTTTTCTGCAAAATCCGCAACGTCTATTTCTATTTTCATCTGTATTTCCTTCTGTGTGTTTATTTTACCAAATTGACACAGAATTATTTACAGTCCCGCTTAGTGCTTATGTTTAAATCTAAAGCCATCTTCTAGAAGAAGCTCTCTAATCTTCTCTTTTAATTCACCTTGAAACTCCATCCAACCATCTTTATAACTTCCACCACACCCAAGCTTTTTCTTAAGATTTTTAAGGGTAGCTTCTGTATCAATCTTTGGCATGTGGAACTCTCCAACAAGTGTGACAGTTTTTCCTCTTCTTTTCTCTTTTTTGAACATCAAAAAGTGTTTACAAGGCTCTAGAATTTCATCCGAGATAACTGTTTTTCTAGGAGTCTCTACTTGTGCCCACTCATTGTTAAAATCCGCACCAATAAAAATATCGAGTTTTTTGCCTCTACTCATTTGTATCACCGATATAGGTAAATCGTGGAGTCATTTTACCCTCTACTTCTACTTCTTCAAAAAACATAAAATAGGGTCTAGTCCAAAGTCCTTGGTCTGCGTAAAGCGCACGGTAGAGAACCATCAGCTCTTCAGTTTCGCTATGTCTGAGCGTATCGATAACCTCATAGCGATTTCCCTTGTAGTGCTCATAAATACCTGTTTTCATCTATAAAACTTTTTGTCTCAATACACTTATATTTTGCGTTGGATAGTTGGAAGTTTGAACCATCTCAAAAATAGCATCAGCACCTATTTTTGTTCTGTCGTAAACGATAATAATCATCTCATCACCCACTTTTAAAAATGTTTTTTCTCCATACTCTGTATAGCGTGTAGCGCCTATGCTTATGATGGCATTTTTAGGATTTTCACATGCAGCTATATATTCACTTAGAGGTTCAAGTGGACCAAAATCTTCTTGAGTATTGATTTGATTGAGCATCCAATTTACGAGTTTTTCATGGAAATAGCTGTATCCAGTAAGCGCTACATCTTCCCCATAGGCATGCACTTCACCCTCTCTTTTTAAAAAGCTGGTGATGGAGTAGTTGTCCATGATTCCACCTACACTAAAAGTGTCTATAGGAATGAGTGTGTTTGAAAAACCTTTAGTTTCGTGTCCCCAGTTCTTTTTCGCACTAATCTTTGTGGCACCCTCTACACGAAGCGAACAGTCGTTATAAGCTCCGAAATAGCGAGGTGTGATGCCAGAGAGTTTTCCATTTGTGTAGTGTAAGTCACATAACAGTCCTACTTCTGGTTCTGCTTGGACATTGAGACTCTCTTTTGGCAACTTTATATAATCCGCACCGAGAGGGTAGGTTGTTAAGGTTTTATCTGCATGAAGTGCAGATTTACTCAGCGGATTTTGTACTCTTGGCAAAAAGAATGGGAACATTCCTTTTGGAGCTGCTTCGTCTGCTGTGATGATATTTTTAAAATCTTCTAGTTCGCCTGCTTGCGCTAAATGAAGCGCAAAGTTTCCTGCTATACCAAGCCCTAAAAAGGATTTATATTTTGACACTAGATGTGTCCTTTCTCTTTTTCCTCAGCAAACTCTTCATAAGAGCCTTTGAAATCAACATAGGTTCCATCACTTCTTAGTTCGATGATACGATTTGCAAAAGCATCAAGAAGCTCACGGTCATGAGAGACACAGATTACATTGCCTTCAAACTGTAAAAGACCCTCTCCAAGTGCAACAATCGCCTCTAGGTCAAGGTGATTCGATGGCTCATCGAGCACTAAGAAGTTTCCACCTTGAAGCATCATTTTAGAGAGCATCATTCTATGTTTCTCTCCACCAGAGATTTTCTCAACTGATTTTTCTTGCTGTTCGCCATTAAAGAGCATACGACCAAGACAGTTACGAATCTCTGCAATGTCACGCTTAGGATCAAAGCCTCTAAGCCAATCATAAAGGGTACCATTTCCAGCGATAATATCTGCAGTATCTTGTGGAAAGTAAGAGTTTTCAATCGTTGCACCCCAGTGTACTTCCCCAGAGTTTGGCTTCATCTCTTCCATAATGATTTTAATCAAAGTTGTTTTACCCACACCATTGCCACCTATAAGTGCAACTTTCTCACCTGGTTCAAATTTGAGATTTATATTTTTAAGTACCTCGTTCTCACCATAAGAGTGGTTAATATTTACAAGCTGAAGTGCCTCATCTCCCATAGCTCTTTTTGCTTTGAAAACAATACTTGGGTCACGGCGAGAAGAGGGTTTAATGTCTTCTATAACTAGTTTGTCAAGTTTCTTTTGTCTTGAAGTCGCTTGCTTCGCTTTAGAAGCATTTGCACTAAATCTGCGAACGAAAGCTTCAAGCTCATCTTTCTCTTTCTCTTTTTTAGCGTTGTTGAGTTCATTCTGTTTTGCAATTACATTCGCCGCGATGTACCAATCATCATAGTTTCCTGTAAACTCGCGGATTTTTTGATAATCAACATCGAGGATATTTGTAACAACGGCATTAAGGAAGTGTCTATCGTGAGAGATAACAACCATAGTCCCTTCATGACGTTGAAGTTCATTCTCAAGCCAGCTGATTGTTTCGATATCTTGATTGTTGGTAGGCTCATCTAAGAAGAGAACATCTGGTTTTGGGTAGAGAACTTGTGCAAGAAGAACTTTGAATTTGTCCGCACTATCGAGTGTACTCATAAGTTGATTATGCTCATCCGCAGGGATACCAACATTTTCTAAGATTTTTGCTATATTGACATCATACTCGTAAGTTGGATCCTCTTCAACACAGATAACTTCTAAATCAGCAAGACGATTGTTGACTGCATCATCTTCAAAGTCACCACTCATATAGAGCTCTTCTTTCTCTTTTATAGCATCAAAGAGTCTTTTGTTCCCATAAAGAACAGTATCCATGATTGTGTAATCTTCAAAAGCGTATTGATTTTGACCTAATACACCAACTTTGTTAGACTTTGGAATGATAACATCCCCATCATACTCATTTATTTCACCGCATAGGATTTTTAAAAAAGTTGTTTTACCAGCACCATTCGCACCGATGAGACCATATCTTTTGTGACGGTCAAGCTTAAGGTTGATGTCTTGAAACAGAATTCTGCTTCCAAAACGCATAGTTAGATTTTGTACAGTTACCATGAATTGCTCTTTTTAGTAGGCTAAAAGTTATGCCCATTATTTTTCGCGATTATATCCAAGGCTTGTTTAAATATGGATTATGCTACTCTCCGATATAGAGTTGTCTCGGTCTTGCAATTTTAGCTTTTGGATCTTTTTTGAACTCCATCCATTGCGTAATCCAACCTACTGTTCTTCCTATCACAAAGACAGGTGTAAACATTGTTTTTGGGATTTGAAGTGCCGTTAAGATAACCCCTGAATAGAAGTCTATATTTGGATAGAGTTTTCTGCTGATAAAGTACTCATCATTTAGTGCAATATACTCAATTCTACTTGCAATCTCCATAAGATGGGAATCAAGGTTAAGCTCATCTTTGAGTTTATCTTGAAGTTTTTTGAGTGTTTTTGCTCTTGGGTCAAAGTTTTTGTAGACACGATGTCCAAAGCCCATAAGTTTAAATGGGTCATTTGGGTCTTTTGCTTTTTCAATAAATTTATCCACATTATCCACATGCCCAATCATCTCAAGCTGTGCGATAACAGACTCATTTGCTCCACCATGCGATCTCCCCCAGAGTGCGGAGATACCAGCACTTATCGCCACATAAGGATGTGCACCTGTGGAAGCAACCGTTCGAACAGTTGTGGTCGATGCATTTTGCTCATGGTCGGCATGAAGCATAAAAATCGCATCAAGAGCATCTATCTCTATCTTTTTGATAAGTGCTTCGCCATTAGGAGAGATGTGCATTTTTCCACCTGGGTAGGCACGAAGCATATAGAGAAAGTTCTCTGAGAAACTCCTCTCAATGTCTGGCATAATAAAAGGAGCACCAATAGAGTGTCTATAAGCAAAAGCTGCAATAGTAGGCATCTTGGCGATGATTCTTCTTGCCATCTCTTGATACTCATGTTCATCAAAAATATCTAAGTGGTCAAAGTGAAATGAAGAGAGCGCAGAGGTTGCAGAAGAGAGTGTTGCCATTGGGTGTGCATCTGAAGGAAAAGCATCAAAGATTTTTCTTAAGCCCTCATGGATAAAAGATCTGTGTCGAATCTCCAAATCAAAGTCAATCGACTCTTGCTCTGTCGGAAGTTTAGAAGTGAGAAGCAGATAGCAGACATCAAGATAACTTTTACTCTCAACGAGTTCACTAATCTCATGCCCTCTGTAACGTAATTCACCCTTCTCTCCATCTATAAAAGTGATGTCAGATTTGCAACTGGCAGTGGAAGTAAAACCAGGGTCATAAGTAAACATTTTTGTTTTTGCATAAAAAGAGGAGATGTCTACAACACTCGGTCCGCGCGTTGGATTGAGTATATCAAATTCATAAGTTTCATTGGTTCTATTGTCAGTTATTGTAAGCGTTTCTTTCATGATTATGCTTCCTTATTTTGAAATATTGTAATGAGTTATTACTTACTGCTCTATTAAAGCAAAAGCATTTCTAGAGTTTTTTAAGTATAATAAATTTCAATAAAAACATTCCACATGCCAAGGTCAAAAATGCAGATACGAGAGTTAGATTTAAAAGAGTTGTTGAGTGCGTATGAAGTCCTCTCCCAACTTCGCACTGAGTTATCTTATGAGGAGTTTGAAGACCTTGTTTATGAGATGCAGTCTATGAACTACAAGATGATAGGAATCATGGAGAAAGAGGAACTTATCAGCTATGCAGGCGTGGCAATCCAAACCAACTTTTATCACAAAAGACACCTCTATGTTTTTGATCTAGTGACAGATGTGAAATACAGAGGGCAGGAGTATGGAAAACTGATGCTTGAATATTTAGAAGATTATGCGAAAATGGGCATGTGTGAAAATATAGTTTTATCTTCGGGATTTGCGAGAGAAGATGCACATAGATTTTATGAAAACAATGGTTTTGAGAAGAGAAGTTTTCTCTTCGTTCGCTCTTCTAAAAAGTGAAAAATAAAGATATAGTTCCATTTTAGAAATAGAGTATGCAGGATTTTTTATGAACAATTATGAATTGACCGATCATGAACAGCAAGAGGCACTTAGAAGCTTCGCTGAATATAAAGATTTAGAAGTTTATCAAGCAGAGCTTGTCAAGTTACAGCAACATATCGAGAGACATCAGTTGAAGTTTGTTGTTGTCTTTGAAGGGCGTGATGCTGCTGGAAAAGGGAGTGTGATTGGAAGTGTAAGTAGATACATGAATCCAAAACATTATCGCATTGTCGCACTTGGAAAACCTACGCAAGAAGAGAAGACTCAGTGGTACTTTCAACGCTATATCAAACACTTTCCACATGCTGGAGAGATTATCCTTTTTGACAGAAGCTGGTACAACAGAGCCATGGTTGAACAAGTTTTTGGTTTTTGTTCCAATGAAGAGTATGAACTCTTTATGAAGCACGTTGTTCCCTTTGAAGAGTCTGTTGTTGAGCATGGGACTCTTCTTGTAAAACTCTACTTTAGCGTTACAAAAACAAAACAGGCTGTTCGCTTTGAAGAGAGAAGAACAGACCCTCTACGCCAATGGAAGCTAAGTGAGATTGACCTTCAAGCACAAAGTATGTGGGAACAGTTTACAAAGACGAAATACAATATGCTTGAGCATACAAGTAAAGAGAAAGTGCCTTGGAATGTGATTCGTTCAAGCGATAAACATAAGGCAAGGATAGAGACAATGAAACTTATCCTGAGTCAGATAGAGTTTGATGGAAGAAACAGAGATTTAGACTTGTCTGCCGATCCAAAGGTCGTTTTCTCAGCAGAGGATGAGTTGAAGATTATGGATAGAGATGCTAAAAAGCAACCATCCGCTAAAAAACAGCTATCATAACCCCAAGCCGCAACACTTTTTAAACTTTTTTCCGCTTTTGCATGGACAGCTCTCGTTTCTCTCTATCTTAGTGGTAAAAAGCTCTCCATCTGCATATTTCCACATGCCATCTTCTTTGGTAAATCTACTTTTTTCGTGAAGGAGTTGAATCTCTTTACCCTCTTTGTAATAGGCTTTAAACTCAACGCTCTTTTCATCTGCAAAGAGTACATCGAGCTTTAACCACTTCACAGAGTTACTAAACTCTTGGATGAGTGCAACATCCTCTTCATGCCTATTTTCTTTGATGGCACTAAAAACTAGATAGCTACCGTTGGCTTGCACATAAGCACTATAACGGCTTCGCATAAGCTCTTCAGGGCAGGAAGCGACTTTTTTGTTTTGGATAATCGCTCCACAACAATTTTCATAATCTTGATTGAGTCCACAGTAACAATTCATAAAAGTTTCCATATTTAGAGTCTTATCGAATTTTAACAAAAAGAGTCTATAATCTAGCATACTATTTACAAGTGATACCTATTATGAAAGTTAAATCTCTCTTTATCTCCGCTCAAGAAAAAAATGCTGGAACTCTGTTCGTATCTATGGGTATGATGGAGATTCTTAAAAGAAATCTGCACCGAGTCGCTTTTTTTCGTCCTATAATCTTTTCCAAAGAGGTCAAAGATAGAGATATAACTTTTATGATTGAGCGCTATAACTTAGCTATAGACTACGAAGATGCGTATGGTTTTGACATAGAGTATGTTGAAAAGATGATAGCTTCAAAGCAGGATGATGAACTTATAAACCAACTCATTCAAAAGTTTAAAAAGCTTGAAGAGAGTTATGATTTTGTTTTGTGTGAAGGTGTTCGCCGCTCTTTTTTAACCCCTACGATTGGGTATGACTTAAACATCAAAATAGCCCAAAACTTCGCCTCTTCTTATATCAATATTTTGAGTGCAAAAGAGAGCAGTGCCACAGAAATATATGAAAATATCCTCATAGAAAATGAAAATTCCACATGCCAAGGTTGTACACATTTTGCTACCTTTATCAATCGTCTTAATGAAGAGAAGTACACACAACTACAAGAGAAGTTGAAAAACTATAAGCTCAACACCTATCTTTTAAAAGAGGTTCACGAGCTGGATATGCTCACAATCGCGGATGTGATAGAGGGGCTTGATGCGAAACCTGTTCTTTTTAGAGAAGAGAATTTGACTAGGATTATTCGTGGAGTGAAGGTCGCCGCACTTACTCTAGATAACTTTTTAGGAGATCTTCAAGAGGATGATTTAGTAATCGTACCAGCCGACCGCTCAGATATAATCGTGGGTCTTATAGGAACGCTTTACTCTAAAAATTATCCAAATATCAGTGGAATTATTTTCCCCTTTGATATGAAAACCCATCCAAATATCCAAAAACTCATCGAAGGGTTAGATAGCTTTAACATCCCTCTCTTGTCTGTTCACACAGATACTTACATAACAGCCAAAAATCTCTCCCATGTAAACGCAAGACTCCGAGTTACAAGCCACAGAAAAATAGCCCTTGCTCTGGGACTTTTTAACCAAAGTGTGGACATAAAGGCGATAGAGGAGAAGATTGCAAGTGCTGTAACAGATGTGATGACACCTATGATGTTTGAGTATAAACTCTTTGAAAAAGCACGTACGAACAAAAAAAGAATCGTACTTCCTGAGAGCAGTGATGAGAGGATTTTAAGAGCTGCTGAAATCATTTTGCGTCGTGAAGTTGCTGCTATTATTCTCATAGGAGAAGAGGAGAAGATAAAAGCGAACTACTTGAGATTAGGGCTTGATTTGGGTAAAGCGACTATCATCAATCACAAAAAATCTCACCTAATGAAAGAGTTTGCAGATACTTTTTATACCATGCGAAAAGTAAAAGGTTTAAGCTATGAAGCCGCACTCGATGCGATGGAACATGTAAACTACTTCTCCACAATGATGGTGCATTTAGGATATGCGGATGGGATGGTAAGTGGAGCGATTCACTCTACGGGAGAGACGATTCGTCCAGCGCTTCAGATTATAAAAACTACACCCGATGTAAATATTGTCTCGAGTGTTTTTTTCATGTGTTTAAAAACGAAAGTCTTAGTCTATGGCGATTGTGCTATCAACCAAGACCCCGATGCGAAAAGTTTGGCGGAGATAGCGATTTCCTCTGCAAGAACTGCGGCGGCTTTTGGCATAGAGCCAAAGATTGCGATGCTCTCTTACTCCACGGGTGAGAGTGGGAGTGGCGTGGATGTCGAGAAAGTGCGAGAGGCAACGAACATCGTAAAATCAAAAGAGCCTCAACTCCTTATAGAGGGACCTATTCAGTATGATGCTGCGGTCAACAAAGAGGTCGCCTTGGCAAAACTTCCAAACTCAAAAGTAGCAGGCGATGCAACTGTTTTTATTTTTCCAGATTTAAACACTGGAAACAACACCTATAAAGCAGTCCAACGCTCAAGTGGTGCCATCGCAATAGGTCCCATCCTTCAAGGACTCAACAAGCCAATCAACGACTTAAGTAGAGGCTGTTTAGTCGAAGATATTGTTAATACTGTGGCGATTACAGCTATCCAAGCAGGAGAGTAGAAGTGAAAATCGCCGTTATAAACTCTGGAAGCTCTTCGATAAAGTTTCAACTTTTCCACATGCCAAAAGGAGAGGTTCTGGCACATCTTTTGGTGGAGCAAATCGGGGCATCACTTTCGCACATTCACTTTGAGTATAAAGATGAAAAAGTGCTCTCCTCTTGTGTGGTAAAAAACCATCATGAGGGTTTGGAGAAAATCATTTCGCTTTTGAGTGAAGCGGGAATTTTATCATCCTTCTCGGCACTCGATGCCATAGGACACCGCGTCGTACATGGTGGAGAGAAGTTTCATAGTGCGACTCTGATTGATGAGCGTGTGATAGCTGAGATTGAGGCACTCATCCCTTTGGCTCCGCTACACAATGGTGCAAATTTAGAAGGCATCTTGGTTGCAAAAAATCAAGCACCGCTTGTCAAACAAGTGGCTGTATTTGATACTGCTTTTCATTTCCACATGCCAAAAGAGGCGTATCTCTATGCGCTACCTTATGAGATGTATGAGAAGCATAAGATAAGACGCTACGGTTTTCACGGAACTTCGCATGCTTATATATTAAAGCAGAGTGCTTTGGAACTCAAAAAAGAGGCGAGTGCGTTAAATATTATCACGCTTCATCTTGGAAATGGTGCGAGTGCTTGTGCCATTTCTCAAGGCAAAAGTATCGATACTTCTATGGGGTTTACTCCTTTAGAGGGGCTTGTGATGGGAAGTAGAAGTGGCGACATCGACCCTGAAATAGTGCTCTATATGCAAAGAGAGTTAGGCATGAGTATTGATGAGGTCGATGCAACACTCAACAAAAAATCGGGTCTGCTTGGAATCTGTGGAGAGAATGATGTGCGAGCCATCTTAGAGGAACCCAGCGAGCAAGGTGCGTTAGCACTTGCTATGATGACGCGACGGATTAAAAAATATATCGGCTCCTATATGGCACTTTTAGGAGAGGTCGATGCAATCGTTTTTAGTGGTGGCATAGGGGAGAACTCCCCCACTATTCGAGAGAGAGTTTTGGACTCTTTGGCATGTGGAATTGAGATGGATCGCCTTGCAAATGAGGCAAATGCTACAACTATCTCAACGCCTCAAAGTAAGATAAAACTCTTAGTGATTAAGACGAATGAAGAGCTCGAAATCGCAAGAGAGAGTTTGGCACTTCTAAACGCTTAAAGCTTTTCTCGATTTGAAAAAATCTGAAAATGGACGATTTGTCTTTTCTAAAGACTCTACAAAGGAGAGGTTATGAAAATATCATCGGGGATGTCAGGTGTTGACTTTACACAAAAACAGACTGGCGTTAAAACTATGTTTACTGAAAAACTCACAAAAGATGAGGTGAAAGATTTAAAAGAGCAGATAAGTCAAAATGCGAATGCTTATACTTTTAAATCTTTACGTGCTCAAACAGAGGCAAGCAAGCCCCAAGACCAATTTGCAAAAGATTATCAAGATTTTCAAACTTTTCTCTCGGATGTTGGATACAAAGGCAAACCTATTGCCGAACTCTCCAAAGAGGAAGCCGCCTCACTTGTAAAAGAGGATGGAATCTTCGGAATCCAGCAAACTGCAGAGCGAATCGCTAACTTTGTTATCAATGGCTCTGGCGGCAATGAGAGCATGATGCGCGCAGGTCGTGAGGGAATGCTTCAAGGTTTCAAAGATGCTGAGAGTATGTGGGGTTCAAAACTTCCAGATATCTCACAACAAACAATGGCAAAAGCCATCGAGATGGTTGATATGGCAATGAATGATTTAGGTTTTTCTATTCTAAATAAAGAGGCTTAAAGCCTATTCGCCTTTATACAAAAAACGAGAACACCCGTTCTCGTTCCACCTTTTTTTATTCCAATCATCTCCGATGGGAATGCAGACTATAAGCAAATCTTTTCTAGTTTTTTTAGATAAAATGCAATCAAACAAAAAACAATCAAGGTTTTTATAGTGTCTATATTTCAAAAATCAGTTTTACAAAGTGTAAGTCAAGACGAAAGTATCGTAGCCTTACGATGGGCTTCTTTTCAAGATGTAAGCCTCCCCAAAAACAGTACCACTTAGAACGGAATAATTCTGATAAAATTAATCAGGAGTATTCATGCGAAGAAGTAAGTTTAGCGAGAAGCAAATCATAGAGATTTTAAAAGAGATAGAAGATGGTGCACCAGTTGTTGAGACCTTGCGGGCTAAAGGTGTAAGTAAACAAACTACACCCCAGTAAATAAATCTCCACTTTTCACTCAATCTCTTTTTTAGCTAGATTCCCAATCAAAACAAGAGAATCGCTTTGCGAAGCAAATGTTTCTTTAGAGTTGGGAATGACGGTCTGCGGAACTAGGGGACGAAAAAGGAAGAAAAAACTTACTGTAAAAACATTTCAATCTGTCATATATTTTTACATACCCTATGAAATTTGTTACTATGATAAATATATTATGGGCACCTCTAAAAACAACTCTTTTAGCTGTCTAAATTTGCACACTCTATTTTTTTGACTTTCTTTTGAACTTCTATAAAGAAAGTTGAGTCAATTTTTAAGTTTTTGTCTTAAAAGCTCGTTCGAGTTACCTCTTTTTGCACTTTT
>Ga0210006_1002808_pt1 | contig 11158 bp, 8 predicted proteins | sample CryGey02umfilter_2_FD_185452 | JGI IMG/M metagenome (GOLD analysis project Ga0210006, IMG submission 185452) | Groundwater microbial communities from aquifer in Utah, USA - Crystal Geyser 4/10/14 0.2 um filter (SPAdes) (version 3) | ecosystem: Environmental > Aquatic > Deep subsurface >... | reverse complement strand
GGATGATGATATTGTTGATGCTTGGTTTAAAACAAAATTAAAAAATGGTGGAGAGGTTGGTTTGTCATTTACTAATGAAGAAGCTTATTCAAATATTTTGAAACAATATGTTTCTTCTTATAAAGATTTACCAATTTATCCTTATGATTTTAAAAATATTTTTAGAAATGAAGTTAGAAGTAAATCAGGAATAATGAGGGGTAGAGAATTTTACTGGAAAGCCCTTTATTCTTTTTCCAGAAATGAAGAAGAACATAATGAATTTTATGAGAAAATGAAAGTAGCTTATCAGAATATATTTAAAAGATCTGGAATTGGACATTTGACTTATATGACTTTTGCTTCTGGTGGAAGTTTTTCAAAGTATTCTCATGAATTTCAAACAGTGATTTCAGTTGGAGAAGACACTATTTATTTAGATGAAGATTCTGGTATTGCAATAAATAAAGAAGTTTATAATGATGAAACTATAAAAGGACTTGGTCTAATAAAAGAAAAATTGGTTGAAAAAAGAGCAGTTGAAGTAGGCAATATCTTTTCCCTTGGAACTAGATTTTCAGAACCTTTTGACTTGAAATATAAAGATGAAAAAAGCCAAGAAAACTTAGTAATAATGGGTAGTTATGGTATTGGATTAGGACGTCTTATGGGTACTGTTGTAGAAGCTTTAGCGGATGATAAAGGTATAATTTGGCCCGAAAGTATTGCTCCATTTAAGGTACATCTTCTTTTATTGGGAGATGATGAAGATGTAAAAAAAGAAGCAGATCATGTTTATGAAACTTTGACAAAAAATAATATTGAAGTACTTTTTGATGATAGAGTAGGTTTATCTCCTGGAGAAAAATTTGCGGATGCGGATTTATTAGGTATACCTTATAGATTTGTTGTTTCTTCTAGAAGTATGAAAGATAATGGGGTAGAGGTAAAAAAAAGGAATGAAGAAAAAGGTAAAGTTGTTTCTTTAGAAGAATTATTAGTTTTGCTAAAGCATAGTGCCTAGTGCCTGTGTTTATTTATGTTTGAAAAAATTTATAAATTAATATCAAATGACATTGGAATAGACTTAGGTACATCAAATACACTAGTCTATTTAAAAGGTCATGGTATTGTAATCAATGAACCTTCTGTCGTTGCAGTAAATGTAAAAACAAATCAAATTCTTGCTGTTGGAGAGAAAGCAAAAGATATGTTGGGAAGGACACCTGGACATATCAAAGCAGTTCGTCCTCTTGTAGATGGTGTTATTTCTGATTTTGAAGTGACAGAAGAAATGCTTTCATATTTAATAAATAAGGCAGATAAAATATCTAAAAAATTTGCAAGACCTAGAGTCATCGTTGGTGTTCCTTCTGGTACTACAAATGTTGAGACTCGTGCAGTATATGATGCTACTCGTTCAGCTGGAGCGAGAGAGGTATTCTTAGTTGAAGAACCTATGGCTGCTGCTATTGGAATAAAACTTCCCATTAAAGATCCTGTGGGTTCTATGATTATAGATATTGGTGGAGGAACTACAGATATTGCTGTCATATCTTTAGGAGGAATTGTTAAATCAAAAAATTTGAAGGTTGCAGGTGATAGATTTAATAACGATATTATCACATATATGCGTGATGAATTTAAGATTTTAATAGGTGAAACTACAGCAGAAATGGTAAAGATTGTTATTGGTTCTGTTCTTCCAGGAGAATATATGGAGACAGAGGTACGTGGACGTGATCTATTGACTGGTTTACCACGTGAAGTGGTAGTGACTGATTCTGATGTTCGTGAAGCATTTTCATTATCAATAAAAGAACTCATTGAAGGTGTGAAAGATGTACTTGAAACGACACCTCCTGAAATATTATCTGATGTGATGCATAGAGGTATCACACTTACTGGTGGTGGTGCATTATTGGGAGGACTTGGAGAACTTTTACAGAATGTTCTTAAAATACCTGTTTATGTGATAGATGATCCACTTACAGCTGTCGCACGTGGTACTGGTATTATTTTAGATAATATTCCATTTTATGAAGAAGTTTTAATTGGGAATCAAGATGAGTTACCTCCTAGATAAAAGAATAAAAAGAGATAAGTTAGTTAAATATATAATTTCTTTTATAATTTTATGTATTTTGATTTATTTTAGAAGCCCTGTTTTTAATGGGCTTTCTTATTTTTCTCATTTTATTTTTCGTCCTGTTTTAGTTTTAGGAAATAATATTGGTGAAAATATATCCAGTGCTGGTTCTTATTTTTATTCTAAAAAATCTTTACTTTTAGAAAATGAAAATTTGAGATTTAAATTAAATGAACAAGAAACAAGAATTTCTAATTACAATTCTATTTTAGATGAGAATTTAAAAATTAAAGAAATATTGGAACGCAAACAAGAGAAAACTAATATGATTTTAGCAGGAATTTTATCTAAGCCGAATCAATCACTATATGATACTTTAGTGATTGATGTCGGATTAAAAGACGGAATAGTGTCTGGTAAAAAAGTCTTTGCGAGGGGATTTATTCCTATTGGTTATGTTTCAGAAGTTTATGCTAATTCTTCGAAAGTTAATTTATTTTCAATTTCAGGTGAAAAGACAGAAGTTGTGATGGTGGGTGGTGATGTGTTTATGCAAGTAGTCGGTCGTGGTGGTGGAAATTTTGAAATGATATTACCTAGAGATTTTATTTTAGAAAAGGGTACGGAAGTAGTTTTGCCTGGTATCACACCTTATGTATTAGGAATTGTGGAGATTATTATTTCTGATCCACGTGACTCTTATCAGAAAGCATTACTTACAAGTCCTGTAAACATCCAAGGAATAAAATTTGTGGAAGTGGAGAAATAATATAATTTTACAAAAAGCTTAGTCTAGCATATATGATAGGTTAAGAAATTTATAATTATGGAATTTAAAATTGAGAAAAAATTAAATCCCGACAGAAGTCACGAAGGCTCACAAGGAGCTTCTACTTCTAACGGGACAAGAAATACCTTAGGACGTGCTGGAATTTTAATCACAGCCCACGGAATTATTAAAACTCCGTCTTTTGTTGCGGTGGGAACAAAAGCAACTGTAAAATCTCTTAATCCAGAGCAGGTACGTGATGCTGGTACTCAAGTTGTTTTAGGAAATACTTATCATTTATATTTACAGCCAGGGGATGAGATAGTAAGAGATGGAGGAGGTATTGGTAAATTTATGAATTGGTTTGGGCCGACAATGACAGATTCTGGAGGGTTTCAAGTTTTTTCTTTAGGAGCTGCTTATGGAAAAGATATCTCAAAAATTACTAAAATTACTGACCCTTCATTATTAATACCAGAAAGATTTGATGATAGTGATGCACCAAGACTTGCTAAAATAGGACAAGATGGTGTCTCTTTTAAATCTCATTTAGATGGAAGTATTCACTATATTACTCCTGAAAAATCTATACAAATTCAACATAATTTAGGTGCGGACATAATTTTTGCTTTTGATGAGTGCACTAGTCCTGTGGAAGATTTAAAGTATCAAGAAGAAGCATTAGAACGTACACATCGTTGGGCAGAGAGAAGTCTCGCAGAACATGAAAAATTAAAAAATGCGAAATTTCTACTTTCTAGCGCAGGAGAAAAAACAGAAGAATCATTCTTTATATGGTCGCTGTCTGAGCGTGCTCGCTCAGCGCTGCCTCTCGGCTCGTCAGCCTGCGAGACACCCTCTAAAGAATATTCTTCTGTTTTTTCTCCAGCCTTATTCGGTATCGTGCAAGGTGGTAGAGAAGAATCTTTACGAAAAAAATCTGCAAAAATTATTGCAGAGACAAATGTGGATGGTAAGTATTTTGATGGTTTTGGTATCGGTGGTTCTTTTGCAAAAGAAGATATGTCTTCTGTTGTGAAATGGGTGAATGAAATTTTACCAGAAGAAAAACCTCGTCACTTGCTTGGCATAGGGGAGCCTGAAGATTTATTTATGGGAATAGAAAATGGAGTGGATCTTTTTGATTGCGTCTTGCCGACACGTCTCGGAAGAAATGGAATGATTTACACAAAAAATGGAAAAATAAGTATTACAAATAAAAAATATAGAGATGACTTCGGACCACTTGATGAGGGGTGTGGTTGTTTCACTTGTAAAAATCTTACCCCGTCCGAAACCGAAGGTTTTCGTTCGGGGTATACACGTGCCTATATAGCACATCTTTTTCATGGAAAAGAAATGTTAGCAGGTACTCTTGCATCTATACATAATTTATATTTTATAACTCACTTAGTAGACGATATTCGAGAGTCTATTATCAACGACACCTTCTATAAATACAAAGAAGAGTTTTTGCAAAATTATAAATCCCGTTAGAAGTAGAAAATATTTTTTCGTGACTTCTAGTCGGGATGAGTTTAAAAAAGAATTTTTGAATAATTATCAGAAAAATTAAAAGTACTTTGCATTTTTTCTACAAATTGTTATACTATCTCTTAATCAAATGGTCAAGAAAAAAATTAAAAAACAAGGGAAAAATTGGAAGAAATTTTGGAAACTCGGAGTGGATGAATTTAACACTCAGTTTTTAGGTGTAAGTAAAGATAATGAGCTCATAGCTACAGAAGGTCATCACATTTATAATCTTCACGACCTCGCACAAAAATATGAAACACCACTTCAAGTTATTTTCCCTTTTGTGTTAGAAGATAGACTTAAAGATCTGATGGGTTATTTTCAAGCTTATATAAAAATTTATGGATATAAAGGAAAATTTTTTTATCATTATCCAATGAAGGTAAACCAAAATAAAGAATTTGTCTTACCTTTGATTTCTGAAGGAGCAAATTTAGAAGTAACATCGGCAAATGAACTTTGGCTTGTTAAGAAACTTTGGGAGGGAGAGAAATTTAATTCCAAGATTCGTGTACTTTGTAATGGTCCTAAAACTGATCAATATTTAGATTTAATTGAGGAGTTAAGAGCAAAAGGTATGACTATAATACCTATAATAGAAGGACCAGAAGAGATTGAAAGAATCTCAAAATATAAAGGTGATGTGGGAGTGCGAGTGGATTTAAACATTAAAGTGGATACTCATTGGGATAAGAAATTTGACCGTTTTGGGCTTTCTGAAAAAGATATCCTTGATTTATCTAAAATGAAGAATTTAAAGATTTTACATTATCATTTGGGCTCACAAATAAAAACTCAAAAAAGTATATTAGAAGGAGTAAAACATGCATTTAGTGTTTATACTGAATTACAAAAGACACATTCATCTATTGATACTCTTGATATTGGTGGCGGTTTTGGTATTGCTCATGAAAAAAAGAAGAAATTTTATACTGCAAAAGTTGTTTCAAGTAAAATAATAAAATTATTAAAAAATTTATCAGATAAAGCTGGTATAAAACATCCAAATCTAGCTATAGAGTGGGGTTGGTATATTGTTGATCCAGCTCAAATAACTATTTATAAAGTAATTTCTAAAAAATATATTGATAAAGCTAATGCGAAAGCCTGGTATATTATTGACGGAAGTTTTATGAATGACTTAAAGGACACTTGGGCGGTGCATCAAAAGTGGCATGTTATACCAGTGAACAATATGGCTAGTTCTCTTAAGAGAGTTTGGCTTGCTGGAAGTTCCTGTGATTCTGATGATAAATATACGGCAGGTGGAGATTATATTCTTTTACCGAAATTAAATGGCGAAGATCAATATATTGCAATTTTAGATACTGGAGCTTATCAAGATGCTTTGTCATCGCATCATTGTTTACTTTCTCTCCCTGCAAAAATTATTGCGCATGATGGTGCGATAAAAATTATTCGTAAACATGAGACAGCTGAAAATGTTGGTAAACTTTTTGGTTGGAATGGAGATCCTAAGTAAAGTCAATTACGAATTAACAATTACGAATTACGAATTAAAATGCAAAAAGAGGGGAAGTCAATTACGAATTAACAATTACGAATTACGAATTTATAAAAAATGTTTAGTAATAATAATTTTTCTGTTTTTATAGTTGTTGTTTTTTTAATAATAGGATTTTTTTTGATTACAAATATTAATATTTGGACATCAAATGTTAAAATAAAAGATTTTAATATAAATGATGTAAATTATATAAAAATTGCTGGAAAAATTATTAAAACAGAACTTGCTTTAACTCCAGAAACACAAGAAAAAGGTCTTTCAGGAAGAAAAGAATTAAAAGAAGACGAAAGTATGCTTTTTGTTTTTAATCATATGGGTAAATATTCCTTTTGGATGAAGGATATGAATTTCCCTATAGATATTATCTGGCTTGCTCCATTTAGAAATGGAGATGAAAGAGATTTACGAATAATTTATATAAAAAAAGATGCAGAACCAAAATCATACCCAGAGGCTTTTACACCTAAAGAAGAAGCTATGTACGTTTTAGAGGTATTTTCTTCATTTTCCGAGAAAAATAATTTAAAAGAAGGAAATAAGGTTGAATTTTTATCTTTATAGAGCTTACCATTTCAGCTTTTAAGAGGAGAGCTATTTACAGTTATTTTAAATTGTTTTCTTTATTATTTTTCCTTGTTTTTCCACTAGTTTTTTCTAGCATAAATTATTTTTTGGAAGTATAATCACTTCATGGAAAAAGATTTTATTTTAGAGAAAAAGGAATTAAATAAAGTTAAAACTATTAGAAATCGTGAAGGAGAAATAATTCCTTTTAACATAAATAAGATTGCTGATGCTGTATATAAAGCATTTATAATAACTAATGAAGGAGAAAAAAGGGAAGCTAAAGACGTTGCTACTAAAGTTTTTCGTAAATTAACTAATATAAAAACAAAAAGTAAGGAGAAAAAGTTTATTCCTACCGTTGAAATAATACAAGATCTTGTAGAGGCAGAACTTATGGATTTAGGGTATCATTCTACTGCAAAATCCTATATTTTATATAGGTCAAAGAGAGCAGAGTTAAGACGAGAAGTTGGTACAGTTCCACCTGAAAATAAAAAAGTTTTTGATGAATCAAGTTCTTATTTTGTGTCATCTTACGAAGAATTTATTTTTTATAGAACATATTCAAAATGGCAAGATGGTTTGGGTAGGCGTGAGACATGGATAGAAACTATTGATCGTTTTATGGCTTACATGAAAGAAAATCTTGGAAATAAAATGTCTGCCAAAGATTATATTGACGTAAGAGAAGGAATTTTAAAACAAGAAATTTGTCCATCAATGAGATTGCTTTGGTCTTCTGGAGAAGCATGTGAGAAAACAAATGTATGGGCTTATAATTGTTCTTATGTGGCTCCATCTGCTTGGCAAGATTTAGGAGAAATAATGTATATATTGATGTGTGGAGCAGGCTTAGGTTTTTCTATTGAATCAGAAACTGTACAAAAGTTTCCACAAATTAGAAGACAGACAGGCAAGAAGCTCGCTACACATTTTGTAGAAGATAGTAAAGAAGGTTGGGCGGATGCTTATGTGCTCGGTTGCAAGACTTGGGCTGATGGATATGATATTCTATTTGATTATAGTAAAATTCGTCCATCTGGATCACGTTTAAAAATCGCTGGTGGTCGTGCTTCAGGGCCTCAACCTCTCATTGATTTAATTAATTTTACAAAAAAGAAAATATTAGCAAGACAAGCAAAACGTCTTACTAATTTAGACTTACACGATATAATTTGTCAGATTGGTCTTATTGTAGTAGCTGGAGGTGTACGTCGTAGTGCATTGATTTCTCTTTCTGATATTGATGATGAATCTATGCGAAAGTCAAAACAGGGACAATTTTGGATTGATAACGGTCAACGTTCTATGGCTAACAATTCAGCTGTATATAACCAAAAGCCTTCAGCTTCAGAGTTTTTAAATGAATGGATAGAGTTAATAAAATCAGGTACTGGAGAAAGGGGAATATTCAATAGAGGTGGTCTTATGACACAGCTTCCAAAACGTCGAATAGACAATTGGAAAGAGGCTGGAATAATAGATGATCAAAATGTAATTGTCGGTTTACCAGGTTCAAATCCTTGCGGAGAGATTACTCTTCGTTCTAAGCAATTTTGTAATCTTACTTCAATTGTAGTTCGTCCTCGCGATACAGTAGAAGATTTAAAAAGAAAAGTTAGACTTTCTACAATATTAGGTACTTATCAAGCAACTTTAACTAATTTCGGTTATTTATCAAAAGAATGGAAAAATAATTGCGATGAAGAAGCTTTGCTTGGTGTTTCTATAACAGGATATTATGATAGTAAGACAATTAGAAGTGATGATGTTTTATTTAAACTTCGTGAAGAAGCTATTAAAACAAACAGAGAATATGCTAAAAAGTTTGGGATCAATTATTCTACTTGTATAACCACAATCAAACCTCATGGTAATTCTGGACAGCTTCTTTATGTTGGATCTGGTATGCATCCATGGTATGCGAAATATTATATTAGACGAGTTCGTATTTCTACCAATGATCCACTTTATCAATTGATAAAAGATCAAGGTGTGCCATTTAAAGCAGAAGTAGGATATTCTACTGCAAATTCTACTGTGGCTGTCGTTGAATTTCCAATAAAAGCTCCAGATGGAGCAATCACTAGAGATCAGGTTTCTGCGATTGATTTACTTAATGAATGGAAAAGATTAAAAATTAATTATATTGAACACAATCCATCTGTAACTATTTATGTTGGTGATGATGAATGGATAAAGGTTGCAAACTTTATTTATGAAAATTGGGATATTGTTGGTGGGCTTTCTTTTTTGCCTCGCTCTGAACATGTTTATCAACTTGCACCATATGAAGAAATTTCAAAAGAAGAATATGATAAAAGAATTAAAGAAATAAAACATATTGATTTTTCTAAACTTATTTATTATGAACAAGAAGATAATACTGTCGGTGCAAAAGAATTCGCTTGTGTATCAGGAGTTTGTTCTATAGATGATGTGCTAGCAGAGGAAGCTCAAAAAGAAAAAATAGAAGGAATTAAAGATAATTAAATTACTTTAATAGAAAAATCCTCTCTTGCGAGAGGATTTTTCATATATTCAGTCTTGTGTCTATAAGCCGAATTCTGTTTCCCGACGCAATGTCGGGACGATAGTTATTTGTCTAGGCATATCATTACTGATAGGCTCGAGCGATTCTCCCGCCAGCAACTGCGTAGCTGTGGGCGGGCACGATCTTGCACACACGTAAGTATTTTGCCGTTTCACCCGAACTAAATCGGTTCGTCACTGTTCGCAACTCGAGGATTACTCCTGACGGGAATTATCCGCTACGCGCGCTCTAGCCTAAGCTAGAGCTATGTGTTCGGACTTTCCTAACTCCGACGCATAGGTCGGAGCTCAACTATCTGATACAAGACTAATCTAGATTATAAAACAAAGAAACAAAAAAGTAAACCATCCCCCACACCTATCTTTATGATATTGAGTACAATATGCCAAGGGCATTTAATAAAAATAGGTGTGGGGGCTTGCTTTTTTATTTCAAGTATGATATACTTGTCTTGTGAGTGTGAGGTTAGATTCACACATTTATCGTAAACAACATAAGTGCCGCAAAAACCCACCTTACGGTGGGTTTTTGTTTTTGCTTTGCATTATTGCTATAATGGTTATAGTAAAGATATGAATCCCGTTAGAGATTGTATGGTTTGTAATAAAAAATAATATTGTAACAATAACTTTATGTTAAAAATTTTACTAAAAATTAATATAACTACGGAAATCTAAAGATTTCCTATTTCTAACTGGATGAAACTAAAATATTATATTGGAATAGTTGTTTTATTGATTGGTACTTTATTTGGTGTAATTTATTTTTATCAATTAGACCCTTCTCTTCTTGCGAAGCTTTCTTTTTATTTAGATTTAGCGAATCCGAATGTAAGCATTGTGAGAGTAGAGGAAGGATTACGTAAAGAAGAGATAGCAGAGGTTATGGTGAAGAAACTCGGTTGGGATGAAAAAGAAAAAAAAGATTTTGTAAATATACATCTTGCTTTAAACACTAAAAATTTGGAAGGGCAGTATTTTCCTAAAACTTATTTGATAAATAGAAATGAAAGCCCACAAGAGGTGAGTGCTACTATGTTTGATGAATTTTCAAAACAGACAGATCAAATCAAAAAAACAAAATCAAAAGAAATAATAAATGAAGATACTGCATTAAAAATAGCATCTATCATTCAGCGTGAAGCAGAAGGAAAAAGTGATATGAATTTAATATCTGGAATTATTTGGAATCGTATTTTTAAAGGAATGAAATTACAAATAGATGCAACATTGCAATATGCGAAAGGTAGTGAAGAGGCAGGTTGGTGGAGAGAAGTTACATCAGAAGATAAAAAAATAAAATCTTCTTATAACACTTATTTACATATAGGTCTTCCACCTAGTGCTATTGCAAACCCTGGACTCAATGCCATCACTGCTGCATATAATCCACAGAAAACAAAATGTATGTTTTATCTTCACGATAAGAATAGAAATATTCACTGTGCAGTGACGTATGAAGAACATAAAAAAAATATTGAAAAATATTATTAATCTTTTAGATGTACAACATTTACTTTAAAGAATTTTGGTTTTTTGGATTTTAGTGTTCTTATTGGTTTTTCACCTGATTTCATCTTTTGGAGTATGTTCTCTAGATCTTCAATTTTGTAGACTCTATAGTTGCTTATTGGGTGTCTTAGGGCAGAGAGTTTACCATCCCTGTCCCAATTGCGAAGAGTGAGTCTTGATACTCCCAGCATCTCTGCTGCTTCTTTTATATTTATATATTGTTTGTCCATAACCATAGTATACATTACTAAACAATGCTACGCAAGCTATTATTGTTTAGTAATGTTTATACTTTTGTGTTTTTAAAAAGCTATATAAAACGACTTATTTTAAGATTCTTAATTTATCGTTAATTTTTGGTAGATATATAGAGAAATTTATTAATTTTTTACAATTTTTATCTTTTTGTATGTTTAATTTTTTTAAAAATCATAATTTAGTAAACTTCCTAAGCTATTTGAGATGAATTTTTGTTTTAAAGATAACTTTTCTAAATTTTAAATAAAAACTAAATTTGATTTTGAATATTAAAAAATCAGAGTTATTAACAGTTTTTGTTTATAAATGTAGTGTTTTTTATGATATAATTTAGGTAATTAAAGAGCTACAGATAATTTTTTTAAGA
>Ga0210006_1002807_pt1 | contig 11159 bp, 6 predicted proteins | sample CryGey02umfilter_2_FD_185452 | JGI IMG/M metagenome (GOLD analysis project Ga0210006, IMG submission 185452) | Groundwater microbial communities from aquifer in Utah, USA - Crystal Geyser 4/10/14 0.2 um filter (SPAdes) (version 3) | ecosystem: Environmental > Aquatic > Deep subsurface >... | reverse complement strand
TAACAAAAAACAGCCCATGATAACAGCTGTCAGGTAAGGCAATTTAGGCAAGGTATGACATTTCTATTTTGCCCGCCGGTATGACATTTCTATTTAGCCTTTACAATAGTATACCACAATTTGACACATTTGTCAATTTGCTTTATGCTGTAAAACATTGGTTTTATAGACCAATAAAGATTCCGCTAAACAAAGCTTTTTTTACACACACTCCGTAATCAGTGAAATCCTTGTCTACCGACAGGCAGGCATTATAATCCGTGTAATAAATGTATTATGAAACTCGTCATCGTCGAATCTCCTACAAAAGCCAAAACAATTTCTAAATTCCTCGGCAAAGACTATACTGTTGAGTCTTCTTTTGGACATGTCAGAGACTTACCAAAAAGCAAGATGGGGATTGATATCGAGGGCGGTACATTTGAACCCACTTATGATATTTCTAAAGACAAAACTAAGCAAGTAAAAAAACTAAAAGATTTGGCTAAAAAAGCCAATGAAATCATCTTCGCTACTGATGAGGATCGAGAAGGAGAAGCCATATCTTGGCACTTGGCCTATATTCTTGGAGTAGAACCTGCCAAGGCAAAGAGGATTGCTTTTCATGAAATTACCAAACACGCTATAGAAGAGGCTCTCGCCCATCCTCGAAATATTGACCAAAAATTGGTAGATGCACAACAGACTCGCCGTATTCTTGATAGACTTGTTGGTTATGAATTGTCTCCATTTTTATGGAAAAAAGTCGCCCGGGGCTTGTCGGCTGGTCGTGTCCAATCTGTGGCAGTTCGACTCATTGTTGAAAGAGAAAGAGAAAGACGGGCTTTCAAAGAAGAAGAATACTGGACAATTGAAGCGGTGTTTAACAAACAACAAAAAAACAGTCAACAATTTATTGGAAAACTCCATTCCATTGATAATAAAAAACTAGACAAATTAGAAATCAACAACCAAGAAAAAGCTGATAAAATATTATCTGACTTAAAAGACGCTCAGTACCAAATTTCCAAAATTTCTGCCAAGGAGACTTTGCGTACTCCCTCCCCGCCATTTACAACATCCACTCTTCAACAACAAGCCAGCCACAGATGCGGTTATTCAGCCAAACAAACCATGCGTCTAGCTCAACAGCTGTATGAGGGTGTAAAAATTCCTGAACACGGACAAACTGGTCTCATTACTTACATGCGTACTGATTCTCTTAATTTGTCTGATAAATTTTTGAGTGAAACAAAAAACTTTATAGAAAAAGAATATACTGACAAATATAGTTTGAAAACTCCCAGAATATACAAAACAAAATCAAAAGGAGCCCAAGAGGCTCATGAAGCTATCCGACCAGCAAACCCAGCTTGGACACCTGTTTTTTTAGCAAATCATCTTGACGACCAACAACTAAAACTGTATACCCTAATTTGGAAAAGAGCAGTGGCCACCCAAATGCCAGAAGCTAGGCTAGATCGCACTTCCATTGATACAACAGTCAAAAAATACATGTTCAGAACCAGCGGACAAATGATTGTTTTCCCTGGTTGGTTGAAATTATATCCAGAACAAGCCAAAGAAGAAATGCTACCAGAATTGTCTGAAGGAGACCATGTGGACTGCCAAGAATTAAAACCAGAACAACATTACACCCAACCACCAGCCAGGTACTCTGACGCCACATTGGTAAAAATACTTGAAGAATATGGTATTGGCCGCCCATCTACTTATTCCCCAACTATTAGTACAATTGAAAATCGTGGCTATGTCGAGAGAGATGAAAACAAAAAACTCGCCCCGTTAGACATTGCCTTTATAGTCAACGATCTTCTAGTGGAACATTTTCCTGAAATTGTTGACTACCAGTTCACAGCTCAGATGGAAAATAATCTTGACGATATTGCCGAAGGAAAAAAAGATTGGCAACCAATCATCTCTACTTTTTATCATCCTTTCCATAAAAATCTAGTGGATAAAACAGAAAATCTCACCAAGAAAGAGACTGTCGGAATGCGTGAGATAGGAATTGACCCAAAATCTGGCAAACCAATCTATGCTCGAGTCGGACGTTATGGAGCTTTCGTACAAAAAGGTAGCAAAGATGATGAAGAAAAACCAATTTTTGCCAAACTTGCCAAAGGACAAATGGTAGACACAGTCACCTTAGAAGATGCTCTCCAACTATTCAAACTGCCAAGAGTGGTAGGGAATGATAAAAATGGTCATGAAGTAATAGCAAACATTGGAAAATTTGGCCCGTATGTGAAGGCAAATGAAAAATTTTATTCTATCAAAGAAGATGACCCCTACACAATAAAAATTGAAAAAGCTCTAGAAATTATCGCTATCAAGAAAAAAGCTGATGACGAAAAAACTATCAAAACATTTGAGGGTAGTGAAATCCAAATTCTCAATGGACGCTATGGTCCATATATCACTGACCCAAGCACCAAAACAAACGCCAAAATACCTAAAGACAAAGAACCTACAGACCTGACGCTTGAAGAATGTGAGACCCAGCTAAAAGAAAACCCAACCAAAAAAAGAGGAGGCTCTAGAAAAAAGAAATAGAAAAAAAATTATAAACCCATCATAAAATATGATGGGTTTATAATTTTTGCCTTAACTAAGCGAAAAATTAAACGTTACATCTTGCCAAAATTCTCAGCCTGCTATAATATAGATGTATTATGAACAAGCAAAAAAAAGAGACTATTGAAAAGCTCCTCAACAAAATAAAGGAGTATCATCCCAAAGCTGATCTAGACATGATCCAGCTTGCTTATGATTTTGCTGCCTCTGCCCACGAAGGCCAAAAAAGACGTACCGGAGAACCATATATTACTCACCCCCTAGCGGCGGCTCATATATTAGCTGACACGCAGATCGATCCTGTCATCATCATTGCCACTTTACTTCATGACGTTCCAGAAGATACAAGTGTTACTCTAGAAGATATTAAAAAAAATTTTGGTAGTGAAGTAGAAAGTCTAGTGAGAGGAATTACCAAACTAGGAAAATTAAAATATCGAGGCGTTGAAAGATATATCGAAAACCTAAGAAAGATGTTTATTGCCATGGCAGAAGATGTTCGTGTCATGATTATAAAATTCGCAGACAGAATTCACAACCTAAGAACTTTAGACGCCATGCCTCCACAAAAAAAATATCGTATTGCTTTAGAAAGTTTAGAAATCTATGCCTCTATTGCCAACCGGCTGGGAATGGAAGAAATTAAAGGAGAGTTAGAAGATCTTTCTTTCAAATATGTTTACCCAAAAGATTATGAAAGAGTAAAAAAAATTAGAGATGAAAAGATAATTGGTAAAAAACAATATTTAAAAAATGTTATTGAAAAAACTGAAAAAGCATTCCAAGAAGCACACGTCAAAATAATTTCCATTCAAGGCAGAAATAAAAGACTGTACAGCCTATACAAAAAATTACTAAAAAAAGAAAATTCTGTCGCTAAAATATACGATCTAGTCGCTATTAGAATAATCGTACCAACTATAGCTGATTGTTATGCTACTCTTGGTATTTTACATCACACCTTCAAACCACTAAAAGGAAGAATCAAAGATTATATATCTCAACCAAAACCAAATGGCTATAAATCTCTTCATACCACAGTATTTGGAGAGAGCGGAGAAAATGTAGAATTCCAAATTCGAACCTCTGAAATGCACCAAGATGCAGAATATGGTGTTGCGGCTCACTGGCATTACAATGAGTACGGTTCAAGATCTCAAAAAAAAGATATCGAATGGATCAAAGAACTAGCCAATATTCAAAAAGATATGCTAGACAAACTTACTGATCTGGAACAAATGAAAATAGATTTTTTACAAACCAGAATATTTGTTTTCACCCCAAAAGGAGACGTGATTGATCTACCAGAAGCTGCGACTCCAGTTGACTTTGCATACCACATTCATACAGAAGTCGGCAACAAATGTAATGGCGCTCTAATAAATGATACAATGGTTAGCTTAGACACAGAATTAAAAAATGGGGACGTGGTCGAAATAATCTTAGACAAAAATAGAAAAGGGCCAAATCCAGATTGGTTAAATTTTGTAAAAACCGCTACAGCAAAAAATCATATCAGAACTAACCAAAAAAATAAACTAACTAACTGGATAAAATCAATGCTTCCGAATAAATAAACATTATTTTATGGTTCAAGTCTGTATGATTCAAAAGATGAACAAATAACAACATTGGATGTTTATGAGACGAATCAGATAAACAAACTTCCAAAATTAAATAAAAAATCTAAGTAAGTTCCTCCACAATCCTCTTCAATTCTCCCTTTGAATGATACTCAATCACAATTGTCCCCCGTTCACCTTTTTGAGTGATATGCACTGGTGAACCAAGTCTGTCTTCTATCAACTGCTCGGTCGCTCTCACATTTGGATCACGCCTGACCGACCCCTTACGAGACTGTTGTCCTTTGGAAGCCACAGCACGCTCAACATCTCGCACAGTGGCCTTTTGACCAACCATCTCTCCAAATACTTGCATTTGTTCTTTTTCATTTTTCAAGCTAAGTAGAGCCCTGGCCTTGCCAACATTGAGACGACCGTCCACCAAAGCTTTTTGAATTTCATCTGGCAGTTCAAGCAACCGAATAGTGTTTGCTATCGCTGAACGACTCTTGCCTACCTGTTCTGACACTTCTTGTTGAGTCATCCCAAACTCTTCTATCAAACGTTGGTAGGCAAAAGCCTCTTCAACTGGATCCAAATTTTGACGTTGAATATTTTCGATAAGGGCTAATTCCAGTTTCTCTTGCCTGGTAGCACTACGTACAATAGCTGGAATGTTCATGAGTCCAGCAATACCAGCAGAACGCAGACGTCTTTCTCCAGCAATGAGTTCATATCCTCCGTCTTCTCTTTCTGTCACTGTGATTGGTTGCAAAATTCCATGTTTTTTTATGGACTGTACCAAATCTTCAATTTCTTTATGATCAAAATTCTTTCTGGGCTGTTCGCTATTTGGAACTACTTCAGAAAGTGGAATATGCAAAATCCGATCATGACGTTGTTCGTCTGATCCTGTTTCTTTACGAATTATTTTACGCATGCCAGATTGTGGAATGAGTGAATTTAATCCTTTTCCTAAAGCCATAATTCAACATTTTACAATTAATAATTAACAAACCAGTAGGCCAAGCTTGTTAGTTGTTATGCTTCTCCAATATTTCCATCGCCAATCGTTCATATGCTCGCGACCCTTTTCCTTTTGGATCATACTGTAAAATGGTCTGGCCAAAACTTGGTGCTTCAGCCAATCGGACTGTTCGCGGTATGACAGAGCGAAAAATTGTATCTGGAAAATACTGATAAAGCTGATCCATCACATCACCGGACAATTTTGTTCTTTTATCAAACATGGTAATCACAGCTCCTAGAATTCCAAGCTCTGGCTTGATATGCTCTCGAACCAAATTGATTGTTTGTAACAGCTGTCCAAGACCTTCTAGTGCATAATATTCAGCCTGGACAGGAATCAACAATTCGTCTGCTGCCACAAGACTATTGATTGTCAATAATCCTAAAGATGGCGGACAATCAATGATGATATAATCATAAGCATGTTTGACCTCTTCAATAAGATTAAACAACTGGCGTTCCCGATCTTCCATATCTACTAACTCAATATTCGCACCTGCCAAATTAGCTGTAGCTGGAATAATTCTCAAACCCTCGTGTGTGGTATTGAAAATCACATCATGCAGTCTTTTTTGTCGAGCCAAAGCTTCATATATACCATAAGGTATTTCATTTTTTGTAAAACCTAACCCGCTACTAGCATTGCCTTGTGGATCCATATCCAGAAGTAAGACAAACTTACCCAGTTCTGCCAAATGAGCAGCTAGATTCATAGCAGTGGTAGTCTTCCCAACTCCACCTTTTTGATTAACAATAGCAATGACACGAGACATATTTCTTATATTATACAGCAAATTGACAAAGTAGACAATAATATATATAATATCTCCTACTTATCTAGATGCCCGAATGGCGGAATTGGTAGACGCGCACGACTCAAAATCGTGTTCCTTCGGGAGTGAGAGTTCGATTCTCTCTTCGGGCACCACAAACGAAAGGTAGAAATGCTTGTTCCACCAGCCCATGTGCACATTTCTAGACTTTTTGACTCCCTATGAAAATAAAAAATGGCATGAGACAATCTGATATTAGTCGCTTACGCGGAGAAGCTTTGAAAGCAAACAAAAAAGCCGATGGAATGGTGGAGCGTGGGGAAACCACAACACTGCAGGAGGCAATTGATATTTTGCAAGCGATAGATGAACGCCAAGAGAAAATCAAAAATAATCTTTTGCAAAATGAAAAAACTTGGCGGTTAAGTCCAGAGGACGAAGGCGATCCGCGAGTAATGTCTAAATTTGCTAAAAATCGAGAAGCGAAAATTGCGGGCATGGCTCGCGAGCGTTTGCGATTGTATCAAGAAGAAATGGAGAAGCAGGGCAAAACTGCTTTTCAAACACCCGAGGAATATCAAGAAAAGCTGGAAGAAGAAAAATATAACATAAAGTATTTTCCGGTGCTGTTTGTTAGCACACCGCATATTGAGCCTGGAGTTTCTGGAACTTTTGGCGGTGAGCCAACACCGCTTATGTATGCCACTGCGGTTTTAGATAGATATACTCGTATAGACGAATTCCCAAGTTTAAAAACTCCTGATGTAAAAGCAGTTTTGAACCCTGCCGTTTATGATAAAGAATTTGAAAATTCTCTAGTTTCGTATGTTAAAAAATTTAAGCCAAAAGTTATCGGAATTAGCAACATTTCAGAAGGTCATCATTTCGCATTAAAAATTGCTGAAACGATAAAGCGTCTCTCGCCAGAAACCATAATCGTTATGGGTGGGGCACACGAAGACGGAACTAACCCTGAAGTTTATAAAAGAGCGTCAGAACAAGTTAAAACAAAATCCAAGCCGAATTTTGCCGGAGTGCGCCCGCCGACCGAAACTTATGAATTGTCGAAAGAGCACATGGCTAAAATGGAAAAAGTTAGAACTTTTGCGAAAGACGAAGAAAGAGAACTTATTGATTTTGTCGTAAGTGGCGACGCGCCATATCTTTTGATGGAGTTGATGAAAACAATCGCCGACAATCCCGACGCTTCCGCAGATGAATTAAAGAAAATAATTTTTGAAAGAAAAGGCGAATTATCTAAAATTGAAGGCAGTGGCGATTTGTTTTTCTATGATCGTGAGCAACAGAAAATTCAAGATATAGAAATTAGTGGCACACCGCTAGACAGAAATAATTTGCCTTTTATGTTTCGTGCTCGCTTAGCGAGAGAAAATCGGTATCCGATTTTCAAAAATAAAAAAACGGCACAAGTTATGGCGTGTGTCGGGTGTATAGAAAGTTGTGAATTCTGTTTTGAATCTGCCAGCCAAACACTTTATGGAGTGCCGAAACTTCAACAACGAAAACCGGAAAATGTCCTCAAAGAACTTGATTTGCTCAAGGAGCAAGATTATGAAGCCATCTTTTTTGACGACAGCACATTTACACAAAATCCTCATGCCACCAACCAACTAATGAAATTGATGACTGAAAGACGAAAAAAAACTGGAGAATATTTTGAATGGGGTTGCCAGACAACAATCAGGTCAGTTGATCCGGAACAAAGACAGGGACTTCTAAAAAAGATGGCGGAAGCAGGTTGCACCTACATTTATTTTGGCTTAGAGCAAGCAGAGCCGGATATTGAGCATGTGCAAAAAGCGTCAAAATTTCCAATTCATAAAAAATCATGGACGGAAACATTTGAAGCTGTTTGTCAGTCCGCTAACGAGGCGGGCATTCGCGTTGGTTGCTCTTTGCAATTTGGTCTTAAAGAAACACCGAGCCAATGGCAAAAAACAATTGATTTGGTCAAAAAAATGTACGAGGCGGGATATATTGGAAAAAATTCAGTAGCAATCAATACCAACACACCTTACCCCGAAACAGAACAATGGATAAAACTTGCAAAACAAGAAGGAGAATTGCCAGACTACCGAGAAAAATTAAAACGACATCCTCGTTTTGAAACATCACATCAGTTTTCATCGCTCGCATGGGAAAATGCCGATGAAATTTACGCTTTAGCAAAACCACAACTTGGCGAAGCATTGGTCGGTGTTTCTTTTTCAAACAAGGAGATAGAACAATGCATTGAACGATACAGAAATATTTTTGAACGAGATTTTTATATCAACGACGAAGTTTATCAAGAATATTTGGAAGGAAAGCACGAAGGGATACATTTCAACAGCGCGGCAATAGCCGTGCCATTTGCAGAAGCGAGAGAGGTGGCGAAAAAAGTTTTTGAAAAAGAAAGTGAACTTACCGAGGAAGAAAAATCAACGATATTAGATGAAGCAAGAAAAAAAGCCGCTGAACTTATAAATTTATTTGATGAGCGAGGTGTGGCGTTCGGTAGAAATACTACGGAAGCCGCCAGTTTTGTCTATTGGCTTGCCGGATTACAAAAAGGCGATAAAGTCGTGCTAACGAATGGTGAAAATCTATCAATTCAGAGACTTTTTGAACTTCATTTAGATCACGGCAACCCAAAACGAAATGATGGTTGGTCAGCATGGCCGACTTGGTATTCAGAAAGAGACCAAAAATATCAAGAAGTTTTACCGGACAAAACTGGTGTAGAAACAGTTGTGATAGAAGCCATAACTGCCGATATAGAAAAATTGGAACAGGAAATGAGAGAACAGATAGATGAGAACACAAAAGTTTTTGTGTTCAGTCATGTTTTGCGTGATTCAGGTCGTGAACTTCCGGTAAAACAGATTGTGGAAATAGCGAGAAAAGTTAAAGCTGAAAAAAATCCCCAAAATCCAGACTTGTTTGTTTTGGTTGATGGCGCACAAGCATTGGGGAATGTTCCAAAAATTGATTTTGCCGAGCTTGGTTGCGACGCTTATGTCGCAACACCTCATAAAACTATGAAAAGTGAAGTCGTAGGATTATTGTACTTCAATCCCGACAATCCAAAAATTCAAGAGAATTTAAAACGAATGAATAATCTTTACTATCGCGACGAGCAAGTTGTTCTTGACGGAGTTTTTGATGAGCGACTTGGTGTTGAAGCTAATGTTGCTGATAGTATTTCTTATGCCGATGTCGCAGGATTTTCGGAAGCAATAAATCAGTTAAAAAGTCGCGGACTTGAAGGTAATAATTTTTCTAAAATTGCCCAAGCTCGGCAAGAAACTAAAGATTATTTTACAGGAGAATTACGAAACTTGAATATTGGAGTTGAATTTCCAGAAGTGGATAACCCAACAAGTTTTATCGTAAATTTTAGAATTGAAGGGAAAAATCAAAAAGAAGTAGCTAAAAAGCTAGCAGAGAAAGGTGCGTTTGTTTCATTCATTGACCGAAATCCAGACGACCAAAATGCAAAATATTTTCGCGCTTCCTTTCAGCCAGACAATACACGAGAAGAAGTTGATAAATTCATTAGTGCATTAAGAGAAGTTATTAGTTAAGCCCGCCGCCGAAAAAATCCGAAAGCGAAGCCCGCGCGGATTCCTCCCCAGACCCCTCCTCCGCGCGGACAAAATACAAAAACAAATTAGTCTCGGTTTTGCGAAAATCCATATCCCCAGAAAATAGTTTTCGCAAAACCGAGTCCGAATTGAAGCCCCGCCACACTGCCCGAATACTTGGAGGGCAGAACCCCAAAAAGAAAAATGTCCTTTCCATTTTAGAAAAAATCCACCCTCGCGAAAATCAAAAGAGCAAGGAACATTTTTCTTTTTGGGGTTGCCGAGTGAAGCGAGGCGGTGGCAAGGCTTTCGTGGAGCGTACGATTCAATCCAGATCCACCGCACACTCTGCACATGGCACATTACCGATTTTGGAAATAGGTTCGGATTTGGTAGAATAAAGGCACCCAATTACAAACTAAAATATAAGCACTCTTATACACTAGACACAATGCAACGTTTCTTCGATCTCCTAATCACCATTGGTATAATTATAACAGCTCTCCCAGCGGTTATTTTATTATATCACCAAAAAAAAGATTCCAAATCATGGGAGTACGGGCATAAAAAAATTACTGCTACAATATCCGTATTGCTTTTCCTTGGAACCGCTATTCTGGTTTATGGCAGTTTTATTGAACCACATTTTTTAATCACCAACCAAGTATCAATAAATTTGGAAAATCTAGATCAAAAAATAACTATTGTTTTAGTGGCTGATTTACAAGTTGGACCATACCGCCATATAGATAGTATCAATAGAATTGTGAACAGAATATTGTCTCTTAAACCTGACATGGTCTTGATTGCTGGTGATAACGTGGATAACAGCCTGCCAATAGAAAAAGAGCTGCTCAACCTAAACCCGCTAAAAAAACTCACCGAACAAATTCCCACTTTCGCAGTGCATGGCAATCATGAATACGGAATCGGAGGCGGTAAATCTGTTATTGATTCCAAATATCGAATCGCCAATGTCAGCAAAGAAACCAAAGAAAAAATGGAATCTTTTGGAATCCACTATCTGGTGAATGAATTAGAGACAATCAGCGTAAGAGGACAAGACATTGATATTTTTGGTGGTGACTCTGTGTGGGCCGGCAATCTAGATTGGCAGATGTTAAAAAATGCCAGCTCGACCACACCAACAATTGTCTTAATTCACAATCCTGTAGCAGCACTAGATAATTTGTCAGAATATCCTCTTGATCTCATGCTCGCCGGGCATACCCATGGTGGACAAATTCGATTGCCATTCATCGGGCCTGTAGGTAGGGTGGACGAGATCATCCCTGCAGAATGGTACCAAGGCTTACATGATGCCAATAATTTTAAATTATTTGTCACTAGTGGCACTGGAGAATCTGGCACCAGAGCCAGACTTTTCAATCCACCTGAAGTAGTATTACTTACTATTTTCTAGATAAGATTTTAAAAGAATCACGATTTCTTTTCTCATAATTATCCCATCACGCCTAGCAATATTTCCTTCAAATTCTAGTTTCAGTTCATTTATTAAAAATTCTCTAGAATTTTTATCTTCAACTACAAACATATTGTAGCTTTCTAAAATATCAATGCATGTCAAAAAAACAATCTTAGAAACAAGCTCTTTCTTGGTTTTTTTTTTA
>Ga0210006_1002804_pt1 | contig 11162 bp, 8 predicted proteins | sample CryGey02umfilter_2_FD_185452 | JGI IMG/M metagenome (GOLD analysis project Ga0210006, IMG submission 185452) | Groundwater microbial communities from aquifer in Utah, USA - Crystal Geyser 4/10/14 0.2 um filter (SPAdes) (version 3) | ecosystem: Environmental > Aquatic > Deep subsurface >... | reverse complement strand
TGGAGAGTGCTCGAGTGAGAATGTTGGCATGAGTAACCACAATTCCGATGAAATCTCGGAACACCATAAACCCAAGGTTTCCTTGGCAATGATAATCAGCCAAGGGTTAGGCGGTCCTTAGGCAAAGCCGAAAGGCGTAGTTGATGGACAGCAGGTTAATATTCCTGCCCTCTTGCACTTTTCTGAAGAGTGACGAAGTTCGGGAGTCCGGAAAGTTATCGGATTCTTGGGAAGATTCATTCTTCCCGCCCGGATGAACGGGCTTCCCAGAAAAACTCGTAGGGTTAAAAGTGCAGGATCCGTACCGCAAACCGACACAGGTGGGTGGGTGTGATTGCACCAAGGTGAACGGGTAAATCCTCGTTAAGGAACTCGGCAAAAAAGTGGTCGTAAGTTCGCGATAAGGCCTTCCCGGCCCGAAAGGGCTAGGGACGCAGCGAAAGTACCCCAAGCGACTGTTTACCAAAAACACAGGTCCCTGCTTAATTCGTAAGAAGATGTATAGGGGCCGAGGCCTGACCAGTGCTGGAACGTTAACAGCGTCGGTTGCTTCGCTTTTGCTTCACAACCGACTAAATTCAAAAATTAAAAATCAAAATGCAAAATTAAGGTATCAAAATTTTTGCAAAGAAAATTTTGATGAATTTATTAACTTAATAATTTTGAACTTTGAATTGTCATTTTGAGATTTGCATTTTACATTTTGAATTTAGTGAAGATGCGGAGCGAAAGCGGAGCAGCTGAACGCTCGAAGCGCCAGTGAACGTCCGCCGTAACTATAACGGTGTTAAAGTAGAAAAACGCACTGCTTTAGTAAAATCTGGCTGTATGCTGGAAAATCTGGAGTATCCGGTGCTACTTTGGTATAATTAAGTAAGGTAATACTATACCTTATCAATATGCCAAGTAAAAAAGTATCCGGTGCAGACAATCAGCAGGAAAGGCTTAGATTTATCGGATGGATAGTTGGATTCGTCGACGGAGAAGGATGTTTTACGGTGAGTTTCTTCCGACATCCAAAATCAAGATTGCGCCTTAAATGGCAAGTATTTCCAGAGTTTGTCATAACTCAGGAGATGAAGAGCAAAAAGGCGATAGAAAATATCAAGAAATTTTTTGGATGCGGAGCGATCTATCTCAACAAAAGATATGATAATCATCATGAACATCTGTTGAAATACGTAGTTCGCAACAGGGAAGAGTTATTAAAAAATATAATTCCCTTTTTCGAAAACAATCCGTTGCAATCCGCAAAGAAAAACGATTTCAAAGTTTTTGCCAAAATCGTAAGGATGATGAAGAAAGGAAGACACTTGGAAGAAAAAGGATTAGAGAAAATACGATCGATGGTTAAAACGATGAATAGTAGGAAATTCCGATAAAACTAAGAATCCTCAGAGGCCATACGCCAGACTCACTGAAGAATATTCAGTGAGAAGATATGGTCCGAACTCTATGGCGACATAGAGAGTTCCACAAATACCTGAGCATTAGCGAAGGTGGAAGATGAATCTGAAGATTCATCGCTCGTGGATATAACATAATTGAGCGTAATCCCTTGCCAGGTAAGTTCTGGCCCGCACGAAAGGTTTAACGACTTGGGGACTGTCTCAACGAGGAGCCCGGTGAAAATGCAATACCGGTGAAGATGCCGGTTACCTGTGGCTAGACGGAAAGACCCCGGGAGCTTTACTGTAGGATGGCATTGAGCTTTGGACTTTGATGCGTAGAGTAGCGGGTAGACTTTGAAGTTCGGCTTTTGGGCCGGATGGAGTCGCCAATGAAACACCCGTCTTTGGAGTTCTTTGTCCTAATTCCGCTTCATTGCGGATGACAGTGTTATCTGGGCAGTTTAGGTGGGGCGCTTGCCTTAGAGTTTATTTACTTCAGTATTTTTCATTCTTTACATAAATCCGTTACTGGGATGAAAAAGAAGTTATGTGGTAAGTAAATGATGGGGCATTCTGGCTATATGCGGGGACATCTGGAGAATCCAAAAGTACTCGGTCGATGAGTAAAAATCTTTTGGTGCAGACAATCCGCAGGGAAGTCGCCGATCGGGCGACCCCTCAACGACTATACGCCAGACCCCGCCCTCTATGCTGTATATTTATACATATGCTTAGAGAGCGGGGATGATATAGTCTGATCTTTGCGGCGACGCAAAGCGAATCCTAAAACATGAATTCAAAATTCATTGACGAGTTTAGGTCAAAAATAAACTTGAGTACAGAACAAAAAGAAATTATTATCGGCTTAATGTTAGGCGATGGTTGTTTAGAAACGCAGAATGGAGGAAAAACGTACAGATTAAAAATTGAACAGACTTTGTTGCATAAGGATTATGTTGATTGGCTATACGGAAAATTGCAGAATTTGGTCTTGACTGAACCGCGAAAAAAAAATAAAAGAATTGGGAAAAAAGCCTACTGCAATTACGGCTTTCAAACAATTTCTTGCGGCAGTTTAAGATTTTTTGCCCATCAATTTTATGACCAAAACTCAAAAAAGAAAAAAATCCCAAAGATCATCAAGAAATTATTGAGTCCATTGGCTTTGGCTGTCTGGTTTATGGATGACGGTCAGATAAAATCAAAAAAGCATAAAGCCTTAATGATTAATAGCCAGTGTTTCTCAAGGAAGGATTTAGGATTATTGCAAAAAGTTTTGCTTAAAAATTTTCAGATAGAGACCACGTTAAAAAAAGATAAGCAAGGATTCAGAATTTATCTTTTAAGTGAAACTATCCAAAATTTTTTAGCAGTAATCCGTCCCTATATAATTTCTTCTATGGGATATAAAATAGGTAGGATTAACACAATTGCCTAAAGAGTAACGGAGGCGTTTATTAAGGTCGGCTAGTTCCGGATGGAAATCGGAACGGTCGTATAAAGGCAAAAGCCGGCTTGACTGCAAGGCGTATATGCCGCGCAGGGAGGAAACTCGAACTTAGTGAACCGACGGATTCTAGTAGAAAATCCGAAGATCATCAGCCAAAAGCTACCCCGGGGATAACAGGCTAGTAGGGCCCGCGAGTCCACATCAACGGCCCTGTTCGGCACCTCGATGTCGGCTAATATTAAAGATTGGCCGCTTCCCGAGTAATCGGGATGACAAAATTCAACTAATAACGGTGAAGCCCAAACTCTTTTATGTTAAAATCAAAGAATGGGTAATACCGTGGGAAGTCAAAGAAATCTTACAAACCGTCAAAAAGAAATTCTTATTGGAATGCTTCTTGGTGATGGTTGTTTAGAGAAAAACGGAAAAAATGTTCGTCTAAGGATTGAGCACGGATTAAAGCAAAAGAGTTATCTGTTCTGGAAATATAATGAATTACGTAATCTTGTTACTAATAAACCCAGATTAGTGGCAGGAACAATAGATAATAGAACGGGAAAAAATTACAAAAGATGGCATATTTCAACGTTTTCTCTTCCCGCATTGAATGGTTATTGGTATAAGTTTTATCGCCATAAACAAAAAAGGGTTCCAAAAGACATTCTTGATTTATTGAAATCACCCTTGCTTTTAGCGGTTTGGTTTATGGACGATGGGTATAAACGAAATGATTGTAATGCCTTAAGAATTAATACAGATTCTTTCATGTTGGATGGACAGAAATTATTGCAGAAGTGTTTAATGAGAAATTTTGGAATAAAAACCAAACTTCATTGCAAGGGCAAATATTGGAATATTTATATTCCAAACCCAGAAGCTAAAAAATTCTGCGGAATCATAGAACCGTTTGTTATACCAGGATTGAAATATAAAATTTCTTTGACCCCGTAACGACTGAGGCTTTATGCCAAGATAGTGGGTACCTGATAATCAGGAATTAAACCACTATAACATGTTGACCCCTATTGTGAAAAAATAATAGGGAGATGATATAGTCTACACTTCAAGTAATTGAAGAATAATGTGCATCTCATCCTGGAGGTGAAGTAGCTTCCAAGGGTTCGGCTGTTCGCCGATTAAAGAGATACGTGAGCTGGGTTCAAACCGTCAACCAAAGCTTGTTGCTGTTAGCAAGCTAGGCGGCCTGTGATAGTAATATCACAGTGAATAAATCGACTAATATCGGTGAAATCCTTGTATGACAACCTGTCGTATACTGGGACAATACCGAGGCAAACCTGATTAAAACAGGTGAGCCGTAGAGACTTTCTGCCATAGAGGCGGAGGATGGAGGCTTAACCTTCCATAATATGTCGATCTCCCGCAAAAGCGGGATGGTGATATAGTCCATACACTTAGTAATAGGTGATAATTATGCGTGAGACAGGTTGGTCCCTATCTACCGCAGGCGTTGAGTCTTGAGGGGGGTTGCTCGTAGTAAGAAATTGCTACTTTATGGAGCAATCCATAATGACAACCCAACTAATAACGGTGAAACCTTCATTGACCGAGCCTTCAATTCGTGGAGGTGAGGTTGGAGAAGAGGATAAAATTCTCTTCGACATTTATTCGGTTGCAGTGGTCATAAAATTTGTTAGTCCTCAAATTTTATGATACAATCTTCGTTGTGACTCGGATACTTGAGGACCGTATAAATAATAAGGCAATACCGTGGGAAGACAAATAAAGCTAAAACAAATTGACTTTGCCTATATAGCTGGATTTTTAGATGGAGACGGAAGTATTATGTTTCAGATTAAGAAAAGAAAAGATACTTTACGAGGAAAGCGTTTAATGTTTACTATCTGCTTTTATCAAGACACAAGACACGAAAAACCACTCTTTTGGATAAAAAATCGGTTAGGCATTGGATATATTTCAAGGCGCAACGATGGAATCACAGAGTTGAGAGTTAATGGACATAAACAGGTGCAAAAAATTTTGCAAAGTTTATATCCCTATCTCCGATTTAAAAAAGAGCAAGTTAGATATCTCTTTCGTGCCATTAATATCTTGAACAAAAGAAAAATTGATAAATTAACCAAAAAAGAAAAAAAAGAGATAGTAAACGCTCTTATTGCTGCAAGAAAACAAACATATCAGTCAGGGAAGAAAAACCCTAAAAAATTAAAAGCTGATTTGAAAGTAATTATGGCACTTTAATTTGTCCCCGTAACGACTTTATCCCGCTTTCTGAAAGAACGGGATAGGATGGTAGGAATTAAACAAGCTACCATAACATGTTGGCCCGAGCACATAAAGTGTTGTGTGCTCGGTGAAGATATAGTCTAAGCTTATAGAAATATAAGATAAACTTGACGAGAGGACCCGAGTGAACTGACCTCTGGTGTACCAGCTGTTCCGCCCGGAGCATTGCTGGGTAGCTAAGTCGGGAACTGATAAGTGCTGAAAGCATATAAGCGCGAAGCAGGCCCCAAGATTAGGACTCTTTAAGATTTCCCGCAGACTACGGGATTGATAGGCTGTAGGTGGAAGCCCAGTAATGGGTTAAGCCGAGCAGTACTAATAAATCGACAAGCAATATCTTGGCTAGTGATTAATGACTAAGATTCCGCATAGCTATTTAAATACAAAGGTGGGGACTATACTGAGGGTGTCCCACTCCTTTCCATACCGAACAGGATAGTGAAATCCCTCAAGGCCGATGATAGTGATTCTATCGCGAAAGTAGGTAGTCCCCACCTTTGTATTTTACTCTTAGCGCCTTTCAATAAAAAAAAATCACCCACCGGGTGATTTTTTTTATTAGATTTCTTCGTCTGAATCTTCTTCTAGGTCTTTATCTGAATCTGCTCCTTCTTTTTCTGGTTCTGTTGTTTCCTCTTCCTCTGTTTCGTCCAAGCTTTCCTCAAACTCAGAAACTAAAGTAGGAAATTTATCGTAAGTCATAAAGGATGAAGTTAAATTTTCTCTTTATTTCATCGACCTTTTCCCTTATCAAACATCATTATATCCACCCAAAAACCTCTGTCAAGCCCTCACTTTTTATGTTAAAATTAGCCTAATGGGGCTACCTCCTAAGCTTAAAATCGGTCTTATCGTAGTTTTACTGCTTGCCTTTTTTGTTATTTTAAATCTTACTCCAGCCAATAAGGGGGTTAAAAATTTTTTTTATTTAATTTCTTCGCCGATTCAAAAAACATTTTGGGCGGCAGGGGATAGCTTTTCCGACTTTCTAGAGTCAGTTTTTCAAGGGGAAAAAATCAAAGAAGAGAATGAGAATCTCCAGTTAAAAATCCAGCAGTTAGTAGCGGAGAACACTTCTTTGCAGGAACTGAGAAAAGAGAACGAAATCTTAAGGCAAGCCTTAGAAATTGGTTTAGAAAAAGATTTTGAACTCTCTTTCGCTAAAGTGATTGGAAAAGACCTTTTTCAAGACTCCTTTACAATCAACAAGGGCAAAGAAGACGGCCTTTCTTCGGGCCTGCCGGTGATTACCCAGCAAAAAATTTTAGTCGGGAAAATCGGCGAGGTTTATGAAAATTTCTCAAAAGTTATTTTGGTTTCTGATAAAGAAAGTTCCTTTGATGTTAAAATAGCCGACAGAGAGATTTCCGGCGTAGCCAAGGGTAAGGGAGGGCTTGGCCTGATTTTAGACCTTTTGCCTTGGGAGACAGAGATCAAAGAAGGGGAGCAAGTTATTACTTCTTCTTTGGGCGGGGTTTTCCCCGGAGGCATTTTGGTAGGTTCGATTAAAAATGTAAAAAAATCGGACGTGAAACCTTTTCAAACAGCCGAAATCAGGCTAGCCACTAGCCTCAAAGAACTAAGCAACCTCTTTATTATCACAAAATTCTAAATGCGAAAACTATTAATTTCGCTTTTGCTTTTCTATATTTTAATTCTGCTCCAGGTCAGTTTTCTGCCCCACTTTTTTTTATTTTCCTGGAGCAGTATTTCCAACCTCGCTTTTATCATTATCTTTTTGATTTTTTATCTTTGTTTTTCTGAAAGGCCAGAAAAAAATTCAGGAATCATTCCGGCCTTATTTGCTGGGTTTTTTTTGGATATATTTTCTGGTAATTTCCTCGGCATTGATTTTTTAGGATTCTGGACATTTATTTTAGCTATCATAGCTATTTTTATTAAATTTTTCTTGAGAAGATATGTTCGTTTTCCCCTGGCCCAATAAGTTAGAAAAACGCAAGGTAAAGATGCATTTTAAAGAGGACATAGAGCCCCAGGAAGTTCTTTTGGACAAGTTGGCCCAGAAAAGAGAAGTTGACCTTGGTATTTCAGAAAAAAAATTTGAAGTCCCCCTTCTTAAAAAAATTCTAGAAGGGCTTTTCTTTTTTTCTGTTATATTATTTCTTTTATTATTTGCTAAAACTTCTCAGCTCCAAATCTTTGAGAAAGGAAAACTTTTGGCCCTGGCCGAAGGAAATAAATTCATCATCCACAAAATTCAAGCTGAAAGAGGGGTGATTTATGATAGCCAAATGAAACAATTGGCTTTTAATAGCATGAGTTTTGATTTGGTCTGCCAAAAAGGCGATCTCCCTCAAGAAGAAAACGAAAGGAAAAGAATTTTTGGCGAAGTTACCCAAATCTTAAAAATAAATCCAGAAGATTTGGAAAAGAAAATTGAAAACGCCAAGACTCTTGAGGTTTTGGTTTCAGAGAACCTTGACCGACAAACTTTAATAATTTTGGAGACCAAAATCGGAGAGCTACCAGGCTTTCAAATTAAAAACAATGCCGTTAGAGATTATCCTCAAGGTCTTTATTTCGCCCACTTGATTGGTTACAAAAGAAAGACTGGCGAGAAAGCGGGTTTAGAGCAATCCTATGATAAAGCGCTGAACGAAATCCCAGGCGAGATTAAAACCGAAAGGGACGCTCGGGGGAATGTCATTTCTCAAGAAATAATATCTTTACCTGAATCTGGTAAAAGCTTGGTTTTGTGGTTGGATTCCGGCTTACAAGAAAAAATCGCCAAAGCCCTTGAAAACACTCTAAAAACAATAGGAAAAGGGGGAGCAGTAATAGCCTTAGACCCTAAAACCGGAGGGGTGCTAGCTTTAGTTTCTTTACCCAGTTTTGATAACAACCTCTTTAGTCAAGGAATGACAGAAGAACAATGGGAAGAGCTTAATCGAGATCCCCAAAGCCCTCTTTTTAACAGGACAATTGCCGGAAAATATCTGACTGGTTCCACCATCAAACCTTTGATTGCTTCTGCCGTTTTGGAAGAAAAAATTATTGATCCTGATAAAAAAATTAATTGCCAAGGGCTGATAGAAGTTGAACACACCTATGAACCAGAAACCACTAAATTTCACGACTGGAGAATTCATAGCTGGACAGATTTAAGGAAGGCCATTGCTGAATCTTGTAATGTCTATTTTTATACTGTAGGCGGAGGATTCGGCGAACAAGAAGGCCTGGGTCCTACCAAAATTAAAGAATATCTGGAGCTTTTCGGCTGGGACGAAAAAACCGGCATTGATCTTCCTGGAGAAGCCGAAGGGTTTATTCCAGACAAAGAATGGAAAAGGAAAGCTTTTCCTGAAGATCCTGGTTGGTGGGATGGTAATACTTATTATCTATCCATCGGCCAACAATATCTTCAAATTACTCCCTTGGAGATAGTTAATAGTTTTGCAGCTATTGCTAATGGCGGTAGATTACTCCAACCTCAAGTGGTTAAAGAAATAATTGACACTTCCGCCGGTTCCCCAACAATAGTCAAAGAGATGGAGCCCAAAATTATTAGAGAAGACTTTATTGATTCCCAAAATCTCCAAATTGTCAGAGAAGGAATGAGACAAGCGGTAACTGGCAAAAATAGTCCTTTTGCCTCAGCCACTTTATTAAATTCTTTGCCGGTTTCAGCTGCCGCCAAAACCGGAACAGCCGAATTGGGTGGAAACCGATATCACAACTGGGTAACGGTTTTTGCTCCATACGAAGACCCGGAAATAGTTTTGACGGTAATGATTGAAAACGTCAAAGGCGAGCAGACTGCTGCCCTCCCTGTAGCTAAAGAGGTATTAGACTGGTACTTCGTGCGGTAAGCTGATTCTAACAGGCTTGACAGTAAATCAACCAAAGAGATAAAATAAAATAATGACAAAAACTTGGTTAGCAAAAATTTCTTTTTCTAATTTTAGCATTATAGGTTTCTTTGTAATTCTTCTCTCTCTTTCTATGAGTCTTCCATTAAAGGCCTTAGCCAGCGATTGGACTATTTGGGAACCGGCTAAGGTTTATTATGATTTTGAACATAGCCCTGGTTCTACTTATGTTAAAGATAGAATGGGGAGCAACGACTTAACTTTAACTGCTACTTCCGGAAGTTCTCCTTATATTGAAGCCGGCGGCAAAGAGGGGAGTCGGGCTTTCTTTCCGGCTGGTTATCGTCAGTATGGAGTAGCCGATGATTCTTCTCAATTTTCTCAAACCGGCAGTTTTTCAGTTGAGGCTTGGGTAGAATTTATTAGAGTTTCTTCCAGCGAAAATACTATTCAAACTGTTTTGGCCAAATGGGACGAAACAAGCGATGATAGAAGTTATCGTCTTATTATCCAAACCGATTCTACTGGCAGAGCTTTTCCAAAATTTCAAATCTCTACCGACGGAACAGCGGCCAATATCAAGACCGTAACCGGGAAAACCCAGATAATTGCCAAGAAATGGTATTTGCTTCAGGGCTATTATGATGCCGGTGGCACTGGCACAATTTATATTTATGTTAATGGCGTTAGAGAAGCTTCAACAGGTTCGGTTGGTGCTTCCATAACCGATGAGCCATCCAATTTTTATTTAGCTACAACTAAAACTGGTTCTTCTACTTACGCTAATTTTCTCAACGGTTCCCTTGATGAAGTCCGGCTGCTTTCAGGGACCAGAAGCGAGGGCTCTTTTGCTTATTCAATGAGAAGGGGACAACCGGCAGCAAAGATTTCTTTTAATGACGGCAGTGGGGTTCAGGCTATTGATGGTTCTCCTTTTAACAATCGGGGAGCTTTGGTGAATTTTCCGACCAATAACAGTCAATGGGTACCAGGTTATGACAATTACGCTCTCCAATTTGACGGAACCGACGATTATGTAGATTTGGGAAGTGCCAATTCTCTCCAATTAGGAAAAGCTATTACCATTTCTACCTGGATTTATCTTTCTTCTTTGGGCAACTACACCATTGTTTCCCAACCCCACACCAATGGCTATACTTTTGCCATAACTTCAGCCGGTGAAATGACTTTTGGCGCTTTGGGAGGAACTACCGTCACATCTTCGGGAGCCGGAATTTCTACTTTGAGCTGGACTCATATTGCTGTTTCTTATGACGGTTCCACAGCTTATTTTTACAAAGACGGGAGAATAATTTCTTCTTTGCCTCTCTCTCTTTGGTCGGTTTCAACCGGCGGAGTTTTTGTTGGCAAAGCCGGTTCCACTCCTAATTACTTTGCCGGTAAAATGGACAACCTTTTGATTTATCCTTACAACCGGACTTTGTTTGAAATTTATGTTGATGTAAATGGCGGTGCAATTCGGCTTGGTAGATTAAAATCTTTAGAGCCAGCCAACGCTGAACTTGCTTGCCCTTCGGGCTGGGTTTGGGTTCCTGGAGACCACTTGTTTGGTACCAATGATTTTTGCGTAATGAAATATGAGGCGAAGTGCGATATTAACGGAGACGGGGTGGGAGAAACGGCAACCGGAGATTACGCAGCCTGTAATACTGGTTATGATACGTGGGGCAACATTCTAGCTGGTTGTAAATGTGAAACTGATAAAGGCGGCCAGATTGTTTCTTCGGCAGCCGGTCATCCTTTAGCCCGAATTGCCCAAGACGATGGAACTTCAGATGACGCCAAGAGTTATTGTGAATCAATAGGCGCTCATTTGATAACCAACGCTGAATGGATGACCATTGCCAGAAATGCAGAAAGATTGGGCAGCAATTGGTGCGATTTAAACGGCGGCGGCTGCGGATTTAGTCCAGGTCAAAGCAGCAAGTATTTAGTTGCCGGTCACAATGATAATGCCCCAGCTTACGGCTTGCAGGCTTCAACTGACGATTCTCAAGCTTGCTACGGTACGGTTACCAAAGACATAAACACTGCTTGTGGTTCTTCGGGAACTCAAAAGAGAACCCACTCTCTTTCTAATGGTAAAGTTATCTGGGATTTAGCCGGTAATCTTTGGCAATGGACAGATGATACGGTGCTCCGAAAAGATGAGCCAGATTCAGAAACCTCTGGCGTTCCTGATGTTAGCTGGGGATGGACTGA
>Ga0210006_1002801_pt1 | contig 11172 bp, 8 predicted proteins | sample CryGey02umfilter_2_FD_185452 | JGI IMG/M metagenome (GOLD analysis project Ga0210006, IMG submission 185452) | Groundwater microbial communities from aquifer in Utah, USA - Crystal Geyser 4/10/14 0.2 um filter (SPAdes) (version 3) | ecosystem: Environmental > Aquatic > Deep subsurface >... | reverse complement strand
TTAAAATCCAGTTCTGCGGTATTGTCGCCTTGCATCTGACTGGAAGCGGCACCGCCGCCAAAACCAATTCGGTAAGCCGGACCGCCAACCTGGACGATTAAGAGTCCGGGAACAGCTTCGCCTTTGGTAATATGCCGGTCGTCAATCTGGCCAATGCCGCCGGTAAACATTATGGGTTTTATCCAACCCCAACGTTCGCCACTGGCTAGTCTTAAGTCAGCCGACCTGGTAAAGCCAAGAATGAGCGGTTCGCCGAACTTATTGCCATAATCCGAAGCGCCGTTGCTGGCTCCGATTTCAATCCCGAGAGCCCGCGCCACTTCAGACGGATAGACAAAACTTGCGTCTTCCCAGGGCAAATCATAACCGGGAATAAGAAGATTGGCTACGCAGTAGCCAGCTGTGCCGGCAACTACTAAACCGCCTTGTCCAGTAGCCTGAACATCCCTAATTCTTCCACCCGTGCCGGTTTCGGCTCCAGGAAACGGGGCAATCCCAGTCGGGAAATTATGAGTTTCCGCCGTAAAAATAATATGGTACCTGACTCGTTTCTTTACGAACGAAGAAACCCTGCCCGGTTCTGCGGGAATTATCGTCCAGATATCAAAACCCCGGATGCCGCTGGAATTGTCCCTAAAGGCAATAAGGCTGTTTCCCGGATTGGCGGCTAGAGTTAACTTTACGATTTCCAGCAAAGTCTCCGGCATCTCCACTCCGTCAATAATCTGCCTGCCCTTAAAGTACCCATGCCGGGAATGTTCACTATTGGCATTACCCAAGTCAACTATTTCCGCGATTGTGGGATTTCTCTTCTCCTGCTCCGTAAAAAACTTAAAATAAAACTGAATATCCCACTCATCCATTCCTAAACCAAAGTCTTTGTTTATTCTTCTCAAAGCTTCGATGCCTTGCTGAAGAATCGGGATTTCAAAAACCGGCTCAGGAATAACGCCCGTGGAAAAAGTTTCCAGAGGCGCTGGGTAATGGCACTCGGTCATCCGGTCGTGATGGCTGGCGATAAAATCTCCTTCATCTTCTCCGGCCGGAACAACATATCGCCTTGACCGTTCAATCCGGGTAATTTTCTCAAGACCCAAAGCATGGCAAATCGCCACCGCGTTGGTTGACCAAGCTGTGGCGAAGTTCAAACGCGGACCGAGTTCAATCGCTTCTCCATCTTTCAGAAAAGGAGACCCGCCGAATTTACCCGGTTCAAAAGTTTCCGCTAAAAGCCAGCGAAGAGTTGTTAAGTCTTCACCAGTCAGCGGTACGGAAGCTTCAATATTAAAACAATACTCAAAACTTCCGCTTAATTGCCGATAAGAATGTAACATTTCCGTCTCCTTTCTGTTTCTGTTTGTTTTATCCAAAACTCATCGTTTTTCTGTCAAAGGACAAAAAAACTAACCCTCCTCTTTTCTCCTTGGGTTAGTTGTTTTACGCTTTAAACTTACCTAATTATTCCTTAAAAGTCAAATCATAAAAACAAAATAATACCCTTACGCTTCTTGATTTTTAAATATTGTGTTATAATATAAATATAATTAACAATCTTATTTGACATTTGATTTTTGACCGCCTGCAATGCGAGCTTGCGAGCGGGCGGGCATTTGTCATTCCAATTATATGACTTTCTATCGCAACATTTTAAAACAAGCGTTTTCCCTTACCTGGCGCCACAAGTATTTATGGTTCTTCGGCTTATTCGCCACTTTAATCGGCGGCGGAGAATATGAAGTTTTAAGCCGAGGAATCGACGGAGATGCAACCCAAAACCTTTTCCCTTATTTCTCCCGTTTAACAGAAACCGGAATTTTTAGCCGGAATGGCTTAGCCAATATGGGCCAACTATTTAAGGATGACCCTGCCACCGCTGCAATTTTAACCTTAGTCAGTTTAATTATTTTAGCTCTCGTGATTTTTTTGGTCTGGTTAATGATTGTTTCCCAAACCGCTCTAGTAAACAATTCCGCGGAAATTATCAGCGGCAAAAAAGAACTGCCTTCAGGAGTTAAAAGAGGAGTGGCGGCCGGAGTCAGATATTTCTGGCCGGTCCTGGGGTTAAATATAATTATAAAAATTATTATCTGCCTGGCTTTCTTTATTATAAGCTTGCCGGTTATTTTCTGGGCGACTAAACTAAGCTCTCCCACTATTAGCTCTCTTTACATAATTCTTTTTATAATTCTTGTCCCGGTAGCCATAGTTCTTTCTTTTATAATTAAATACGCTATTTGTTACGTTATTATAAAAGGCAATAATCTTATGAACGCCATAAAAGAGGGCTGGCAATTATTTACTAAAAACTGGTTAATAAGCGTTGAAATGGCTTTTATCTTATTTTTTATCAGCTTTTTGGTAGGACTGGCTATAATCTTAGCGGTCTTAATCTTGATTATACCTTTCTTGTTCCTGGCTCTTCTTTTATACAAAGCTATATCTTTTATCGGTTTCTGGCTGATAATTATCATCGGTTTAATTGTTCTATTAGCCATAATTATCGGCGGCGGCGCGGCTTTAACAACTTTTCAGATAACTTCCTGGACCGGCCTTTTTATAGAGTTAGTCAGCCACGGCGGCACCAGTAAAATTGAAAGGATTGTTGAGGGCTGGAAAAAATAGGGATAAATAAACCCCGTCCCTCGCGAGGAGCGGGGTTTATTTATTCTATATATTTTGTTATGATTTAGTTATAATCCTAATAAAAAAGCCTATGGCTAAAGATACCCAATCAATTGAAGACTTAATCATTCCGCCGGAGAAAGCCGAAGACGAAAGCGTCCAGGCCAAGTTTTCCAAAAAACAAGGGGAAATAAAAATGAAGGAAACGGAAACGGCGGCGGAAAAAGAAGCGGCTGGTTTAGGTTTGCCTTATATTAATTTATACGGCTTCCCTATTAGCCCGGAAGCGCTTTCTCTTATAGAAGAAGGGGAAGCCGGCCGCTTAAAAACCGTCTGTTTTCATTACGACGGCCGAAATATGCGCTTAGGAACAACGAATCCGGCCGATAACCAGACTGAAGAACTTTTTAAAAAATTAAATGAAAAATACCATACCGAGGGAAAAATTTATTTAATTTCTTCCTACAGCCTGGATTATGCCTTAAAACTTTATAAATCTATCCCTAAAGTCCGGCCGGCCGTCAAGGGTTTAGCTATAGGCGAAGAGGATTTAAGCAAATACAGCGAGGAATTTTCTTCTTTCCGCGAGCTTCAGGAAAAAATCAACAGCGCCCAAATTAGCGATACCATCACTATTATTATGGCCGCGGCGATTAAATCCGGCTCCTCGGATATCCACATAGAAGCGGAAGAAAAAGAAATAAAGGTGAGATTAAGAATTGACGGCGTGTTGCATGACATTGCTATTTTAGACAAACAATTTTGGCAAAAAATTATTTCCCGCTTAAAAGGCTTAGCTGGCGTAAAAATAAATATCAGCGATAAGCCCCAGGACGGCCGCATCTCTATTTACACCAAAAAGGAACGAATTGATATTAGAGCCTCCTTTCTCCCCACTAACTACGGCGAAAGCGTAGTCATGAGGCTCCTACGTTCCAGCACGGTCGGGCTGGCTTTTGAAGATTTGGGCATAAGAGACAAAGCTTTCAACCAGCTAAAGAAAGAAGTGGAACGGCCCAACGGCATGATTGCCACGACCGGGCCGACCGGGTCCGGCAAAACCACCACCCTTTACGCCATTTTAAAAAAATTAAACAGCCCGGAAACTAAAATTATAACGGTTGAAGACCCGATTGAATACCAGCTGGAAGGCATAAACCAATCCCAAGTAAATAAAAATTACACTTTTGCCAAGGCCCTGCGCTCTATTGTCCGCCAGGACCCGGACGTGATTATGGTCGGAGAGATCCGCGATTTGGAAACGGCGGAAGTTGCCATCCAGGCGGCTTTAACCGGGCATCTGGTTTTATCTACCATCCATACTAATGACGCCGCCGGCGCTATTCCCAGGTTTTTATCTATGGGCGCTAAATCGTTTTTACTGGCCCCGGCCATTAATGCCATAATCGGCCAACGTTTAGTCAGGCGGCTTTGCCAGAAATGCAAACAGCCGGCAAAAATTGACGAAGAAAATTTAAAAAGGGTAAAAGAAATTTTAGAAAAATTGCCGGAGGAAGACAAAAAAGAAATAGATTTCAATAATCTGAAATTTTACAAAAGCGTTGGCTGTCCGGTTTGCCAGGAAATCGGCTATAAAGGCCGGATTGGAATATATGAAATTCTGATTATGAATAAAGAAATAGAAAAACTCATTTTAGCCGGGCAGTTAAGCGAATATGATATCCGAGAAATCGCGGTAAAAAACGGAATGGTCACTATGGTCCAGGACGGCCTTTTAAAAGCTCTGGACGGGATCACCAGCGTCGAGGAAGTCTTTAGGGTAGCCGAAGAAAAATAGTTCATTAGGAATTAGGTACTTAGGTAATTAGGAATTTTATCACCCATGGATTTAATTCCAACTACCTAATCCCTAATAACCTAAGTACCTAATGTATAATTAAAAATAATAAAAAATCGGAATTGTACAAAAGTTTAAAATGTTCCGTATTAACTATTCATAAGTATGATAAACAAAAAATTCATCCAAAAACTGAAACAAGACCATAAAGATTGGGACGGCCAAAGGCGCCAGATTATCAGTCTGTCGAACATTGTCCTACATGATTCAAAGAGAGTTATTTTTTCCCTGCACCGGGGAGACAAGGAAGGAGCGGGAAAAAACTTGGAAGAAATAGAAAAAATTATAAAGAATCTTGAAAAAAAATTCGGCCGGGAAAGAATAGGGGCGGAAGGCGCTTTCCGGGCGGCCACGGAAGAATATGTAGAAGCGAAAATGCTTTATTTAGTTTTAGCCGGAAAAACTATTGATAAAATAAAAGGAATTAATTTAAATTTTGAAAGCTATTTGGGCGGAATTTGCGATTTAACCGGTGAGCTAGTCCGCCGGGCCGTTAATGAAGCGGCCGGAGGCAATCTGGTCGAAGTAAAAAAGGTGAACGCCATAATTAATGAGATTATGGCCCAGCTAATAGAATTTGATATGACCGGCTATTTGCGCACGAAATATGACCAGGCCAAAGGCAATTTAAGGAAAATAGAGCAGATTAATTACGAAACTAGGACAAAAAGGCAGTAAACCCCATTAGTCCCGCTTAGCGGGGCTAACGGGGCGAGAATTTTTTATAGCAGCTAAGGAAAACCATATCTTCAAAATATGGTTTTTTCTGTATTTGCGTTATAATTAAGGTATGAACCCCGTTAGAAATTTGGTTAAATAAAAAGAATAACGAAATTTTTAGCATGGGAAAAAATATTTTAAAAATAGGTAAAATATTATTATGGGAGAAAAAAGCAAAAAAATTTCTAACGGGGTGAACTTTTCTCTAAAAATTAACCCCAGCAAACTTATAAAGATCTTAAGTCTGGCCACGGTCTTTTTAACTGCCTTGTTTTTGATCTTAGTCTTTTTTGCGGAAATAAAAAAAGTTGATAATTCTTCTTTAGCGGCTCCCCGGCAAAAAGGGCAAGAAAAAATTTCTTCGACAAAAATTCTTTTCCTGGGCGACATGATGCTTGACCGGCATGTGGGAGAAAAAATAAGCCAAAAGGGTTTTTCTTATCTTTTGGAAAATCTAGAAGAAAAAAAATTTTTCCAGGGCTATAATCTTATCGGCGGCAATCTTGAGGGAGCGGTCACGGACGGGGGAATCCATTACAATCCGGCTATGTCTTATGATTTTGCCTTTTCTCCGGAAATCATTTCCGAGCTGAAAAAATATAATTTTAATTTCTTTAACTTAGCTAATAATCATTTTACCGACCAAGGCGAGCGTGGTATAATTGAAACCAGAAAGAACCTGGATAATCTGGGTTTTTATTATAGCGGCTGCCAGGACGGCCAAAGCGGGGATTGCAGCGGGAAAATAATAAAATTTTACCCCGTTAGAAATGATGAAATTTCTAACGGGGCGAGGGGAAAAAAAATCGGCTTGGCCGGATTTAGCCTGGTTTACAAAAAACCGGATAACGAGAAAATGGCTGAAATAATAGAAGAAATGGCAGAGACAACTGACCTTGTTATCGTTAATATTCACTGGGGGACAGAATACGAACATCGATTTAATAAAATCCAGCGAGAAACGGCGCACAGCTTGATTGACGCGGGCGCTGACATAATAATCGGCCATCACCCCCACGTGGTCCAGGGCCTTGAGATTTACAAAAATAAACCGATTTTCTATTCTTTAGGTAATTTCATTTTTGACCAATATTTTTCTCCTGATACGCAAGCCGGGCTGGCCATCGGCATAAATATCACAGATAAGGAAGCAGAATTTTATCTCTTCCCTTTAAAATCAAAATTGAGCCAGCCGGAATTAACAGAAGGGCCGGAAAAAGAAAAGTTTTTTTCTGACTTAATTAACTGGTCAAATCTGGAAGAAAACTATAAAGAGCAAATTAAGCAAGGAAAATTTATCATTAATTAATCCTATACTGTGCTATATGTTATGCGATATGCGATATGCGATATGCGATATGCGATATGCGATATGAGATATGAGATATGAGATACGCGATACGCGTCTTAATTTATGAGTAAAAATTATTTTCATGCTATCGCCACTTTAGCCGGCACCATTATCGGCGTCGGCATGTTTTCTATTCCTTTTGTTATTAATAAATCAGGCATTATTTTGCTTTTTATTTATCTTCCCTTTTTGGGCTTCGTCCAGTATTTTCTCCACAAGATTTACGCCGAAATTATTTTATCCACCGAAGAAAAACATCGGCTGCCCGGTTATACGGAGAAATATATAAGCCGGCGGGGAAAAATCTTTTCCCTTATTATCGGCCTGATTGGCGATTATGGCGCTTTGCTCGCCTATATTATCGTCGGCGGAATTTTTCTTCATGAATTATTAAATTCGGTTTTCGGCGGGAATGTTTTTGTTTATTCTTTAATTCTTTTCTTTTTGCAGGCTTTGATCGTCCTTTCCGGCATAAAATTAATCGCTTCCGTAGAACTAATTATGGCCGGGCTGTTAATCTTTATGGTGGGGCTGCTGGCCTGGCGCGGGTGGGGTTATATCAGCTTTAACAATTTTCATCTTGTTTCTTGGCCAAATATTTTCCTGCCTTACGGCCCGATTTTCTTCGCCGTCAGCGGCAGCGCGGCCATACCCTCGGTCTGCAAACTCCTGGCGCAAAAAAGAGAAAATATTAAAAACGCGATTGCCTGGGGGACTTTTATCCCAGTAGCCATGATGCTCGTCTTTACTTTCGTTATTGTCGGCATTACCGGGAATAATACTTCTCCCGACACTTTAGTCGGCCTGCATTCGGTTTTATCCGACGGCGTGATAATTTTTGCCTTAGTTTTAGGACTGCTTTCAATTATCACTTCTTTTTTGGTTATCGCCCAGTCTGTTCGGGAAATTTTTTGGTGGGATTTTAAAATTAATAAAAATATCGCCTGGGCCCTGGCCTGCTTTATCCCTTTTATCCTCTATCTATCAGGCCTGCGGGACTTAACAAAAATAGTAGGCCTGGCCGGCGCTTTTACCGGCGGTTTAATCGGCTTACTCTGTCTTTGGTTGCTTTTAGAGGTAAAAAAGAAGGGGGAACAATTATCCGCAATAAAAAATAAAATAAATAAACCCATAATATTCTTCTTGTCTTTACTATTCATCTTCGGCTTAATTTACGAAGTTTATTATTTCTTTGCTAATTAACGATTACAAATTACAAATCCTTCACGAATACACAAATACAATATAAAACGTTTTGATGAGAATTTGCGTATTTGTGTTTTGATTTGTGGATTTGTAATATATTAAAGATTGATAAACGTAAATTACCCTCTAAAACCTATGCTTATCGCCATTATCGCCGATATCCACGACAATTTAGTTAACTTAAATAAATTCCTGGACTGGAGCAAAAAAAATAAAATTAAAAAAATTATCTGCGCCGGCGACCTGACCAACAGCGAAACCCTTAACGCTTTAGGAAAAAAATTTAAAAATTCCATTTACCTGGTGAAGGGAAATATTGAGTTGTACGGAGAAAAAGAATTAAAAAAATTTAAAAACATAAACTATTTCGGTAAAACCGGCCGGTTTAAAATAGACGGGCAGATTGCCGGCCTCTGCCACGAAGCCCATTTTATTGATAAGGTCTTACATTCCGGCCATTGTGATATAGTTTTTTACGGCCACAGCCACAAACCCGCTTTGGAAGAAATTGACGAAGTTAAATTAGTCAATCCCGGAGAACTGGGGGGAATGTGGGGAAAAGCCACTTTTGCTGTCTGGAATACAAAAAATAATAAATTAGAATTAAAATTGCTGGAACTAATATGACGAAAAAATTTAAAAAAGTAGCTATTGAAGCCGCCGGGAAAGCGGGAAGAGTACTTTTGCGCGAATATGATAATTTTAATCGCAGTAAGATAAAATTAAAATCCCGCCACGAAATTTTAACTAAGGCGGATTTAGACGCGGAAAAAATTATAATTAAAGCTATTAAAAAATATTTCCCCTCCCATCAAATATTATCCGAGGAATCCGGCTGGACAAAAAATAAATCCGACTATCTTTGGATTGTTGATCCTTTGGACGGAACCACTAATTTTTCCATGCATAATCTCCTTTGGTCAGTTTCCATCGCCTTGGCTTATAATAAAGAAATTATCTTGGGTGTAATTTTTGCTCCTGTTCTAAATGAATTGTATGAAGTAGAAAAGGGAAAAAACGCCCGGTTAAACGGAAAAAAGATTAAAGTCTCAAATATTTCTAAGGGAAAAGTTATAAATACTTTCTGCCACGGCCATACGACCAAAGCCATAAAAAAAGCTCTTACCTACTATACTAAACAAAAATTAAGCGGCCTTGATTGCCGGCAACTGGGCAGCGCCGCTTTGGAATTAGCTTATGTCGCTTGCGGCCGGGTGGAATCAATCGTTATTCCCGGAGCTAATCTTTGGGACGTAGCGGCTGGAGTATTATTAGTCCAAGAAGCCAAAGGCAAGGTAACTGATTTTTCTGGAAAGGAATGGAATTTAGATAGTAAAGATCTTGCCGCCAGCAATGGTAAAGTTCACAACCAAATATTAAAAGTGATTGAAAGCATATGAACCCCGTTAGAAATTTGGCTATGGAAAGTAATCCCGTTAGAAATAAAATTTCTAACGGGGTGAAAAAATATTTATTCTTACTTATTTTAATTTTATTATTAAGTTCTTGTGCTATGAATAAAGTTAATATAAAAAAATATAAAAACATTAGGCCGCCATTGTCGGCTGGCCAATTTTATCCGGCGGACAAAGACGAATTAAAAAATAAGATTGAAGGATATTTAAAAGCGGTGCCGGACCAAAAAATTGCCGGTAATCTGAAAGCGATTATGGTGCCACATGCTGGTTATGAATTTAGTGGCCCAGTCGCAGCTTTTGCCTATAAATTGTTGGTTGGGAAAAAGATTGATACCGCGGTTATAATCTGCAATTCCCATTCGGCTTATTTTTCCGGCGTAGCCTTACCTCAAAACGACGCCTGGCAGACTCCTTTAGACGTCGTTCCAGTTAATCAGGAACTAGCGCAAAAATTGATTACCAGTGAGCCAACTATAAAATATAATGCCGAAGCTTTTGCCAGCAGCGACCAGACTTTGGAAGTGCAGGTGCCATTTTTACAAACGGTTTTAAAAAATGATTTTAAAATTTTACCTGTCTTTTTCGGCAATACTGATGATGAAAGTTATAAAAAATTAGCCGAAGCTTTAGCTGACAATTTAGGAGAGGATGATATTATTATCGCCTCCTCTGATATGTCCCATTATCCGGCTTATGAAGACGCTAACCAAATTGATAAAGAAACTTTAAATACAATTAAAACTTTGGACATAGAAAAGCTGGAAAAACACAATAAAAAAATAGAGGACCAAAATATTCCTAATGAGCAAACTATTTTATGCGGCATTGACGGAATTAAAACCATTATGAAAATAGCCAGTTCCTCAAATTGGCAAGCGGAAATTTTACATTATGCCAATTCAGGTGACAGTTCTTCCGGAGGTAAAGACAACGTTGTCGGTTATGGCGCGATGGCTTTTAGCCAAGTTAAAAAAGAAGAAGAAAATACTTTAAACAAAGAACAGAAAAAAATACTTTTAGAAATTGCCAGGCAAACCGTAGAAAGTTACGTGCGGGAAAGAAAAATTCCGGAGTTTGAAATTAAAGATGAAAGACTGCAAAAAAAAGAAGGCGCTTTTGTTACTTTGCACAAAGAGGGAGAGTTGCGGGGCTGCATTGGCCAAATTATTCCAGCCAATAAACCTCTTTGGGAAGTAGTGCGAGATATGGCCATAACGGCAGCTAGTGAGGATTATAGGTTTAACCCCGTCACTTCTAGCGAATTAGATAAATTAGATTATGAAATAAGCGTTTTGTCTGTCCCAAAAGAAATTGATAATTGGCAGGATATTAAATTGGGAAAGCATGGCGTAATTGTAGAAAAAGGAGCAAAGGGCGGCGTATTTCTGCCCCAAGTAGCTACCGAGACCGGCTGGGGTTTGGAAGAATTCTTAAGCCAGTTATGCTCGCAAAAAGCCGGATTAAACCCGGATTGTTATAAAAACGACTCTAACGTTGAATTAAAAGTCTTTACTGCCCAGGTATTTAGTAAAAAAGATATTGAATAATTATTTTATTTAATGTTAGCCAATTTTTTATTATTTCCTTTGTAAGGATTGACTATTGCTTAAAAAGAGATTAGAAAAACAGGGGCTCTCGGGATACGACCCGGAAAAAAGGCCTTATTCGGACGGGAAAAAAATCCGAAAGCGCGGCAAGAAAAAAGCACCATAAAGGGGCGATGAAAAATATTCACTGCCCCTCTTTTTTTATTTTAAAATACCCCCTTTAACAAGGGGGCACAAAAAAACAACCCTGCACTTTCTTAGAGATTATTTTCTTATTTTCTTGTTTTCTTATTTTACCTGTCCCGCCCTTCGAGAGGGGCGGGATTATCTTATCACTTTCGCCAAATACTGACCGGTATAACTTTTCTTAATTTTAGCCACCTGCCTTGGTGTGCCCGCGGCCACGATTTCTCCGCCCGCTTCTCCGCCTTCCGGCCCTAAGTCAATAAT
>Ga0210006_1002800_pt1 | contig 11173 bp, 13 predicted proteins | sample CryGey02umfilter_2_FD_185452 | JGI IMG/M metagenome (GOLD analysis project Ga0210006, IMG submission 185452) | Groundwater microbial communities from aquifer in Utah, USA - Crystal Geyser 4/10/14 0.2 um filter (SPAdes) (version 3) | ecosystem: Environmental > Aquatic > Deep subsurface >... | reverse complement strand
GAAGGATATCCCTTCCAGTATCCATTTTCCGAGTCCATGGTCGGTGTGATAACGCTTGTAAACGTCGTCGACGACAATCATTGGGTCACCAATCTTGTCGCATAACGTGCATGTAATGCCATCCCCAGAAAGATGGTGGTGATCGCAAAACCGTAGAGATAAGAGATACTGAGCCCGGGTACGGCATGGTAGTAGGTTGCAAATCCAAGCCGCGCAGCATCTAATCCGTGAACGATCGGGTTCAACATCAACCAATCGCGATAAGGCTGTGGGATGGCTGCAACAGGAATTAAGACACCAGATGCAAAATACAAAGGCGTCATTGCAAAAGTGATTATTTTTCCCAGCTCGGGGATGAGTTCACTAACAACGGAAGCGATTAGACCAAACCCCAAACCCAACAGCCACAATCCGAAAAAAGCCTCCAAGACCAATAGGGGATCTTGAGGAATGGCAACAATTCCAAAGAGCGATACGCCTACAAACAAGATTATGGCAACCAGTATTGTCAAAAAACCTTCAAGGGATGCCCGCACCAGCACTGTGTCAATTGGCTTGACCTGACGGTAAGTGAACAGTCCATGATTAGAACCAATTGCATTTTGAGTCTGGGTGCCAGTACGTCTGAACATCAGGAATGCGAGCAACCCAACCATCAACCAGGCGGTGGTGTCGATCCCACCGACAGAACGCATACGGATGACAGAAAAAATGAACAACAGGAAAATAACGTGAACCAGCGGCTCCAATAACAGCCATAACCAGGCAGCCCGACCTGATGACAGCCTGCTGACCGCTTCACGCAGCATCAGTGCTTTCCACACCGAATAGGTAATGTCCACCGAGGATCTTGTGGAATTTGCCACTCATCGTTCCTTTGACATCCTCCCCTGCCTAAAGACAGGGGATTCCTACTGCCTCTACCCCGGAATAGGGTAGATAGCTTCGGTGAGTTTCTGTTGCTGACGACATTACTGCATCGTTCACTTGGCAGGCGAGCCGGGTATGTCCTGCCCTTAGAATATTGATGGACGCGTTGAGGTCTGCATTTTCTGCATACCCACATTCCACGCACTCAAACTTTGATTGTGTCTTGCGATTCTCGGCGGATACATGACCGCAAGCGGGACACGTCCGGCTGGTGTTGCGCGGATTGATGGCAAGTACATCGCCGCCACGCCACGCTTGCTTGTATTCCAACTGGCGGCGGAACTCGCCCCAGCCTTGATCGAGAATCGACTTATTGAGACCGGATTTGACTTTGACACTTCGCCCTGGGGCCTCAATCGTTCCTGCTGCTGACTTGCTCATATTGGCGACTTTCAAATCTTCGATAACAATCATCGCGTGGTTTTTGCTGATGATCGTTGAAGTCTTGTGGAGAAAGTCATTCCGGGTATGAGCTACCCGTTGATGCAATCGTGATATTTTCTGTTTCTGTTTTTTCCAGTTGCTGCTGAACTTCGTTTTGCGACTCAAACAACGCTGATATTTCGCCAGCTTCGTGGCACTCTTGCGGAAGGCGTTGACCGGCTCGAACATCGTGCCATCCGAAAGCGTAGCGAACAGCGTAACGCCTGCATCGAGGCCGACAATGGATGTGGACTGATGCACCGGCTGCGCAACCTCGCGCTCTGTCTGAATACTGGCGTACCACTTGCCGGCAACATAAGACACCGTGATGTTTTTGATTGCACCTTCGACAGCGCGGCTCTTGCGGTAACGAATCCAGCCCAGCTTGGAGAGTCTGATACGGCTATTGCCAGCGTCAAGTTCGCAACCTTGAGGGAAGCAGAAGCTGCTGCTGATGCCCTTCTTTTTGAAGGTAGGGTAATCAGCACGTTTCTCGAAAAAGTTCTTGTACGCACGCACTAGGTCTTTGAGTACGAATTGATATAGCTGCGATGGGGTTTCCTTGAGCCACAAGGTATCAGGTTCTTTTTTCCAGACTGGAAGCCATTTGCACATATCAAAATGATTGATGAACTTTTCGCCTGCCTCGTGATTGGCGATTTGAAGTGCCAGCGCCTTATTCCAGACGAACCGGCATGAACCAGCGATGCGACGCATGGCGCGTTGTTGCTCGCCGTTTGGCTCAATCCGAAATTTGTAGGCTTGCAAGCGCTTCATTTTTTAAATTATACTCTGCCTATGGATAAAAACAATGAAATAAGACACGGCAGGCATTGTGTTTTCAAGATGCACGTTCACTTGGTCTTTGTGACAAAATACCGCCGTGGCGTGTTCACAAAAGAAGTCATTGATGACTTGCGCGGCATCTTTGCGGGCGTCTGCACCGACCTTGAGTCGGAACTGATGGAATTCGACGGCGAGCATGACCATGTGCATCTCCTGGTGAACTACCCGCCCAAGCTGGCAGTGTCTGTGCTGGTAAACAGCCTCAAAGGGGTGTCCAGCCGAATGATTCGCAGAAAGAACTATCCATGTATTCGCAAGAAGCTATGGGGCGGCGCATTGTGGTCGCCATCGTATTTTGCAGGCTCGTGCGGTGGCGCACCAATTAGCATCATCAAGCAATATATCGAGCAGCAGCAAACGCCAATTTAGGAAACAACCAAAGGCAAGGATGCCTCCGGCATCCGCGCTATCCTTCCCCGCCCTGAACGACGGGGCTTTTCGCGCAGTCCGGTAAGGACTGGTGCGGCTTTGCTCGCAAACGATGGCCTGCGAGAAGCCTTGCAGAGAAGTTGGCGGCTTCATCCGGCGACGCGCCCGGGATGTTCTCGAAAACCGTTCTTGATCCGTGCAAGGCAAAGCAACGAGTTTCGAGAACGGTTTGCCTTAACGTGCTTTGTTGTCCGTTTTCCGAGTAGGCAGGACGGTTGCCAGTGGCAGGAACAAGGTGTGCGGTGAGTCGGGTAGCGCGATGAAGCTGTGATGCCGGTAGAAGGCCGCTGCCGCCTCGTCCTTGGCATTCACCATCAAGGCATAGGCGGCAATCTCGGAACGGGCGGCACGGTCGAGCGCATCGGCCAGCAACGCGCCACCTAGCCCCTGCCCCTTGAAAGCCTCATCGACGGCCAAGCGACCCATGCGAACCGCTGGCACAGTCGGATAGCGTGGCAGCTTCTTGCCGGTGCTGTCCGGAAGATCAGCCAGAATCAGGCTTGCCGATGCCAAGGTGTAGTAGCCCGCGATGTGCTGGCTGTCCACCAGTGCCACGAAGCAAGCGGCCACGCGGCGGCGCACGTCCTGGGTGACTTGTTCTTGCAAGTAGCGGTTCAGCGGTTCGGAACCGCAGTTGAACCTGACGCGGTCATGTGCGACATCGAGCGGCGCGAGCTGGAACGGCGCTCGGTTCATTCAGCGCGCAATAGCTTGTTGCGACGGGCAAAGGCGCGTTCCAAGGCCGGTGACGGTTGCGGCGGCGACAGCAACGCCTGTGCAAAGCATTCCTGATCGGCCAGCGAAAGGCGGATGACTTCCGCTTGCTCGATGGCGCGTTGTGCGGCGTCCTGAACTGCGGCGACCACGAAATCGGTCATGGTGCGCCCCTGAAGTTCAGCGGCGCGCTTGAGCATCGAATGCAGATTGGTGCTGATCCGGGCTTCGAGGCGGGCGGTAGAAATGGTTGCGGGCATGGCGTTATTCTCCTTTCGGTAACTATACGGCAGATTGCCGTACATATCCACAACTCAATTCTTAATATACGATTTTTTCAGTTTTCTGAGGCGACTCCCGCCTGCTCAAACCCGGTTTTTGGGTAATTGCTGGCACCGTGTATCCATGCTTCTCCCGGGTGCGCACAATCCGCCTCACTTCCCCTAATGCGTCCGCTTCGCTCAAAAATACCTGTTGCTTCGATCCGCCTCTACGATTGCTCAATCCATACCAGTGCCGCCGCAGAATGAATGCGCCAAACAGATCCTCGTTGAGCTCCAACGTGTAGCCGCGCCGTTCCGACCTGAAATCGAGTCTCACGGCGTCCAGCCCAGTATGTGGTCGGTAACCTGATCTTCACTGGCCCGACCGGCGAGCATCTCCATAGAGATTGCAGCAAGTTTTTCGTTCAGGCGCTTTTTCAGCAGAAAGGCAACCGACCAGGATATATCCTCGTCGCCGGGTCGTGCGGTGCTGCCGATCAACTCCATGGTTCGCCGCTGGTGTTCGCTAGCCAGTCGCCATGAGGCGAGATCGCAGGACTTCTTGATGAGGGGAGGTAGTCCGTTCCCGGCGACGCCTGTCGCCCTCCGCTCGCACTCTATGAAGTATTTGCGCGCCTGCCGCCCTTTCTCGTTGTTCTCAACCATCGAGAGTTCCTTGCCCATGTCGAGGGTGAGGTGGTAGTCGATCATGCGCTGGCGCCGTGCTTTTGAGCTCACCAAATTTGGTGAGCTCAAAGTTTCGACAGTAGCGAAGTCATCGCCATCGACAAATTTGTACTTCTCAATGCGATCCTTGATCCAGCTCGAGAAGTCCTTCCTGGCCTCAAGGAAGGTATGCAAAGTGCGCGCATCGCACACGTTGCAGGGTGCGCCGCCAATTCGCCCCTGAAACACCGGGATCAGGCCGTCCATAACGGGTTGCGTGGCGGGTGTCATTGTGGTTCTGTTCATCAGATTTGTCTCCTTTTTGTTGTTTCGTTATCGCGCCTGTAGTTGCTCTGCGGCGCATCTTGTTTTTTTTCAATTACAGCCCAACACTTCTGCGGTACATCTGTGAGCGTAGTGAATGGTGTTTTCGCTAAATTTGGCGAATTGAAATCCTGGCTATTCCGGTACACTTTTTGCTGTCATGCCGTTCTTTGCATTCTCCACGGCACGCCATATATTCTCGTCCGATGTGTCGGTATAGATGCTGGTCGTTTGCAGGCTGGCGTGCCCAAGCAGTCGCTGGATGACGTTCAGCGGCACTTCCCCGGATAGCGCCAGGTGACTGCCACAGGTGTGGCGCAGCCAGTGCACTGTGGCGCGCTCGAATGCTTTTGCTTCGATGAGCTTGCCATCGGCCTTGATCGTACTGGCCACCTCCTTGAAGAACGCGTCCAGCGATTTCGATAATGCACTGGACGTTACCGCCCCGGCGCTGGTCAGGCTTGCGATGAGCGGCGTCTCTGGTGGATTGCTGAGGATGTCCTGATTCAGACCGCGATGACCGAGGTACGCCTTCAGCGCCTCGATTGTGCCGCTGGAGATCGGCACCGCCCGCCACTTCCCGCCCTTCCCCAGCACCTTGAGCATCCACCGTACGCCCATGTCGTCGGATAGCGGCATGGTGTAAATCCGGCCTACGCTTGCATCCACCAGCTCCGATATTCGCAAGCCGGTGGAATAGGCGAATGGCAGGACGAATTTCAGTCTTTCGGTCTGTTTGCTGTTTGGCTGGCCGGCCAGACAGGCCAGCAGGTGTTTCCACTGGCCAACCGAGAAGGCGCGCATGAATTCCACATCGGGCGATGATTCGTCGGTGTTGGCGGTGAGCGTTTTCGAAACACCAGCCCACGGATTGAATGCGCAATACTGCACGCGCACCAGCCACTCAAACAGGCTGCTCGCAATCGTCATGGTCTGCTTCACGCTGCTTGCCCGTAATGCGCCGTCAAACGGTTTCCATGACTTCATATGGCGGGCAATACCCTTGGTACCAATCCATGCGGACTGAGACACGCGGAACGGCCAATCGGCCTCATCGGTTCGCCCAAGCATGGATAGCCAGTCGCGGTACAGCGCGCAATCTTCAACCGTGAGACTGGATAGCGCCTTCCCCCGCTCGATCACCGACCACAGGATCAGCCTTTCCGCTTCTCTCTGGTAGGAGCGGTGAGTGTTCTGGTTGCCGGACTTGGTGCCCAGCCAGGAATTGATCGCCCGATAGTCGTTTGCAGCATCGATGCGCGGCGCGCCGGGGTGCCGGTTCGAACCGGTCTGGCCGTCGAGGTCTGCGGGTGTGACGAACGCCTCCAGCGGAACGATTCCGGTACACGTCTGGCGCGTTTGGATTAGGACGTTGATCGGCATACTACGCAACGGCACAAGCGATTGCGCCGGTAATATCCCAAGCGACGATTCATAGCCTTGTAGCCACGCCACGATGCGCTGTGCGCGCTTCTCGCCCAATCTCGGCACACCGACCCACCAGCGGTATCCGGCGCTGGCAATGTGATCCATGAGCTCACCCAGCGTAGCCAGCTTGGCCAGCAGCAGCCGCTTTGAGATCGTTTCGTCGAACCATGCAGCGACCCAGTCATCGCGCACCGGGTCGGCAGTGATCAGTGGCTCGATCCATTTCAGGGCTTCCAGTTGCCGGTTGATCAGGCGCTGGCGTTTCTGCGCTTGCGTATCGACCGACTGGGGATGTGCTTCGAGGTAGGCTTGAATCAGTTCCTTTTCCGTATAGAAACCGTTCGGGTCGAATTCGGCCCGAAAATCCTCCAGCGATGGGGTCTTGGTCACCGCCTCGACAGACCCCATGATCGCCACACGCAGACGGATCAGGTGGGCTTCCCGATGCTTGCCATGACGCAGTGCAGCCTGGCGCAGCGTATCCCGAATCCATACCAGCGTTGACTTGGCGCGACGAAGATCCATGCCGGTCTCAAGATACTTGTCGGCCATGTCGCCGATGTCGAGCCCTTGCAGGCTTGCGCGGAAGAATGCGATGTGATGCCGACCGATCTTTCGCGGCACGAGATTGCCGCTCACGGATTGAGCAGCACCTCGATCGCCCGCGTATTCTGCGTATTCTTGGTGAGAGAAGACCTTATTCACAATCTTATCCGCCATTTTTGTGGATAATTCACCGCAAAATACTTAGCTTGGCATAAGGCGCGACGGTCGGGCTTGAATGCCAATCCAATATCGTGTCGGTTACCAGTTCTTCGTGCTTGCCGTCTTCAAGCAGTTTCTTTGCTGCTTGGGTGATCTGCTGGTAGATGCGCTTCTTAACCAAAAACGTAACATTCAAAACAAAATCCTCATCGCCGGGCCGCGCGGCGCTGCCGATCAACGACATGGCCTGTTGCTGGAGTTGGTTGGCATATTTCAGGGACACGAGATCACAGGCCTTCTCCACTCCGGATGGAAGTTTTGCTTCAAAGTGCTTGCTCAATGCCAGCCGTTCGCACTCGATGAAGTATCGGCGCGCGCTTCTGCCTTGCGCGTTGTTCTCGACCATCGCCAGCTCTTTCGCGGTGTCGAGGGTGAGGCGGTAGTCGATTTTGTCTTGCCCGCGCGCTAAGTCATTGATTTTGGCGCTCACCCAATTTGGTGAGCATGAAATCGAAAAGTCCACCCCCTCAATAAAACCGTACTTTTTGATGCGGCCTTTCATCCAGCTGGAGAAGTCCTTTCCGACCCGCAAGAACCCGTGCAGCGTCCGCGCATCGCACACGTTGCAATGGATTCCGCCAATCTCGCCGGTAAATACCGGAATCAGGCATTGGCCGGGCTGCGGAATCGGTTGTGTCTCGATTTCTTTCTCAATTTCAGTTTCAATTTCATTCATAAGCGCACTTCCATTCAAAAAATTTCTGATATTGGTCTCAAACGATGTTCCAAAGATGTTCCACAGAGTGTCTGTAGCGCATTTTTATTTTCGGCCATTCACGATTAACCACCGCCATACGCCCATCAAACTGGTTAACGTGAATCCAGCCTGCATGACCACCATGCCGGTGGTGTGCGACAGCAGGCCAAAGACTATCCATGCCACATTCGACAGCAGAAACAGCACGAATCCCCAGCCCGAATATCGGTTGTTCATGGCCAGAAGGGATGCGCCCAATAAACCAGTGATGCACCCCGCCCATTCAATCAAATCAATCATTCAGTCCACCTCATCAGCGCTTCCAGATGTTCGCCCTGGAATACGTCACGCCCCACCGCATTCAATTTCCGATAATTCATCCCGGCCAATGCCTCGCAGAGTCTTTCCGCATCCGGATGCAGCAGCTTCTGCGAGGTGTATTCAGGATGAGCAGCCGCACAACGTTGAATTGCATCGCCTAGCTGCTCGACCGTCACCATTTCTGTGGCACGTTCTCCAGCCATCAGGCTCTACCTCGATCCGTTCATCAGCATGAAGATTTGTTCTTTCATGCTTTCAGCGAACGCGTCAGGTAATTGAAGCGATCCATGAATTGGTCCTTGGCGGTTTCCGGCGCAAGCGGCCAGATGCGTCCATTCATCGGCTCGGCGGCGACCGGGACTTTGTGCAGCACGCGCCCGGCCGGGAACAGATCGCGCACTTCAGTCACCAGCAGGATGTTGTCGGCCTCTTTGACGGCCGGACTCGGCTTTTCCGGCAGACCGAAGTGCACGCGAATCGCCCAATCGAATCGCGCCTCGATCTCCTTGTAGTCAGGCAGCTGGCGCTTCAGCGGGGTCGGAATGTCCTTGATGTAGGCTTCGGCCGCATCGTGCAACAGCGCCTCGATGGCCAGTTCCGGCAACACGATGCGGCTGCACAACACGGAGTGCTGCGCGACTGAGAAAAAATGCGAGGCGTGGCCTGCATACCTGCATTCGCGCGAGAGTGCGGTGGCGATATCGACAATGTGAACATCGTCCGGCGACGGATTCACGAAGTCGATCTGCCGACCTGACCAGGTTGTGAGTTTCGTCATTCTTCCGCCTGCCTGAATACATTTTTGATGAGGGAGCTGGCAACCGCCCCCGCCCCCTTGCCGACTGCCGGCTGCGCTGTTGTCGCGCTTGTCCTGCCTGGCATTGCTGCCGTCTCGGTAGCGGCGGGGACGTGGTGTCCGTTTTGCATGAAAGCCAATCCCATTGTCGCCAGGAGGCGCAATCGCTCTGCGCGTGAGCGTGGCGGAAGCGTGGTCAGATCGGCTTCCAGCTCCGGGTATCCCTCAAAATAGTTGATGGTGATGCGCATATATCCTCCTTACGCCACACCGCCGCGCCAGAAGCCGCGCGCATTGGCAAACACCGAGTTTTCGGCAATCGTCAACGGAGTCTTGTCGAACGCGGCCTTGATTGCGGTCTCGAACAAGGGTGCGCCGCCTCCAACCATCACGATGGCATCGACGGCGGACTCTTCCTTGCGAAGTGAGGATTGCAGTTGGGCGCTCACGATATGGCCAACCGCTGCAGAGGCCGAGGCCAGATACGGGGTAATGTCCACGCGGGTACCGAAAACAGACACCGTGTTCCGGCCGGAGCGCACGGCGTTTTCCATCTTGCTTCGGCCCGGGCCGCTCCCGTAATCCTTGCCGATCAGTGCGCTGGCTTCGTCCAGGATGACCGAGGTGGCATCGAGGCTGGTACCGGACGAGCCGCGCTTGAACTCGCCATTGACCAGCAGCACCCAGTCCACGGAGAAGAAGCCAGGATCGATGACCAGAACCGAGGCATCTTCGATCTCTGAAGGATCAGCGAGGTGATTGAGGTAGTCCACGAATCCGCCCAGTGGCTGAGGTACGATCTTCACGTCCTTGACGAATATCTTCTTCTTAGGGGTGACTTGATGCTCGCCCTTCATGCTTTTGGCGATATGGCGGCGCAGGCCTTCGTCGAAGTATTGGCTGGTGGGGAGGCCCGTCACCACGCGGTCGATTTCCGACATTCCGGACAGCAGCAGGCCGGCATTGAAGAGTGCGCGGTAGGAATCGGTGGAGGTGTAATCCTTGTGCAGTTCGCGCGCCCAATTCTCCAGGCGGTCGTGACTGCAACCGGCAACAAACTCCTTGCCGTCTACCAACACGCGCAACGGGTCGTCCGTGCCACCTGACATCATGCGCTGACCAAGATGCTCGGCTGGCGCAGCGCCGGCGGGCCGAATGAGCAGCGTCGGTTCGTCACCATCCTTGCCATATGCCACCTTTAAATTCGAATATCCAATGTCCAGTCCGACTATTTGCATGGGGTTCTCCCTGAGTAAGTAAAAAAATCATCCAGCTCGCAGATGCGCTACAGCACACGTCATTCGTTTCCGCCTTGATGCCTTCCGAGCCACCAAGCCTTCTATAGAAGGTCTGTGGCTGCGCTGAATCTGGTGGTGCGCTACGGGCCTCCGTCCGTATTGCTCGGCGGCACGTCCGTAGGGCGCGTCGCAATTATTGGGTAGACACAAATAAAAATCTTCAAACTACGTTGCAAATTTGCAAGGTAGTTTGGAGATTTTTATTTCGATCTATGGAAAAGTTGGCCGTTGATTCATTTGATCAACTTAACCAAGGAGTGAACATGTCGGATAAAAAGGCAGACAACGCGCCCGCAAGGCGTAAGATTGATTTCAGCAATCCGTTTATCGTCAAGCAGGTCACGCTTAACACCACGCCGGCGCTGATGGCATATGAAACCGCATTTGATGCTTGTGCGATGTCGCTGCGCAATCTCAGCACTATCGTGCCATCCATCACCAAAAACCAGAGCGACATGATGGCTGTCAATGGTGCGGTCGAGCACCTGCTCAACAATGCGTTTGCCAACATCCGAAAGGAATCGGCCAGAATCAAGAAGATCGCCGACGACAATGGCATCGAGATGGGCAAGCTGAGTTACACCAATGCCAAATCCGCTGATGCCAAGCTGACCTGCGCAAAAGCCGGCCAGTATTTGCAGCTCATCGTGGAGTTGGATGAGTTGATTTGTCTGGTGCATTCCGCATGGTTCGCCGGATTCATTGCGGATGATGCCAAATCCAGCCTCGAAAGACTGTGGCGCAGAAAAACCATAGGCATTGCCAGCGAGGTTAAAAGCATCACCAATCGGGCGTTCAAGGCGGCCAAGCAAACCGAGTCGGAGGCCAATAAGGCGGATTTGGATGCTGACAATGACCTTCTCGGCGACAATCCCGATGAACCTGCCACCGAGACTGCTCCGGCGAAGCCGAAGGCAAAACGCGCAAAGAGTAAGGCCGCTGCCGAAGAAACGCCCGCTACGACGCTTCCAACAGAAGCCGAAGCGTTGGCCGTTGATTGAGCTGAATCCACACCAAGCCAGAGCGGTGCGTGCCGAAGGGCATTGCACTGTCCTGGCGTGTCCAGGCTCCGGCAAAACCCGCGTACTCTCCATGCGCGCAGCCCGGCTTCTCTCTGAAAACAAAACCGGCCGACTCTGCGCCGTCACCTTTACCCGCGATGCAGCCGCCGAACTCAAGGCGCGAACACTGAAGCTGTGCGGGGAGCGTGAGGCGCAGCGCCTGGCAGTCGGCACCTTCCATTCCATTGCTCTATCGCAAATCCGCCGCCTGA
>Ga0210006_1002798_pt1 | contig 11176 bp, 8 predicted proteins | sample CryGey02umfilter_2_FD_185452 | JGI IMG/M metagenome (GOLD analysis project Ga0210006, IMG submission 185452) | Groundwater microbial communities from aquifer in Utah, USA - Crystal Geyser 4/10/14 0.2 um filter (SPAdes) (version 3) | ecosystem: Environmental > Aquatic > Deep subsurface >... | reverse complement strand
AACTCAACCCCGCCCATCATGGTGGTCATTATATCGGAAATATTTCCGGGCATAATCATCACAATATCCGTACCCACGGCTTTTAATTGCTGCAAAACCGTGTTTTTCAATCCTTGGCTCAAAGAAAGCAAAGACATTATCAAAAACACGCCAATGACAATACCCAAAATCGTCAACCAGCTCCGAAGCTGTCTGGTTCTTAAATTTTTGATGGCGATTTTGAAATATTCTTTCAGCATATTATTTTATTTATTATTTCCCCACAGTACTTTTTCTTGCGCGAAATGGTTTGCCGCTATTTGCCCGTCTTTAATGTTCACGACTTGGTCGCTGTAATTGGCAATGGTCGGATCATGAGTGACCACCACAATGGTTTTTCCTTCGTTCTGGTGGAGATTGACTAAAATTTCCATAATCTTTTTACCGGTCGTTGAATCCAGATTTCCGGTCGGCTCGTCAGCCACGATAATTTCCGGGTTATTAGAAAGAGCTCTGGCAATGGCAATTCTTTGCTGCTCTCCTCCTGAAAGTTCAGTCGGCCGGTGAAAAATCCTCTCTCCCAACCCCAAAGAATTAAGAAGAAATTTAGCTCTTTCTTGCCTTTCTTCTTCTGATTTTCCCTGGAAAATCATCGGCATCATCACGTTTTCCAAAGCGCTAAGATTCGGCAATAAATTAAACTGCTGAAATATAAAACCGATTTTCTGGCCTCGGTTTTTAGCTAATTCATCTTCAGACATTTGGGAAATATCTCTGTTGTCTAAAAATATCTTTCCTCTGGTCGGCAAATCCAGGCATCCAACCATATGCAGCATAGTTGATTTTCCAGAGCCCGAAGGGCCCAAAATTACAACAAAAGCACCTGGAGCAACCTCCAGGCTTACATCTTTCAAAACCGCCAGTTCTATTTTTCCAAATTGGTAGACCTTCCAGACATTTTCCAATTTTATTAGAGCTCTTTCTGCCATTGTTTTACTTCAAAATTACTTCTTCGCCTTGCTGGAGCCCGGAAATTACTTCTACTAAATCATTGCTTCCTTGCAAACCTATCTGAATTTGCCGCTCTTCATTTTTTCCATCTTTTAAAATCTGGACAAATGCTTTATCATCCTTTTTTCCAATCGCTGATTTGGGAACAGTCAAAACATTCTCTTTGGAATCAGTTTTAATGGTAATATCAGCGGTCATGCCGGGTTTAATTTCCCGGGGAAATTCTTCAAAATAAATATTAACTTCGTAATATACTACACCGTCAATTAATTTCTCAGCCGGATCTATATTAAATACTTTTCCTTTGAATATTTTATCAGGAAAAGCGGTCAGTTTTATATCCACGGGATTATCTACCTTAACTTTAACGATGTCTTCTTCATAAATATCAGCTGTTATTTGAAAAGGAACCGAAGGTAAAAAAGAAATTATGCTTTCCGTCGCCTTTGCTATCTCTCCTTCTCTTTTTTCTATTTTTATTATTTTTCCGTCAGCCGGGCTTGAAAGAACACCTTCCTGAATTTGATTTTGCAAAAGAGAAATTTTAGCTTCTGCCTGTTGAACTTTAGAATAAAACAAACTGTTTGTTTCCTCGGTCAGCTTATTTTCAATCTCTCTTGTCAGCTGTTCGGCGTTGTTGATATTGGCCGTATTGTTGGTTTTGACCGTTGAAATATTCTGTTGGGTGTTTACAACCGAAGTATAGGCAGTATTAATGTATGTTTTATGATTGTCTAACAGAATTTCATCGGTGCTTGAAACAATGTTATAATAACCGCTTTTTTCTATCGTTTCCCTGATTGTCCCCAGAGAATTTATTATTTTAAAAAGCGCATCCTTGGTTTTTGAAAGAGCTGTGTCTATGTTTTCATCGACTTTCGGGGCAGCGTTGATAATCTCGCGGTGATATTTTATTTCCTCAAAAGCAATTCTTATAATTGCTTCATTATCTGCAATAATAATGCTTTCTTGATCTCCCCGCTCAAAATAATCGCGTTTTATAGAATTAACCAAATTGGAAGCATTATAAGCCTTAACATAATAATCTTCCAAATTAGTGACGGCGTTTTGGTAAGCGTTTTTCAGCCCTTCCTCTGCTATTTTCTTAACATCTTCAAGAGAAATATCGGTATTCAATTTTTCTGCCTGAATTATTTGAAGGCCGGCCTGCGCCTCTTTTAATTGAAGAATAATTTCTCCAGTATCCAATTTTGCCAGCTCTTGGCCTTTTTTTACTTCATCGCCTGATTTAACGGAAATTTTTTCAATTTTTCCTGAATTCTTAAAACCCAGGCTTATCTTGTCTCCCATCTTAACGATTCCGGTCTCAGAAATTTCCTGGACTACATTGGCTCGAGAAACCTTAGCCAAAGAGTATCCATTTTTTTCTTTTTTCAAAAAAATAAAATAAGAGGCGATAATGATTATCACCAAAATAATAACACCGACAATGATTCTTGTTTTTTTCATAAAATAGAATTTATTTAGTTAAGTGTTTGAATTTAGCAAGTTTTTTGTCAAACTCAGAAATCATCTTCCCAAAACGATTTGCAGGAATAAAAATCACTGCTTCAGAATGGGCAAAAAAAACTATAAATCTTTCTCCGTTCTTTACTCTTAGCCTCTTCCGAATTTCGGCTGGAATCACCACTTGTCCTCGCTCGCCAATGGTAGCGGTGCCAAAAGAAGTTATATCTTGGAATGGTTTTGTTCGCATAGGTTTAAGGTATGATTTATATGAATTATACTACCTTTCTTATTTTAACCAACCAGAAACCAATGTCAAATCCTTATTTCGTTTTCCAGTGTTTAAAGTAAATCAGCTTAACAATTTCGCTAACAAAAAAATAACTGAAAACCAAAGACAGAACAATTAAGATGTTGGGCAGGGCCGGAGAAACAAAATGGAAAGCATCTCTGCCGAAATTAGTAAAAGGTAAAAATATTGTTAAAAAGACCGTCAGGAAAGAAATAAACAATAAAGAAAAGCTGGGAATTTTTGTTTTCAGAAAAAAATGGGAAGTTCTGATAGAAAATATTAAGAAAATTTCTGTCAAAATGCTTTCAATAAACCAGAGCGTCCGAAGTAAACCAGGGTCGGCTTTATGGAAAATACCGAAAAAAATAAAATCAAAAATTGTACTTACCAATGCCAAAAGAATAATCAGCGAAATTAATTTATTCAACCGATATAATTTTGGTTTTCTCAGTTCTCCGGCATCCACCTTGTCTGACGCAATGGAAATTAAAGGAAAATCTGATAAAAGATTGACCAACAGAATTTGAATAGGCAGCATTGGTAAAAATGGAATGGCTAAAGAGATAACGGCAATTGAGTAAAAGTTGCCGAAGTTTGAAGCCAAGGTGCATTTTATATATTTATTAATATTGGAAAAAATATTCCTTCCCTGAAAAATTCCGTCAATGATTATTTTTAAATCTTTTTTCAGTAAAACTATATCGGATGCTTCCCGGGCAACGTCAGCCGCTCCTTTGACCGCCACGGCTAAATTGGCAATTTTTAGGGCAGGAGCATCGTTAATTCCCTCTCCTAAAAAACCAACTTCATATTTTTTTTGCAAGGCTTCCACAATTTTGTATTTTGTCTTGGGGGATAACCTGGCAAATACTGAAAATGTATCACAAGTCTTTTCAAAATCTTCACCGGATAAAGAATCTAAGTTGCTTCCCAATACTACTTCTTTAACATCTTTAATCAATCCTATTTCTTTAGCTATAAAGCCGGCGACTTCCTTGCTGTCGCCGGTTAAAATTTTTATCCTCACTCCTAATTTTCCGGCCAGCCTGATGGTATCCTTGGCCGTTTTTTTCAGGGGATCGGAAAAAGAAAAATAGCCCAGAAATGTCAGACCCTTCTCAGTTTCATCAGAAAGATTTGTTTCTGTCACATTTTTATAAGCTACTGCCAAAATTCTTTTCCCTTCTTTTCCCTCTCTTTCTATTTCTTTGCCTATTTCTTTACCATTTCCTTGTTCAAATTTTGAACACAATTTCAAAATCGTTTCCGGCGCGCCTTTCACAATTAAGATTAAATTTCCATTTTCATCTTTCAAAATCACGCTATTTCTCAGCCTTAGAGAGTCAAAAGGAATTTCAGAAACCCCTGTCATTTTCTTTAAAGACTGCTGAATTTTTTTATCGGCTTTTTCAAAAAGAGCCAGGTCAAAGGGATTTAAAGTTGATCCGATCTCTTCTTTAATATAAGAAGAGCTCAAAAGTCCGTAAAGCAAACACTTTTCTTTATTTGGAGATGTAATTTTTTCCACTGATAACCTGTTTTCGGTCAAGGTGCCGGTCTTATCCGTACATAAAATTTCAATATTTCCCAAATCTTCAATAACGGAAAGTCTTTTAACCACCATTTTTTCTCTCGCCAGTTTTAATGCCCCCTTAGAAAGCGAAAAGGTTACCACCAAGGGTAAAGCTTCTGGAATTATGCTGACAATTAAAGCAACGCAAAAAATTAGAAATTCAAAAAAATTGGCTGTCCCTTTAATAATTAAATTAGCTAAAAAAACAAAGATAATTGAAACAACAACTGTCCTTAAAATAAGGCGGGAAAATCTCAGTAAATCTTTCTCGTAAGCGCTCTCACGGGTAATTCCAGAAACCAGTTTTGTAATCTCGCCAAAAACAGTTTGGCGCCCCGTACCAATTACAATTCCTTCGGCTTCCCCCGAGATGACGGCAGTTCCCGCAAAAAGAATGTTTTTGGCTTCAAAAATCTGTTTTACTTCTTTTAAAAGAGACTCAATGCTCTTTTGGCTAGGCAATGATTCTCCGGTTAAAACCGACTCATCAATTAAAAAATTCTCAAGTTTTAAAACTCTTAAATCGGCCGGGACAATATCTCCCGCCTCAAGTAAAACGATATCGCCCGGAACAAGTAAATTTTTGGCAATTGCTTCCTCTTTTCCTTGCCTTTTTACCCGGGTCTTTGCAGGAATATACTTTTTTAAAAGTAAAACTGATTTCTCTGCTTTAAATTCTTGGTAAAATCCTAAGACAACATTGATTAAAACAAAAAATAAGATTAAAACGCCTTCAATTATTTGTCCAATTGATAGGGTAATGATGACCGCGGCAAAAAGGAGATAAAAAAAAGGCGATTTGAACTGCCTTAAAATTATGTCAATTATTCCTGTTTCTTTTTCTTTTACTTCATTGGCTCCATAGATTTTCAAACGCTCCTCTGCTTCCTTTTCCGAAAGTCCGCTTTCTGAAGCTTTCAATATCTCAAAAACCTCCTGGCTGCTTTTTGCTGTACACTCAGAGAATTTCATATAACAATTTTCTGGAATTTTTTATTTAAACTTTAATTTAAATTCTTTTCTCTCTTTAAACTCTTGTTTTTTCCCCAGATTCCATTGCTGGACCGGCCTTAAATACCCTACCACTCTGGAATAAACCTCACATTGCCTATAATTTATTAAACTGGGATTTGCCGCAAAACATTCTTTACATTTAAAAACCTTTATCTTTTCTCCATTTTCTTCATATAATAATTCCACTCCATTTTTAATTGTTAAATCTTCTCCAATTTTTATTTCTTTCTGGCAATCATGACAATAATGATTCTTTTTATTTGCAGTTTTTGCATTGACCATAAAAATAAATTTAGTAATTTTTAATGCTTCGACTTCGCTCAGCATTAATCCTGAGCTTTATTGAAGGATTAATTTTCCCGACCTTTACCTCAGTTAAATTCGCTTTCAGCGACTAAAATTTATTTGTAAAAAGTGACGGGGATTCTTAACTCGTCGGTATTTTCCGGCAAACCTGAAGGATTATCTTTCTCTAAAATTAAAGTCCCTTTTTTGGTTTCAGGGTATTGAAATTCACTCACATTTTTCAAATTTCGCACCAAGCAAAAGCCATAATGTTCGGACCAGTTATCGCACCAATTACGTTTCCCGCTATATTTAAAAAAGCCATCTCCGTATTTTTTTCTTTTTCAATCATCTCTCTTAATCTTTGGGCTCCCTCCAGCCAGTCTCCATGCGAGATAGCTACTCTAACTTTTTTGCCTTCCATTCTTATTTTTGTTGTATCAGATTCAAATTGTTTAAAAAGAACATTTGGTGTGTCTTTGGCACTGATTTTAATTCCTGCTGGGGGTAATTTTCCTTTTTTAAAAGTAAACAGGGGGCGAATTCCTCTTTTTCCTATCTCTCTTAATAGATTAGCGACTAAAGAAGATATCCGACCACTGGCTTCAAGCCATTTTGGATCTTCAAGCATTAAATAAAAATGAACTTTTGGCAAAAATTCTTCCACTTCTTTTACAACTTCTTCTGCGTTTTTTCCTGATCGGATTAAGTCAATTGCTTTTAAAATAATTAAACCTTGGCTACAACTTGCGTTTTGGCTATCAATTACAAAAACTTTTTTCTGTTTTTCTAGTTCTAGAAAGTTCCTAGCTTGAATCGCCGAATTATAACTGCCCGAGTGCTTAGAAGTTATAGCTGGACAAATAACTTTATCAAATCGGGAAAGTTGCAAATTATAGGCATCCAAAAAATCTTTCATTGATGGCTGGGAAGTTTTGCCGAAGCTTTTAATTCCCAACCTTTCCGCTTCCCTCATTTTTTGAAAAGTGTTTTCGCCGGGCATGTTTTCGAGATCCGGCCAGTGTAACTTTACCGAAACAACCACGATTTGATATTTTTCAACTACATCCTGAGTAAAATCAGTTGTATCCTCAACGACGATGCCAATTTTTTCCATACCCAGTAGTAGAAATTCGACTTTACTTTATTGATTTAACAAAACAAATTAATAAATTAAAAGTCGAGATTCCTTTAATTTGCTTTACCCGGCAATATTTTGGATGTTTTTCGTTGAAAAACATCCTGTCGAATTTTCACTACCGGGCATAAAAATAACATTTTTAAAATTGTAATTCTTCAACCTTTTCCCAGTTTATTTCGTTAAGAACTGTAATTTTATCATCGCCGATTATATAGAGATAATCGTCAAGATAAATTGCCCTTCTCGCAGAAATATCGCTGACGGCCCGGACCAAGTTCAACCTGTCATTTTTGTAAGAGAACACATAACCTGCTTGGCCAGCCGGCAGGAAAAATATTTCGTGCTTTTTATCCAACAAGAAAGCATGATGGGTATTCGAAATGTCTGACCAGCCCTCGTTTAAAATATATTTATCCAATTCCCGAGGATTTCCGGCTGAACTGACATCAAAAAGCGAGATTTTCACCTGCCAATTTTCCTGCCCTAGTCCCAGAATCTTATCTTTGCTAATCGGGTGCAGATAAGAAGAGTAGCCCGGAATTTTTAGTTCGCCTTTCAATTCCGGCTTTTCGGGATTGGATAAATCCAATACATAAAAAGGGTCAATTTGCCTAAAGGTCACCAAGTAACCCTTGTCTTCAATAAACCTGGCAGAATAAATTCTTTCTGTAACACCTAAGTCTTGAACCTTGCCTTTAATATTTAAATTGTTGTCCAAAACATAAACATCGTTTGAACTTTCTCCGCTTCCCATACCCGAGCGAAGCGAAGGGTCGAAAAGAACGAATGTTCTTTGACTGCCGAAAAAGAATCCAAACCTCTGGCCCACGGTTGTGGCAATTCTTAAATAATTCCGGTATTCATCCAAAGCGAATTGGTTTAAGGGAATCCCCGGGACATTGCCGCTGGCTTTTATTTCAAATCCGTCCAAACCGATTTTTACGATTCCGGTTTTTTCCAGCTCCCTTTTGTGGCTTTTATAATAATCCGACATTCGATTGGTTAATTCGTTTTCAATCCTCAGCGTTTCATCCCGGTCAAGAGAATTTAAGTATTTCATCCATAGGATTTGAAATTCCGTCATTTTGGCTGACTGGCTGATATTATAAGTTTCTAATTTTTCCATTTTTTCAATCAACCAGCTCGGAACCAAATCCTTAGCTTTTTCCTTCAAGAAATTAAAGTAAAATTTGATAATGCTTTCATTGAAAGAATAGGTAATGAAAACCGCATTTTCCGACATATAAACCACCGAAGAGCCGATTGAGCCGACAAATGAAATATTTTTTTCTATTTTGCCCGTGTTCGGGTCTAAAATCAAAGCCAAAAAAGTTACGTCTACGGGTAAGGGTGTTACCGGATGGTAGATATCAACGCACTTAATTTCTATGGCAGTATTTTCCCATGTCAAAGGTTTTATCGGGCAAGGACTTGCTTCATTAATGTTCTGCCTGGTCACCAAATATATTTTCTCTTTATAGAGCCTGCCGGCCACTATAAAATTATTGTTTTCCAATTTTATCTCCCATTTCTTTTCCGGAGATTTAGGATTTATGACATCGTAACCGTATATTTTATCGCCGGAAAAAATCACTAAAATGTTTTTACTCAAAAGCAAATCGCCTGATTTGTCAATTTCAGCTTCAATTGCCAGGTCACCAGGCGGAAAGGTCTTAATGACATTTGTTTTGGCTTGCGTTTCGGGAGGAATAATTCTTTCTTGAATAATGGGCCCTTCCCAAAATCGCCAAAAAGAACTTCTTGAAAAATAAATTTCTTTTCCGTCGGTTTTGACAATATCCGGCTCATCAATGCCCGGCACCTGTACCGTGGTTTCGGAAACCCTTTCCGGCGCCTCTCCTCCGCCCCTTCCTTCCATAAGCGAGACCGACGGCATTGCGGTTTTTAGTCCACCATCCATGACAAAACCTGAATACTCTGATTCAGCCGCACCCTTTGCTAAATAATCCTTGAATTCTTCTTCCGAGGCAAATTTTTTAATGTCTTTTATTTCTTGTGTCGGTTCAGGCAGGTTTTTATCGGGAAAAGAAATTTTGGGAAAATGAATCTTGGGAAAGGAAATCGGCAGGCCGTATTCAACAAAGTCTCCGCAAATCAGAAAGCTCAATAAAGCAATGGAAAAAACGCCGATGATAATTACAATAGCAAGTTTTTTATCAATTTGTTTTTGGGTAAAATTAGTCATATTTTTAAAAAAATTATTTGTAATTTAACTTTTTTCAATTATAACACAAATTAAAGAATAAATTTACCCCGCTCCGACGAATCATTACTGCTAAGCTGTTTTATCATTGTATTCCCGTCAAGCATTCATTAAATAATCCCACCTGACGGTTATATTCATTAATGATTAATTTAGTCTGCTCAACCAGCAAATTATATTCAGCCACCAGTTCATTGTATTGATTTATTTTTTCTTGATAGACAGAACCTCTCTTTGGCCTCATTACCCTTATTTCTGCTTGTAAAGCTTCTAATTCTTTCAAAATCTCATCAATCTTGTTTTGGTCAGCTATAATTGTTATTTTTATGGTTTCATCCGGCTGCGGGCAAGCTGATAAAGGCAGGCCAAAATGTTGTACTGCCAGCCAGGTAGATTTTCCTTCAAAAAAGCCTTTTAAAACCATAACTCCTATTTCTTGATAACGATTGTTTAGAATATTGGCGCGGTGTCCCGGGCTGTCCATCCAGGATTTAACTAAATCTTCATCATTCTGAAAATTACCCAACGCCAGATTTTCGCCAATCGCAATAAACTGATAATTAACCTTATTAACCAAATCTCCCACCGTCACTCCCAAAGGAGAATTATGAGCAAAGTATTGCTGCAAAAACATGTCTTGAACTTTTAATTCTGCACTCAGGTTCAGCTTTGCGTTTTCTTTGAGTTTGGGCAAACCGTATTTTTCTCTTTGAACATTGGTCAATTCAATAACGCCGGCTTTGGTCAAAAAAGATTCCGGCGTTTCTTTTGCGGCGCGCAGGGGCGGAGGTGTTACAATCTGCTTTTCTATTTTTTCAATAAAAAAATTAGTCAGCCCTTTTTCAATCTGAGGTAATCTGACAAAAACCTTGAAATAAAAATCCGCTAAATCGTTCCAAAATAAAAAAATTCCTGCCAGAACAATCACAAAAATAATCAGCGAGAATTTAACGCTTTTCATAAAGAGTTAATTTTTAATTTTACCAAAAAACCGCCAATCAGGCGATTTTTAGAATTCTGTAGAAATCTGATTTCTACATGTCTTAATTTTATTCTTCTACCGGGTTCGACTTTTTGTTAAAAATAGAGTTGACACCATTTTTCACCTTAACGGGGTAAACAACACCTTCCCCTGCAACATATCCCGTAGTCCAACAAATCTGCAAATTGTATCCGCCCGTCGGTCCGTCAATATCAAGTATTTCGCCTGCAAAATATAGATTGTCTATTAATCTTGACTTCATTGTCTTTTGGTTAATCTCGCTTAATTCAATTCCGCCGGATGTAATAATTGCTTTCTCATAGCCGGCTAATGATTTTACCTCTAAACTGAATCCTTTTAAAAGATGCGATAATTTTTTTCTTTCTTCTTTGGTAATAAAACCAGATTTTTTCTCTGGATCAATTTCAGACAGTCTTACGATAACAGGAATGAGTTTTTTTGGCAACAACTTATCAAGGCTGTTTTTAAACATTTTTTTGCAATCACTCTGAAAATCTCTCTGAATCCTCTGATTAATCTTTGAAAAATCCAATGCCGGCTTAAAATCTATTTTAATTTTAAGGGAGCCGGGTAATTCTTTTCCAATTCTCTTGCTCATATCAAGAACAATCGGTCCGCTCATTCCGTCTGCTGTAAATATTGCTTCACCAAATCTTGAATCAATTTTTTTATTGTCTTTATATACGCTAATCTCAACATTTTTCAAGCTTAACCCCTCCAGCTCTTTTATATTTTTTTCTTTTACCTGAGCCGCAGCGAAAGGTGAAGAAGAGGATTTATCCTCTTCGCCTACAATAATGGGTACAAGCGACGGCAAAAGACCTGTAATCGTATGCCCTAATTTTTTGGCCCATTCATATCCGTCACCCGTAGAGCCGGTTTTGGGATATGACTTTCCGCCGGTACAAATTATAAACTTATCTGCTATAATTTCTTCATTGTTCGCAAGAACAACTTTTTCAATCCTGTTATTTTTTTTTACAATCTCTTTTACTTCTGAATTTAACTTTATTTTTACATTAGATTTTCTTAAATAATTAATAAGCGCATTGAGTATGTCTTGAGATTTATCGCTTATAGGAAAAACTCTTCCCCCTCTCTCAATTTTTGTCTCAACCCCGAGATTTTCAAAAAAATTTATTGTTTCTTCGGTTCCAAATCTAGAAAAAGCTGAAAAAAGAAATTCT
>Ga0210006_1002794_pt1 | contig 11187 bp, 6 predicted proteins | sample CryGey02umfilter_2_FD_185452 | JGI IMG/M metagenome (GOLD analysis project Ga0210006, IMG submission 185452) | Groundwater microbial communities from aquifer in Utah, USA - Crystal Geyser 4/10/14 0.2 um filter (SPAdes) (version 3) | ecosystem: Environmental > Aquatic > Deep subsurface >... | reverse complement strand
GACAATTTTATTGAATACACTCTTTTTGGGTAGCAAATATTTTTTATCCGTAACGACAAATGGTCTGGCACTGCTTACTCTTAGATAATTTTTTATTTCTGTATCGCCGACATCTTGCACGGTCAAATTGTTTATTTCTTTTTTGAATGTTTCTACTATTGTTTTTATCGCTTCCAACTCTGATAAATTTTGCAAAGTATTCGAATCCATAAGATCGACCCGCCGTTCAAATAAATGATTAGCAATAAATTCTTTTACTTTACCAAAAAGTATATCGTAACAACCAAAAAGGCGAAGCTCTCTCATTATTCTTTGGACAAACCACCCAATAGCACTTTGGTGGTTTGGTTCAATTTTTGTTTCTAAAATTGTCCGATGATGTTCTTTATCTTCTATAACCTCTCTAAAAACAATTTCTTTCTTTTCTTCCTCGGAAAATTGTTTTATAGAGATTTTTTCATGATTAAATCCGGTAATATTCAATAAGTTAAGATTTTTATACTCTCTTTGGATTCTCGGAGTCAAAACTGGTAACTCAATGTCCAAATTTTCAATATCTTTTTTTACATTCTGATGATCAACTTCAATAACAGTCGGCGTAATCGGCGAGCCGGGGCGGTCCATTTTTCGCTTTTCCAACTCAACACCCTCTGCCTTGATAGATTCCACAAACTCCATAAAGGCAAGCGTGCCGATAACGCTCACATATTCTTGCACCTCTTGTCCAAAAAACATTCGGCGTAGTCCACGACCAAGTGTTTGTTCTGGTAGTATCTTTGAATCTGACCCATAGGGTCGCAAACCGACGATTGTCGTTACATTTTTTACATCCCAACCTTCTTTGAGCATTAAGACGGAAACTATCACCTTGTAGGGGCTTTCTATGCTGTCTATTTCATTAGCTTTCTTTCTCAAATCTTGCAGCTCTTTTTCTTTTTTGCCGCTTACTGTTTCCGAAATCTCACCGCTTTTATTTGTGTGAATAGTAAGAACCGCGCCTTTTAGTTGCGGATAACTTTTTTGCAAAAACTCCGCCACATCATCGCAATTTTTCGTGTCGTCCGTCATTATAAAAAGAATTGATTTTTTGCCGGTTGGCTCAAGTTCTTTGTATGTTTTTTCCCATTCTTCAACTCCAAGCCGAATATAATCCTCATATTTTTCGGAAAATATTGAGCTTTGTTTTTCTTGCAGTTTGGCTCGACTGGCAAGGTCTGGCAAAACCGGATTTTTTACTACACCTTGATGTATCGCCTCAACCAAAGGATAATCAGAAACAGTTTGCACAAAAATTTCACCGCGATTATTTTTTGGTGTGGCAGTCATATCAATTTGCAAAGCTAGTTTTTTGCCTTTTTGTAATAATCTATTATGTATATCTTCAATAGATTTAAACCATGCCATTTTTGGATCGTGTATGTGGTGTGCCTCGTCGTTGATAATCATCAGCTCATCAATATCTCTGACTATTTCGCCCAAATCAATTTTTGAATCATTGGTTTTACCGACAACTTTATTCCCCAAAAAATAATCAGAGGTATCTTCATCTTCAAAACTCGACTCATCTATATTTCCTTCATAAACTCTATGAATGTTGGTCAAAAAAATATTTCCCGATTTTGAAATCGTGCCGACTTCATCCTGTAAATGCAGTTTTATTTGGAAATCATCCTGCCAGCTTTGTCCGCCATAACCGTTGTCAGGCAAAATCGGATCTTCGTAAAATATTTTCAATCCCTCAAAATCTGCTTTGATCCTGTCCAAAACAATGATGTTCGGGGTGATAAGCAAAAAGTTTTTAGCTAATTCTGAATTTTCCTCATAAAGTTTATGAAAATATGACCATGCCAAAAGCAAACTCATTACTTTTGTTTTTCCGCTTCCGGTTGCCATTTTTATCACAAAGCGGAGCCAGTCCTCGGTAAACATGTTGGGGCTTACCCTACCTAATTTATCAAACTTGATCAAATCGTATTTACTGGCGACTTTCTCAACATCATAAAGCCAAATAATCGTTTCTATCGCTTCTCGCTGGGCGTAATAATATTGAAAGGCAACACTTGTACCGTCTTTGACATAGATAGTATGCGGTTCTTTAAACCACCAATTTAAAAGAGCTTTTGAGGTTTCGCTTGCTCCTTCATAATTGTTTTTTCGCCACTCGGCAACGCGCTCACGCAGTTCCGGTACAAAAGGCGGCAAAAGTTTTTCATAACCCTCTTTGCGTAAATCTTCTTCGGCCGGAAACCACCTGATAGCGGGATCAAGTATTTGGAATTTGTCTTTTGGAAAATTTTTGTGTAATGCCATAAAAAGTAAATAAACTTTGTAAATTTGCCTATAAAATGCGGGTTTTTATGTTATTTACTTTTGTCTTAGGTAAATAACGCAAGCTGTTGCATATTCTCTTCCGTTTTTTGTTGGATTATTTTTTTTGCTTCAAGGATAAACTTAATTGGGATATAATCCTGAGTGAGTCCCCAATATTTCAAATTCCCTTTTTTTTTCTTGAGCTCAATGATACCCGCATCTTTGAGAGGATTGAGATAATATCCAGATATATTTGAAGGAGCTTTGTTTGTCAATTTTGCCAGGTCCTTTTGGGTAATCATTTCCTGCGATGTAGCAAGTATCTTCAATACCTCGATCTGTTCATCGGTTAAAGAGAGGGCTTCAAGAGAATGCCATCGCTCTTTTCCAAGTAGTAATAACGCTTCATTAGGGCCTAAAGGCTCTAGTACAATTTCTGAAACTTGACTTAGGATTGCCTTCAAGCCATTCATAATGGATCGTACATCGCCTTGGTACAAGTCATACAACTTATAGATAACCTCGGAAGAAAAAGGTGATATGAATTTTGCCACGTCCCGGGATTTCAACAACCCCATTCTCTCTTCAAGAGCCTTGACTACCTCTAGCTTACTCAAGGGATTCACTACTAGTGGAGTGAGGTGAAACATACTCTTGATCCGTTTCTCTGAAGAAATTATGTCTCTGAATAGGGGAATTGGTCCGAGAAAAAAATAGTATACGTTCGGTATTTGAAGCAAATCTCTTATCTCTTGAAAAAAGCAGACTACTTCTTTCCGCATTTTTGCATCTGAAAGAAGAATGTCAAAATTGTTAACATGGATAATTAATCCCCGAAACTGTCTGCTTGCAATTTTTGTATTTATGATGAATTTCACTAAATCCGCGAAATAACCTTCCAATACGGTGACGGGAATACTTGGTGGCAAGTTCATACTACTCTCAGCCACGTCAATATTGCCAATTCCGAAATGTACTCCACCAGATATACCTATGGTCTGAGTAATATCGACCAATCTCTCAAGTTTGGCCAATAAATTTTGCGAAGAAATCAGCTCGGGATCAAGTAGCCGTATCTCTCGTAGTACTGACCCAATAATCTCTATGAGAAAGCTGTACTTATTCAGTATGTGTGTAGAAGCTTCTATTTCTCTACGAAAGGAAAATACGGGCTTTACTTTCTCTTCGTATTTGCACAAGAACTTATGGAAATTGATGAGACTTGTTTTGCCTACACCTACATTACCCAGTATGGTTAAGCAAGCTCTGGTATCTGACAGAAAGATATCTTTGAGTATCTGCAATTCAGCACTTCGTCCAACAAAGGCCTTATCAATCGGCAACTCACCTCCTTCGATTAATGGAAGTGTGTCGTAGGGATTACTTCTGAGTCCAAACTGCTGCCAATTTATCATATTTTCTATATATATAGTTAGTTATACGAATCCCTATATATTAAATTCGCTTCAAAATTAAACATATCACATAATAACACATACATAGAATTTGTTATTATTTTCTATAACTATATAATGATACTCCTCGACCCAAGGGTCGAGGTATCTCGTGTCATCCCGAACTTGCCTGCCCGCCTCTGGAGGGATTCGGGATCCAGACTGGATTCCTGCCTTCGCAGGAATGACAATCGCGACGCAAGCGTCGGGGAATTAAACCCTAAAGAGAGATTAGTAATTTGTAAATTAATATTAAGGGGGTGTCACACACATATGGCAGACGAAGAAATAAAACTGAGTGCAAATCTTCAAAAAATTGCAGATCAAATCGAAAAATTGACTGTAATCGAAGTCGCAGATCTTGCGAAATATCTTGAAGAAAAATTTGGAGTCTCTGCAATGCCAATGATGGCAGCACCAGCAGTAGGAGGCGTGGTAGCAGCAGACGCAGCACCAGCAGAAGAAAAAACTGCGTTTAATGTAGTGCTTACCGGTGCAGGAGAACAAAAACTTGCAGTCATCAAAGCAGTACGAGAACTTCGACAAGATCTCGGACTCATGGATGCAAAGAAATTGGTTGAAACACCACCACAAGACCTTTTGACAGGAGTCAAAAAAGAAGAAGCAGAAGAAGCAAAAACAAAACTTGAAGCAGCGGGAGCAACAGTAGAATTAAAATAATATCAGTCGCTCAGAGGCTCAGGTACTCAGGAACTCAGCATCGTGGTTGCTGGGTCACTGAGAGTAAGAGTTCACGGTCTATGACAAAACTGTATCATAATATATCAATTATTATTTTGTGTCATCCCCGACCTGATCCCCGTTTTCACGGGGACGGATCCAGATTGTTGAAATAGTCTGGAGAATGGATTCCCACCTTCGCGGGAATGACAACGTGTGTCAAGAAGAGTGAACTCTTACGACTGAGGTACTGAGTAGCTGAGCGACTTTTTTTGTGTTATAATCTTTTTTTAACCTCAACTTTAAAAGTATACCTATATGACTACAACAGGACAAAAGAATGATTACAGCGGCGATTCTATCACAGTATTAGAAGGTTTGGAGCCTGTCAGAAAACGACCTGGAATGTATATCGGATCTACATCACAGCGCGGTGTGAACGAATCTCTTCGGGAAATAATTGATAATGGTGTCGATGAAGCACTTGCTGGATTTGCCACAAAAATTTATGTTGTTCTCGAAAAAAATGGATACTTCACTGTATATGATGATGGTCGTGGAATCCCGATCGACAATGTCCCTAAATACAACAAATCTGCTCTCGAACTTGTCATGACCATGCTTCACGCGGGAGGAAAATTCGGACAAGGCGCATACAAAATTTCTGGAGGACTTCATGGAGTTGGAGCTTCTGTCGTAAACGCACTCTCCGAACATCTTATCGTTGAGGTGAGGCGAGAAAACCAAATATATCGACAGGAATATAAGCGCGGAATTCCAACAACTCCACTTGAAAAACATGCGCAGTCAAAACTCAACATGCCATTTGAGACCGGCACTGCCGTATCATTCCTTCCTGATACAGAAATTTTTAAAGAAACCATCGAAGTAAGCGACACCTATTTATTTAAACAGATCAAAGATCGAGCTTACCTCATCCCAAAACTTCATTTTCAAATAGAAAACAAAATTACAAACGACAAAAAAGCATATTACTTTGAAGGGGGAATAACTTCTCTCATCAGAGACATGAACAAAGGCAAAAAAGTGCTTCATGATCCTATATATATAAAAGATAATGAGGGAGACGTCGAAGTTGAGGTAGCAATTCAGTTTAATGACTCGATGATCGAAAACATCCACTCATATGTAAACGTCATCAACACCCTCGAAGGTGGAACACATCTTACAGGATTTCGAACTGCACTTACCAAATCCGTAAACACATATGCAAATAAAGTGCTTTCTGAAAAGGACTTCAAAGAAAACTTCTCAGGAAATGATATTCGAGAAGGATTGTCTGCGGTGGTCTATGTCAAAATGCCTTCAGATAATTTACAGTTTGAGGGTCAAACAAAATCCAAACTAGGAAACTCTGAAATACAACCGATTGTCCAAAGCAAGGTCAATGCACACCTTGATGTGTACTTTGAAGAACATCCGAGAGAAGGAAAAGAAATCATCGGCAAGATACATCTTGCGCAGCGTGCTCGATTTGCAGCAAAAGCAGCAAAAGATGCAGTCTTACGAAAAGGAGCACTCGAAGGTTCTGCTCTTCCAGGAAAACTGGCCGACTGTCAAGAAAAGGATCCAGAAAAATCTGAAATATTTATTGTGGAGGGGGATTCGGCAGGAGGAAGTGCAAAGTCTGGTCGAAATAGAAAGAACCAAGCAATTTTGCCACTTTTTGGAAAAATCTTGAATACTGAGCGCTACCGACTCGATCGTGTCATCACATCAGACAAATTCAAAGACCTTATTGTTGCTCTCGGATCAGGAATCGGAGATCAATTTGAACTCAGCAAAGCTAGATATCATAAAATCATTATTATGACCGATGCAGACATCGACGGGTCACATATTAAGACACTCTATCTGACATTCTTTTTCCGACATCTTACACCTCTTGTTGAAAATGGGTTTGTCTATATAGCTGTCCCTCCACTTTTCAAAGCATCAAAAGGCAAGAAAAAAGAGTATCTTTTCACCGAAGAGGATCGAGAGAAATTCTTGGCTGAACATAGTGATGAAAATTGGAGTTTACAGCGATTCAAAGGACTCGGAGAAATGAATGCTGAAGAGCTCTGGGAGACAACAATGAACCCAGATACTCGATTTTTAAAACAAATCACAGTGGAGGACTCCGAAGAAGCAGATGAAACATTCACCATGCTTATGGGGGAAGAAGTTCCACCACGAAAGAAATTTATTACGACGCATGCGAAGCTCGCAGAGCTTGATGTGTGATTGTTTGTCATCCTGATCAGCCTCTGGCTGAGAAGGATCCATAAATACATGGATTCGTCCCTCCAATTCGGCGGGCAGGCGTTTCACTCAGAATGACAGTGGGAAAAATTATCAATTATTTTTAAAAAACCATGAATTTAAAGAAACTATCGACCGGAGAAAATCCTCCAGAATTTATAAACGTTCTTATAGAAATCCCAGAAGGCTCACTTATCAAATATGAGATTGACAAAGAGTCTGGATTTATGTTTGTAGATCGATTTCATTACACGTCGATGCCATATCCATTCAACTACGGATTCATTCCAAACACCATTGCAGAAGATGGTGACGCAACAGATGTAATGGTTGTTTCATCGCAACCACTGGCGGTAGGAGTCGTGATTCCGGTTCGCGTGATCGGAATGCTCGAGATGGAGGATGAAGAAGGTATTGACACAAAAGTCATTGCAGTACCAACCACAAAAGTTGATCCATTTTATGCTCATATAAATGACGTCAAGGATCTTGATGAACCAACACTAAATAAAATCAAGCATTTCTTTGACCATTATAAAGAGCTCGAACCAAATAAATGGGTAAAAACGAGAGAATTTTTAGGAAAAGGTGAAGCAATGAAAAATATCGAAAAATCATTAGTAAAGTCTGAATAATAATTTTCCAAATACTGTAGAACCATGACCACAATTCAACCCGCACCAATCTCTGAAGAAATGAAGAAGGCATATCTCGATTATGCTATGTCAGTTATCGTGGCACGGGCTCTTCCCGATGTTCGAGATGGACTCAAACCTGTTCACCGGCGTATTTTGTATGCGATGTACAAAATGAACCTGACTGCAGGAGGACGATTTTCAAAATCAGCTAAAGTTGTTGGAGAAGTTTTGGGTAAGTATCATCCTCATGGAGATTCTCCAGTGTATGATGCATTGGTCCGGCTCGCTCAAGACTTTTCGATGCGATATCCACTCGTGAACGGTCAAGGAAACTTTGGATCAATTGATGGCGATCCTCCTGCTGCTATGCGATACACGGAGGTCAAAATGACAAAGATTGCCGAAGAACTTCTTCTTGATATTGAAAAAGATACAATTGCGACCATTGACAATTTTGACGGCACGCTTCAAGAGCCAATGTACCTTCCAGCAAAACTCCCAAATATGCTCCTCATGGGTGCAGAGGGTATTGCAGTAGGTATGGCCACAAAAATACCTCCACACAACCTCACCGAAGTCGTTGACACTATCATCACAATGATCGACAACGCGAAGTTTTCAGACCTTCAAAGTGTAGAAGAAACAACAGATCAAGCACTAGACGAACCTGCAAAAGAAGGAAAAACAAAAAAAAACACTCTCGAAACAACTACTTCACGACCCGACACAGACCTCGGGTTTGGTATTGATCTTGACCAAATTCTCGAACATATAAAAGGACCAGATTTCCCAACATCAGGAACAATTTATGGTGAAAATGATATCCGACAAGCGTACCAGACAGGAAGAGGAAAAATACTCATCCGAGCAAAAGTATCCGATGAAGATATCGGAAAAGGAAAAACAGCAATCGTTGTCAATGAACTTCCCTATCAAGTAAACAAAGCAAATCTTGTCAAAAAAATTGCATATTTGGTCATAAACAAAAAAATAAATGGCATCTCGGATTTGCGAGACGAATCGGATCGAGATGGTATTCGCGTCGTAATCGAACTGAAACGTGATGCAGTGTACAAAAAAGTCATAAATAATCTCTATAAACATACAGATCTTCAAACAACATTCCCGGTAAATATGGTGGCTCTCGTCGGAGGAGTACCACAAACACTTTCGCTGAAATCAATTCTCGAACTATATATTCACCACCGGGTCGACATCATTCGAAAGCGAACAGAGTACGAACTTGCACAGGCAAAATACCGTGCACATATCCTGGAAGGATACCTCATCGCACTCGACAACATCGATGAAGTTATAAAAATCATCAGAAGCTCCAAGGATGAAGCGATTGCGAGAGCTCAATTAATGAAACAATTTGGACTCTCTGAACTACAGTCTCAGGCAATTTTGGATATGCAACTCAAGAGACTTACTGGCCTTGAACGAGCAAAAATCGAGGACGAACTTGCAAAGCTCAAAGAACTCATCGCATACCTTGAAGATCTTCTTGGAGATGTATTTAAAATATTGAAAGTGATCAAGGATGAACTTATTGAACTAAGAACAAAGTTCGGAGATAATCGCCGAACAAAGGTTGTCAAATCCAAGCCAGGTGAGATCACTGATGTCATGCTTATCGAAAACAAAGAGGTGATTGTAGTACTCACCAAAGAAGGATATATCAAACAAGTACCTCGCGAAACATTCAAAGTACAAAGAAGAGGAGGAAAAGGAGTATCCGGAATGACCACAAAAGAAAGTGATGATATTTCATACATCACAACTGCTATGACTCATGATTACATGCTCTTTTTCAGCAATCAAGGACGAGTATTCAAAACAAGAGTTTGGGAAATACCACAAGGATCGCGTACTTCCAAAGGGAAAGCGATCGTAAATCTCCTCACTCTGAGACCAAACGAAACCATCACCTCAATACTCTCGTTCGATGAAAAAGAAGTATCCAAACAAAAAGGAACAAACATTCTGATGGTTACCAAAAAAGGACTTATCAAGAAGACCGAATTCATCAAGTATGCAAATATCCGAAGTAATGGACTAATAGCAATAAACCTTGCCAAGGGAGATGAGCTTCTCACATCTTCACTCACCGACGGAGACATAAATGTGATGATCGTCAGTCGCGGAGGAAAAGCAATTCTCTTCAAAGAAAAAGAAGTTCGCGAAACAGGCAGGTCATCTCAAGGAGTCCGAGGAATTTTTCTTGGAGCCGGGGACAATGTGGTTGCCGCGGACTACTTCACAAATGAAGATTTGAAAAAATCAATACTCGTGATTGTAGAAAAAGGTATTGGAAAGCTCGTCAGTCTGAAAAATTTCAAAGATCAGCATCGCGGAGGGAAAGGGGTAAAAATTGCACCTCAAGGAGAGAAAGTCGGTAAAGTCGCATTTGCGCAAATTGTGGAATCGCTAGATACAACGGTAATTATCACAAGTCAACAAGGCCAAGTCGTGAAGATACCACTGAACAAGATTCCAAAATACTCTCGAACGGCAAAAGGCGTCATTTTGATGCGTTTCTCAAAATCAGGAGATAAAATAGTAAGCGCAACATTCATCTAAAAACCAAAAAATGATTATTCCGTGTGAAGAAATCGTATCATGTCTTGATGAGCAACTGTACGCTCAGATCGTTGAGCTTAAAAAACAAAATGTTACTCCCAATCTTGTCACAATACTCCTCGGTCAGGAACCAGAACAACTTTCGTTTGTGAGCATCAAACAAAATAAGGCTGAAAAAATTGGTGCCGATTTCGAGTTTCAAAATCTGAGCTCAGCGCCATCGTTTGATGATTTTCTCACGGTACTTGCAACAAAAGTCAATAACCCTTCAACAACCGGAATTATTATTCAACATCCACTTCCAGAAAACTACGATATACAAAAGATGTATTCGATAATTCCTGCATCAAAAGAAATTGAAGGACACTTATCAAATTCAACATTTCAATTTCCACTCAGTTTGGCCGTGCTCTCATGTATCAAATACATTTTTTCTGAAGTGAAAACTCCTGAGGATGCGATTGTGGATTTTCAAAAGGATACTCCCTTTTTTCAATCGGTACTGAAGAAAAAAAATATCGTCATTGTTGGCAAAGGTCCAACAGGTGGCAAGCCAATCGCAAAAGCATTTCATGACCTTGGCGTTTTGTATACTGTCGTGGATTCACACACACAAAACCCTCATGAGATTTTTCAATTTGCAGATATCATCATCACAGCAACTGGACAAAAAATCATATTTTCAGATCAGATCAAGCAAGGAGTCGTTCTATTGAATGTCGGTCTGCGAAAAGAAAACGGAGTTCTCAAAGGAGATTTTGACGAGAATGAAATCAAAGAAAAAGCATCATGGTATAACATCACACCACATGGTATTGGCCCTCTCGATGTTTCATATTTATACAAAAATCTTCTTGAATCAGCACGCTTCAGTCTTAGAAAATAACATATGAGTACAATTCATGTCATTACTGGACAGACTGCAACAGGCAAAACAGCCCGAGCGATACGGCTTGCAAAAGAGTTAGGTGGCGAGCTTGTGAATGCTGACTCTCGCCAAGTATATAAGGAGTTGGATATTATCACAGGGAAGGATTTACATCTTACAAATGGAACCTTTCACACTGAAGAGAAGAAAGATACTTTTGACATTGGATATTATACTTTGAAAAATTCTCCAATTAAGCTATGGCTATATGACATTGTGGACCCCAACAGTGAGTTCTCTGCGTTTGATTACAAACAATGTGCAGAGATTGGTATTCAAAATATAGTAGAACGAGGGAAGACACCGATCGTCATTGGAGGAAGTTATT
>Ga0210006_1002786_pt1 | contig 11213 bp, 6 predicted proteins | sample CryGey02umfilter_2_FD_185452 | JGI IMG/M metagenome (GOLD analysis project Ga0210006, IMG submission 185452) | Groundwater microbial communities from aquifer in Utah, USA - Crystal Geyser 4/10/14 0.2 um filter (SPAdes) (version 3) | ecosystem: Environmental > Aquatic > Deep subsurface >... | reverse complement strand
ATCTTGCCTATCTTATCTCCAAAAAACTCACCCCCACAACCCATCCCCGACACTTCGACTTCGCTCAGTGCAAGCTCACAACCCACAACTCACAACTCACCCCACTTCTTGCCTCTCTTCTCTCCGCCTTCACTCCTGGCTTAACTCAAATGTCTCATTTTGGAACAACAGAATCCTTTCTTTCCTTCTTTTTTCTCTTGATCACCTTTCTATCTTTCAAAATCACTGAAAACCCCCGATTAAAATATTTCGTTTTTCTTGGAATTGCTCTAGGACTTGCTCTTGGTACAAAAATTAGTGCCCTTGTTTTTGCTGTTCCAATTCTTCTTAGTTACATCATCAATCTTAAGAAAAATTTTGCCGGCGCAAATCCTGATAGTCAGAGAGATGCTTTCATTTTAACAACAAAATATTTTTTTACCCTTTGCCTGTGCCTTGCTTTCACCTTAATTAGCAGCCCTTATTTAGTTCTCTCTTTTACTGAAAGTAAACGAATTTTGCTTTATGAAACCGCGGTTGCTACCGGAAAATCGCCAGTTTTTTATACTCGCCAATTTATTAACACTCTCCCAATTCTCTTTCAATTGCAAAAAATTTTCCCTTTTGTCCTGGGTTGGCCAATTTTTATCCTGGGATCCGGTGGATTTTTTTTAACAATCTTTTTATTAATCAAAAATATTCTAAAAAAGAGAAAACATTCCCTTACTGCTTACTACTTGCTACTTACTACTCCTTTTGTTGTTTATTTCCTTTCCCAAGCTTTTCTTTTCTGCAAATGGACTCGCTTTATGGCCCCGATTTTTGCCTTTTTCCCGATTTTCGCCATAGTCCTCTTAAATTACTTAAGTCGCTTAAGATACTTAGGATATCTTCTTATCTTTCTCTCTATTCTTCCGGGGATTATCTTTTCTTCAATCTATTTTCAACCCGACATCCGATTTACCGCCTCTGATTGGATTTACCAAAATATTCCTTTCGGATCCAAAATTCTTTTCGACACCGGCAATGTAGTCGACATTCCAATATCGCCCCCCAACCACCCCAATACCCCCAACTTCCCTAACTATCGACTTACTTCCTTCGACTTCTACCATCTCGATGAAAATTACGAGCTTCTTCCTAAACTTCTAAATTATTTAGAAACTTCGGATTATATTATTATCCCCTCAAGAAGAATCTTTGCTAATCATCTTCGCCTTGCAGACAAATATCCTTTAACTGCCAAATATTATTCTCTTCTTTTTTCTGGTAAATTAGGGTTTACGGAAATAAAAACATTCGTCCCTCTTGCCTCAAAGGTCTTGGGTGATGAAAAAGCCGAGGAAACATTTACTGTTTTTGATCATCCAACAATTAGAATCTACCAAAAAGTTGTACCACTTGGGCAAAATGACTACGAAAACCTTTTCCAATATCAGTAAATTGATTCTGGGCGCCATCCTTTTATTGGGAGCGTTTTTTCGCCTATATGGTTTAAATTGGGACTCGGGCTTTCACCTTCACCCCGATGAAAGAATGTTGGTGATGGTTACCGAAAGAATTCATCTCCCAAAAGACATGAATGAAATCTTATCCCCCGAGAGCCCCCTTAATCCCAAGTTCTTTCCTTACGGCAGTTTCCCGATTTATCTTTTACGATTAGCGGCAAATTTAACCGCCCAAATCTCTCACAACTCACTTTTTGCCAACTACGCTTTGATGAATTTAGTAGGGAGAATTATTTCCGCCACATTTGACCTTGCCACCGTCGTCTTGATATTCAAACTAGGGAGAAAAATTTTCTCTCCGACCATCGGACTTTTGGCTGGTGTATTTTATTCTTTTTGTACTTTCCCAATCCAACTTTCCCACTTTTTTGCCACAGATACATTCTTAACTTTCTTCATTACCTTAACCCTCTACCGGCTGATTATCTTTTATGAAATACCGTCATTAAAAAACGCTTTAATCTCTGGGGTTATTTTTGGTTTTGCCTTAGCTACTAAAGTATCCGCCACCGTTCTAATCGCCTCTGTTGGAACAGCGATTGCTATGGATTTATTTCTGGTCGTCGGCAGAAGAATCCGCCTGTTTCTGAAACACAAAAAAGTTTTTTACTCAACTGAAAAGAGAATCATTATTATTAAAAACAAATTCAATGCCTTGGTAAAATTCATTTGGACAAATGTTGGGTATTTTTTAGTTATCACTTTTATAACAATGGTAATTTTTATTGTCCTTGAACCATATGCTCTTATCGATTCCCAAACATTCTGGCAGCAGACGAGAGAACAACAAGCCATGACGAAAAACGCCTACGTTTTTCCTTACACACTGCAATATGTGGGAACAACACCATATCTCTACCAGATTAAAAATTTTATTCTTTGGGGAGCGGGGATTCCCCTTGGCACTGTTTCTGTCATTTCTATCCTTTATCTAATTTTCTATTTAATAAAAGAATTTCCCAAACCAGGGAATGAAGAACAAGAAGCGAAAATGTTAATTTTACTCTCGTTTTTCCTCGTCTATTTATTAGTTGTCGGCCGTTTTGCCGTCAAATTCATGCGTTACTTTCTTCCGCTTTATCCGATCTTTTTCCTCTTTGCCAGTTGGTTCTTACTTACCATCATCAACAAATTCCGTTTACTAAAAAAGGCGTTGATATTTTTTGTCTTACTCATGAGTGTTTGCTGGTCAATCGCCTTCCTTTCAATTTATTCAAAACCAAATACCAGAGTGACCGCCAGCAAATGGATTAACCAAAATATTCCACCGGGTTCATATTTAGCCCTTGAGCATTGGGATGATACTCTCCCTTTACTCGGTGGAGAGAAATACCATTTTTTAGAAATGCCTCTATACGAAAATGATAATTCCTTTTGGAAGTGGGAGAAAGTAAACGCAAATTTACAAAAAGCCGACTATATTATTCTCGCTTCAAATCGGCTCTATGTTCCCTTACAAAAATTAGCTGATTGCCAGAAATATAAGGTATGCTATCCAAAAACTGCCCAGTATTATCAAGATTTATTCTCAGGTAAATTAGGTTTCAAAAAAGTTGCCGAATTCATCAGTTATCCTCAATTTAAAATTACATCGCGCTACGCAGCAAATTTCAAATTTCAAATTGTTGATGACTCCGCCGACGAAAGTTTTACGGTCTACGACCATCCGAAAATAATTATTTTTAAGAAAAATGAATAAATTTACTAAAAAAGAATTATTAATCTTTTTGTTCTTAATTATTTTGGGGGCTTTCTTAAGAATTTACAAACTTGATTCTTTCCCAGCTGGATTCCATGGCGACGAGGCTTGGACAGGAATCGAAGCCAGAAGAGTTCTTAAGGACGGATTTATTGGGTTCTGGTCTCCAGCCGCTCTCGGGCAAGCGACACTCCCTGTTTATTGGACGGCGAAAATCTATAAACTCTTGGGGGTATCGATTTTTACTACCCGTCTTTCTTTTGTTTTATTAAGTATTTTTTCAATACCTTTTTTCTATTTATTTATAAGAAAAATTCTTACCCCAAGAATTGCTGTTGTTGCTACTTTTTTCTTTGTTACAGACAGTGTTTCCTTAGCCCTTTCTAGGCGCGCTGATTACGTGGCGGCAAATATCTCATTTTTCCCCGCCATTTTTTTCTTATTCATGGCATACGAAACCGACAAAACTGTGTACTTTATAACTTCGGGGGTTCTCTTAGGACTCCTGAACCACAGCTATGCAGCCCTATGGGTCACTCCAATACTGTTTGTTTTTATTTGGGGATCTTTACTAATAACCCAGGGAAAAAAGCCATTTACACACTATATAAATAAATTCTTGATTCTGTTATTGTTCTATTTTATTGTCGCCTCCCCAATTCTCGCTTTTGCGATTGAAAACAAGGATAGTTTTTTTTCTCGGAGTCAAATGATCTCTATTTTTAGTGAACAAGGAATTAATCACGCAAGAACTTACTTGTCTAGCGGGATAGGTCCTTTTGGGATTTTACTACATAATCTTAAGGCAACCTTGTTGATGTTTAACTTTATTGGAGATCGTGACCCATGGAACACACTTTCTGAAGGTCCAATTCTTAATCCTATCATGGGAATTTTTTTCCTCGCAGGTTTTATTCTAGGTCTAAATAAATATCGGCATAAATTGGGAACGATTATTTTTCTTTATTTTCCTTTCTTTTTCTTTCTTTCTGGAAGCATTTTCACCATTGACGCTCCTAATATCAGAAGAAGCCAAATAAGTGCATACTTTACCTACATTTTTTGCGGCCTCGGAGCAGTATTCCTTTATAACCTTCTCTCTAAAAAAACATTTTTCTTTAAAAAAGTGTTTCGTTTAATTTTTTTCCTAATAATTCTTTTAACCGGTTTTCACCGAACTTGGATATACTTCTCAAAAATTTCTGTTGGGTGGACAACTAAAAATGTTCTTTGTTACCAATTAGTTAAAATAGCTGATTTTGTGAATACATTGCCCAAAGACACTTTCGTTTACTTTTATTCAAGCCGTTGGAAATATCGCTATGAAACTCTCAGGTTTCTATTGGCCGATTATCAAGGAGAAGACAAATCAAGAGAATTTGGTAAATATGATTTAATCGCCAGTACTAAAACTAACAATCTTGTCTACATTTTTCTCCCCGAATACAATAATGCTCTCGAGGCCGTAGAAAAACTATACCCTGAAGGGAGGAAACAAATCCACTATAATACCGATGGAACATTGCTCAAGGAATCTGATCGTGGTAAAAAACACATCTTTAAGTTAAAATTTAAAAAAGATCGCTATGTCAACCGTCATTATTAAAAAAACTTACCCACAAACTGTCATCTCTGATTATCAAAAACTACTAAAAGAAGCAGATTATAAAAAATTTCTTAAAAAGGATGCTCCTGTTGTTCTTAAATTAAATCTTTCCTGGACAAAATTTTATCCCGCCTGTTCGACACCGCCGTGGGAACTTGAGGGAGTTGTTAAAACCTTAATCGAAGATGGATTTACGCCTTCACAAATTATCCCCGTAGAAAACAAAACCGTTGTCACTGATGTCCGTCAAGGAAGCATAAACAATGGTTGGCTTGGAGTCTTAAAAAAATATGGTCTTAAAATGAACTATCTAACCGATGTGCCCTATAAGGTCTATAAACCCAAAGCCAAATTACTGATACTTGACAAAATTTTTCCTGACGGTATTCAATTGCCGGAAATTATCTTTGGCGCCAATATGATGCATCTCCCTACTATGAAGATGCATGTTTTCACCACTACTACCGGGGCGATCAAGAATTATTTTGGGATGTTAAAAATAGTCAGGCATTTTGCTCACCGTCACATTCATGAAACAATCGTCGATCTTCTGACCATTCAAAAAGAAATTCATCCGGGAATTTTTAACGTCATGGATGGTACTTCTGTCGGCAAAGGATCTGGTCCTCGGGCGATGGAATGGGAAGAAAAAGATTATCTTCTTGCCTCTACCGACTGCGTCGCAATAGATGCCATTGCTGCTAAAATGATGGGTTTTAATCCACTCAGTATTTCCTATTTAAAATTAGCTCAAGAAAGAAAATTAGGAATAGCCGATCCTGACAAAATAGAAATTATCGGAGAAGATATTTCAAAAGTCAATTTCCATTACAAGAAAGCTGATACTTTTGCCTCAAGAGGGCAGAAACTGATTTATCACCACTCACCTCCTTGGTTGGAAAAACTGCTTTTACAAACACTCATCGCCCCATGGAGTTACTTGGCTTCAACAGCCTATCATGATTGGTATTGGTATAACTTTGTCGGCAAAAAAAGAATTGAAGCTTTTAGAAAAACTGGTTGGGGAAAACTCTTCGACCGATATTCTAGTTAATTGTTCGGCTGATTTCTTGTAATGCTTCGGCAAAACTATGACAATTTTGTATTCTCCCTTGATGATTTTCCTTGTGACTTCGATGTCCAGGAATCACCCAGTAAAGCTTAGTTTGCGTTTGGCAGAGAGCCGACAAAACCTCTAAATCATCATCAATAAAGAAGTCTATTTTTTCTTTATCGATGGCATCGACTTTGAAATCAATTGGAGAGCTGTCTCGTACATTGATAATAACCTTGTCAAAAAGAGAAAAAAGCTGATATTTTTTTAACCATTTCTCAGTAGAAGGCTCATTGAATCTAAAACGACTGGTGATTAAAAAGAAGTGATAACCTTTTTGGCGAAGCTCCTTCAGACTTTCTATCCCTTTTTTGTTGGGAACCCTAAACCAATTGATAACTTTCCAAGCAATCTGCTCAATCTCTGTTTGCGGGTAATAGTACGCCTTGGTATGAGCTTTTTTTAAAAGCTTTTCTTTCAACAACCTAACCTTCACCCAAAAGCCACTCAAGCTGTGCTTGGCAACCACTCCGTCAAGATCGCACCCAATTCGTATCCTTCTTTTCCGCCGCAACATTACCCGATTATATTCCTAAATTACTATAATTTGCAGCTCAATGAAGTAATTTTGGAATATACGAATACCCTAAAGAAACTTGTTTCGAGCTCTTCGAGAGACTGCAATTTCTAGTAAGATGAGTATATCCCAAACTACTATAGTTTGTTTCCGCTGTCTTGAAATAAGATCGCTCTTTTCTTAAAATGTCTCTATGTTTCCCGACCTTGGATTTGTTTTTACTTGGTGGCTTTTTATTTTTGGTATTGGTTTAATTTTCTTACCTTTAACCAAAAAAATTTTTGCCGACTTTTTTGATAAAGGTTATTTATTCTCCAAAGTACTGGGGCTACTCTTCTCTTCTTATCTGGTCTGGCTACTCGCCACGTTCAAAATCCTTCCTTTTTCTAGAGATACAATTTGGTTAGTTTTGGTTATAGGATTGATAGTCAACTTAATACTCTTGCGTAAAAAAATCTCACTTTTCCCTGGCCGGACAGGCACCTCTCACTCCCAACCTATTTTCCACTCCCCATCCCTATTCCTTATTTTTATTCTTGAAGAACTGATGTTTCTGGCAACTCTCGCCTTTTGGTCCTTTATTCGTGGTTTTCAACCAGACATTCAGGGCCTGGAAAAGTTTATGGATTTTGGCTTTGTTAATTCAATCTTGCGCAGTAAGTATTTTCCTCCCGCGGATATGTGGTTTGCTGGAAAATCCATTAATTACTATTATTACGGCCATTATGTGGCCGCTTTCTTAACTAAACTTACTGGTATTGATTCAGCGATTACTTACAATCTAATGATAGCGACTCTTTTTGCCTTTACTTTTTCTTTAACCTTTTCTTTAACCGGCAATCTTGTTTATTTTTGGAAAAAAAACGTAGTTTCAACTACCAAATCCAGCTTCCATCTTACATCTTCTATTTTCTGCCTCATTGTCACCGCTGGCCTTATTTCTGCACTACTCATCTCTCTCGGCGCCAATCTCCACCCCGCCTACTATAATTTCAAAATGGAAATTTTAAAAAAACCTTATTGCGACGGCTCTTTTTCTTACTGGTACCCCAATGCCACCCGCTATATCGGTTATTGCCCCGAGGTTGAAGACAAAACAATCCACGAATTTCCTTCCTATTCCTTTATTGTTTCCGATCTTCACGGCCACGTTTCCGACATACCATTTGTTCTGTTTTTTCTTGCCCTCTGTTTAAAGTTAATTTTGAGTTTTGCCTGCCCGCCGAAGCCTTGGCGTAGGCAGGAGCTTTGCGCTTTGAGTTTGCTAATGTCCTGGACATTAGCAGTAATGTTTATGACTAATCAGTGGGATTATCCGATCTATTTGATGGTTCTGGGGCTGGTTCTTCTTTGGAGTTTTTTTGAACGGCAGAACTACTCCCTCAGGGCTTTAGCAAGGACGGGTCTTTTGGGAATAGCGGTTGTTTTGTTGTCAGCCGCTTTTTTCCTTCCTTTCCAGCTTGGATTTGAACCAATTGCTAAAGGGATTGGCTTTGTCCGCGCCCACTCCCTGCCGCATCAACTACTAATCCTTTGGGGAGCGCCTTGGTTTTTTGGCTTGACCTTTTTGCTTTTTCTTTTTGGCAAACAGCTCAAGCCAAAACAGATTTTCAAAAAAACAAACATTATCAAATGGCTCTCTAAAATATTAGGAGTTGAAGTGGAACTAAAAACCGAAAAATCGCCACCCCTAATTACTAATTACCAATTACTAATTCCTGACGTATTTATTCTCGTCCTTTTCCTTGTCTCTACAATCCTAGTCATCATTCCTGAAATCATTTATGTCAAGGATATTTATATTCCTTCCTATCACCGTGCCAACACTATGTTCAAACTAACCTACCAATCTTTCATGATGTTTTCCATTTCCATCGGTTATATTTTTATCCGTGTCTTTACTTCACTTAAAAAGGGTTTTTCTAAGAAGATGTTTTTCGCCCTCGGTTTTACACTTCTCGCTTCGCTCATGGTTTACCCTCTCTACTCAATTAAGGGTTACTACGGCGACCTAGACACTAAAAACTACAAAGGACTTTATGGATTAAAATTTATCCAAAGACTTTACCCAGACGACTACCGGGCAATCATTTGGTTAAATAAACAAAGTTTGATACTTCGTAATAAAAATGTCTCAGACCAACCGCATATTCTTGAAGCGGTAGGGGACAGTTACACCGATTATGAAAGAATCTCCATGGCTACCGGGTTACCAACAATTGAAGGCTGGCTGGTTCACGAATGGCTCTGGCGAGGGAGCTTTGACGAACCCGGCAAAAGATCAAGCGAGGTACAAACAATTTATGAAGCAAGCGATGTTAATCAAACAAAACAGTTACTTAAAAAATACCGAGTGAAATATTTGTTAATTGGAGAAATGGAACGTCAAAAATATCCGAATATCAATGAAGAAAAGTTAAAAAAACTGGGCAAAAAGGTATTTGAATCGGGGAAAACCACAATATACGAATTACTTTAGAAGTTCACCAATAAAGGCCTGAACTTCCTGCCAATCTCCACTTTTAGGCACCAAGACCCATTGTTTGGAATAGTGACTTTTTGGATTTAGTAAAAGATTGCCGTTGAGAGCCGCCACTTTCATCTGATTCCAGTCAATTCTGGCAAGTAGCAGGGCAAGATTACCATACTCAAAGCGGTTAATATCAACAACTAAATATTCTTGAAAAACTTTAAACAGCCGGGAAACCTTGCTCGGATTAAAATAAACATTCCGCGTTAAAATTTTTTGTTTGAGAGCTAAGACTAATTGCTGTTGCCGAGCGCTCCGAGCAAAATCAGTGCCCTCTTCGCCCTCTGCGTTACGGCTTCTGATGTATTTTAAGGCGGTCTCGCCATTCATTTGCTGTTCCCCTGCCTCAAAATGGATGCTTTCATAGCGACATTTAAATTCCTTATCGCCGTCACACAAGTCATTTTCCTTCCCGGCAATTGGATAACGAGAATCAGTGAAACTTCTTTGAACATTTACGCTTACCCCGCCTAAAACGTCGACTATTTCTCCAAGGCTTTCAAAATTTACCACCACAAGATAATCAATTTCCTGTCCCAAAACTCCAGAGGCAGTCTTTTTGGCTAAATCAAACCCGCCATAGTGATAGGCGGTATTTATTTTTGCTTGAATTTCAGGAACCCAAAGATCCCGAGGTACCGAGAGAAGAGTGGCTTTTTTGCTCTTTTGATCCAGAGAAACAAAGACTATGGTATCCGTAAGATCAGCATCATTAGTTTCAAAACCCCGAATTCCCAAAATAAGAAAATTTGTTCTTCCTTCTTTATTTTTTAATTCACCAAAGTAAGTTTTCTTGATAAAATAACCACACAAAAAACTCGTGAGAAAGAGTAAAATCAAGGTTGTCCAAAAGACTATTTTTTTGACCATGATTGCTATTTTATCAGACTTAAACCCCCAACAGCAAAGGGCCGCCAGCCATAGCGGTGGACCACTTTTGATTCTTGCCGGCGCAGGAAGCGGAAAAACAAGAGCCTTAACTTATCGAGCTGCCTATTTAATATTGGAAAAACATATCCCCGAGGAAAATATTTTACTTCTTACCTTTACCAACAAAGCTGCCGGCGAGATGAAAGAAAGGATTCGAATACTCCTTTCCCAAAATACAAAATACAAAATACAAAATACTCCGTTTGCCGGGACTTTTCATTCCTTTTGCGCCAAGATTTTGCGGATAGACGGTAATCTTTTAGGAATTCCTCCCAATTTTGCTATTTATGACGAAGCCGATCAAGTCGACGCCATCAAAGGAGTAACAAAAAAATTGGATCTCTCCATAAAGGACTACAAACCCCAGTCAGTTTTAAATACAATTTCAGGAGCAAAAAATGAACTAATCTCCGAACTGGAATATCCTCAGTATGCCCGCGGTATTTGGCAAAAAAATGTAGCGCAAATTTATCTCGAATATCAAAGATTTTTGCGTCAAAACCAAGCAGTCGACTTCGACGATTTGATTTTTAAAGTAATCGACCTTTTTAAAAAATTTCCTGAAGTTTTAGGTAAATATCAAAACAAATATCGTTACCTTTTGGTTGACGAGTACCAAGATACCAATCGCGCCCAATATATTTTAACTAAATTTCTTGCTAAAAGAGATGGTAACTTAACCGTTGTGGGAGACGCCTCCCAATCAATTTACGGTTGGAGAGGAGCAAATTACCGTAACCTCGTCAATCTTAAACAGGACTTTCCCAATTTAACAATTATTAACCTTGAGCAAAACTACCGATCAACTAAAACAATTCTTGAGGTTGCCTATTCGATAATTTGTCACAATACAACTCATCCTGTTTTGAAACTTTGGACTGAAAACGAGGAAGGAGAAAAAATTTATCTTTATGAAGCCAGTAGTGAGATTAATGAAGCAGAATTTATTGTTAACCAAATTGTTCGCCACCAAGGCCAATGCCAACTGTCTGATTTTGCCATTCTTTATCGGACAAATGCTCAATCAAGAGTTTTGGAAGAATTTTTTCTTCAAAGCGGAATCCCTTATGTTTTAGTGGGAGGAACAAGATTTTATCAAAGAAAGGAAATCAAAGATGTTCTTGCGTACTTACGTCTGGTCAGTAACTCTAAAGACACGGTTTCTTTTAAAAGAATCGAAAAAATTGGTAAAAATCGCCTGGAAAAATTCTTAAACTGGCAAGAAAATTTATCTGAATCTTCCCAATTTAATACCCTGGATTTATTTGATGAGATATTAAAGGTCACCGGATATCTTGAGTTATATGACCCAAAAGACGAAGAAGATCTG
>Ga0210006_1002784_pt1 | contig 11223 bp, 8 predicted proteins | sample CryGey02umfilter_2_FD_185452 | JGI IMG/M metagenome (GOLD analysis project Ga0210006, IMG submission 185452) | Groundwater microbial communities from aquifer in Utah, USA - Crystal Geyser 4/10/14 0.2 um filter (SPAdes) (version 3) | ecosystem: Environmental > Aquatic > Deep subsurface >... | reverse complement strand
AAGCAGAACCTGGAGAACCAGCTTTTCATCTCCAAGGACATTTTGGCCGCGATGGCGTTGGACTCCAACACCGTCGAGGGCCGCCGCCAGCAGGAGAGCCTGCCGGCCGTGGTCAATAGCCCGCTGATTCAGCAGCTGAAGACGGATTACATCAAGCTCCGCAGCCAGGCGGCCCATTTGGCCAACCGCTACACGGAGAAGCACCCGGAGCGCTTGGCGGTGGAAGCGAACCTCCTCTCGCTGACGAACCAGATTCGCGTGGAAACGGATAAGATCGTCGCGGCGCTTAAGACGGATCTGTCGGGGCAGTTGAAGGGCAACAATGTGCGCATCGTCGACCCGGCGAAGGTTCCGGATTTTCCGTTTAAGCCGCGGAAGATGCGGGCGCTGCTGGTGTCTTTGATGGGCGGGTTGATGCTGGGGTTCTTGCTGGCGTTGTTGGTGGAGACCTTGGACCAGACGATTCGGACCCAAGAGGATGTGGAGCAGAAATTGCGCCAGCCGTTTTTGGGGATGATTCCCTTTTTGGAAATTCCGAAGAAGGATGCGGTGTATGCGCCGCTGATAGCTCAGGGGCCTTCTCTGACGGGAGAGGCGTTTCGCAATTTGCGCACGATGGCGGATTTCGCGCATGTGGCGGATAACGATAAGAGTTTCTTGGTGACGAGTTCGGTGCAGGAAGAAGGGAAGACCTATGTGGCCTCTAATTTGGCGGTTTCGTTTGCGCAGTTGGGGGAGAAGGTTTTGATTATCGACGGGGATTTGCGCCGTCCGCAGATTCATAAGAATTTTTCGCTTTCTACGGAACGTGGGTTGAGCAACTTTTTGGCGGCGGGTCAGGGGGTGGAGGAGTTGGGCTCCTTGGTTGTTTCCTCCGATGTTCCGGGGCTTTGGGTGTTGCCTTGCGGGACGCGGCCGCCGAATCCTTCGGAGTTGTTGAATACGCCGCGGTTGAGCGCGTTGTTGGCTTGGGCGAAGCAAAATTATGATCGGGTGATTGTTGATTGTACGCCGATGTTTCCGATCCATGATACGTTGTTGTGGGGGCGGCATATTCGGACGGCGGTTTTTGTGGTGCGGTATGGGAAGACTCGGGTGCCTCTTATTGGTGATGCGGTGGGGAGGTTGGGGGGGGCTGGGGTGAAGGTGGCGGGGTTGGCGGTTAATGCGGCGAAGTTGGGTGGGTTGACGTATGCGGGGTATGGGTATTATTATCAGCAGTATTATCGGACTTATGGGGAGAAGGTTTCGGCGGTGTGAGTGAGGGTTAACGGCTTTTTAGCTGAGTTTCAACTTCATTTTCTGCTTGTTTTCGGGGTTTTTGCGTTTGCGTGTTCGGAGCCTTGGTCGGTTGCCATTCTTCAGATATTGATCGCGTTGCTCCTTGCGACTGTCGTATGGGGGCGCAACCTCTCCTTCTCAAGTCCTGCTCTTAGGTGGTTTCTTCCCGGAATTCTCGGGCTTGTGGGCATAGGCCTGCTTCAGTTATTTAATGAACGACCGATTATCGATCCTCACTCAAGTCTCCTTTTTACCACCTCGGCATGGGCGACAAAAAAAGCGATTCTGTTGTGGCTCTCCTACGCGGGGCTTTTGGTCGCGGCCGCGTCGATCGTTGACGACCCGGTCAAGCTCAAGCGCTTGGCATGGTCTATCTTCCTGCTTGGGGTGGTCGTCGCAATTACGGGCCTCGCCTTTAAGAGCGAACGCACTCCCCTTTTGCTTGGCTTTCGCCCTATGAGTCACGCCACCCCGCAGCATTTCGGTCCCTTCGTCAACCGCGATCACGCGGCTTCCTTTCTCGCGATGTGCGGCATGGTGGGATGGGGGATACTTTTTAGCCACATCGCCTACCTGCGTGATGCGGCGACGCGCGGCAAGTTATTCGACCGCCTGGCCCTTGTCGTGATCGTACTGGGCATGATCGCGACCATCGCCTTTTGCATCGTCAATACTGGTTCCCGGGGAGGGACTCATTCCTTCTTTATGGCCTCTTGGCTAATCGCGGCGATAAGCGCAGCCCTCTTTAGCCGGGGCCTAAAGCGGGTGGGGTATTTTACCGTGCTGCTGGCCTCCTGCGGGGGCTATGCGTATCTGCTCAATCAATTTCCGCTATGGCGCGGGTATGTCGACGGTAAGTGGATCGCTTCGCTGCAATGGCGTGTTTCGATGTACAAGGGGGGGTTTGGGATGCTCTCGGACTTCCCGGTTTTTGGTGCGGGGTTGGGGGCGTTTAGTTTTGGCTTTCCGCCGTATCAGGAAGAGTGGATGAAGGGGTTTGTACGCCACATTCACAGTGATTGGCTGCAGATTGCGCTGGAGACGGGGGTGGTCGGGCTTGTTCTGTTCGCGGGGAGTTTGGGTGTTTTGATGTTTATTGGTTTGAGGCGCTGGATTGCGTGTCCATCGCGGGAGATTCGCGCGCTTATTGCAGGGGTTTATGGGGCGTTGATCGCGGCGAGCATTCATATGTTTCTTGAGTTTCCGTTTCAGATGCCGGGGAATGCGGCGGTGTTTGTGGTTGTTGCTGCTTTTCTTGGTTCGCGGGCTCTGCGTGTTGGGAAGGATGAGGTTCGGCGGTCTTCATGGGTGTATCCGCGGTGGGTGGCGAGGCTTTCCCCGCTTATTCCGCTGGTTGCTTCTTGGATGTTTGTGCCGCCGATTGTTGCTGAGGTTGCTTTTTATCAGGGGAAGGGGGCTGATTTGCATTCCCGTGTTAACTATCTCACGCGGGCTTTACGCTGGGACGAGAATCCTAAGTATGCGGTGCATCTTGGTTTGACTTATCTAAAGTTGGTGCGGGAGAATCGGTTTGCGAGGAGTGTTTTTGCGCAGAGAGGGTTGGAGGCGGTGGAGCCTTATTATCGGCGTTATCCTGTTGATCCTAATTTGCAGCGGGTTTATTCCGGGTTGCTTCGACGGGCGGGGGGGAGGGCATAATGCATAGGGTAGGAACATCTGCGAAGAATTTCGCTCTCATCGGCGCCGCGGGGTTCGTAGCCCCGCGGCATATGAAAGCGATCAAAGAAACCGGCAATCAGCTCGTCGCCGCTGTCGACAAAAGCGACTCGGTCGGCGTGATCGACTCCTATTTCCCTGATGCTAACTTTTTCACCGAGTTCGAACGCTTCGACCGGCATGTCGAAATGCTGCATCAGGAAAAGAATATCCCGCTTCACTATGTCTCGATTTGCTCGCCGAACTACCTTCACGATGCCCACATCCGTTTCGCCCTGCGCGTCGGCGCGGACGCGATTTGCGAGAAACCGTTGGTGATCAATCCTTGGAACCTCGATCGCCTCGCTAAGCTCGAAGCGGAATCAGACCGCCGCATCTATACCATTCTCCAACTCCGGCTTCACCCCTCCATCATAGCCCTGCGCGAGAAGATCCTGCGTGAAGGCTCCGGCAAACGACATTCCATTGATCTCTCCTACATCACGGCTCGCGGCAACTGGTACCTTTACTCCTGGAAGGGCGATCCGGAAAAGTCCGGAGGACTTTCCACCAATATCGGCATCCATTTCTTCGATATGTTGGCCTGGATATTCGGCCCACCCCGTTCCAGCCTCGTCCACATCTCCGAACCGACTCGCGAGGCCGGCTTCCTTGAATTGGAGCGTGCCGATATCCGCTGGTTCCTTTCTATCGACCGCCGAGACCTACCCCGCCCTCCTGCTGACGGGGGGACCGCTACCTTTCGATCGCTTAAACTAGAGGGTGAGGAGGTTGAGTTCTCGGATAAGTTTGCCGACCTGCACACCGAAAGTTACGCGAATATACTTGCGGGCAGAGGCTTTAGCATCGCCGACGCGCGGACTAGCGTCGAGATCGCCCACGATATCCGCCACGCTAAATCAGTCGGTCTTAAGGGCGACTATCATCCCTCGGCGAAACCCGTACGGACGGCGGCCTGACCTATGTTCAAACCTGATTGGATTTCAAAAGGCGTAAAGGTACACGAGTCGGCCTATGTTGATGAGCCCTGCTCAATTGGCGCCGGCACGAAGATTTGGCATTTCTCCCATGTCATGCCCGGCGCCAAAATCGGCGAGAACTGCAATCTTGGACAGAACTGTCATATCGGCGGCGATGTTGTTCTAGGCAGCAATGTCAAGATTCAGAACAATGTTTCCGTCTACACAGGCACGGTGATCGAGGACGACGTATTTCTCGGCCCATCTTGCGTGCTGACCAATGTGACGAACCCGCGTTCCGAGGTCAACCGCCACTCGCTCTTCGAGAAGACCGTAATCCGCCGCGGCGCCACGATCGGAGCCAACGCCACGATCGTCTGCGGCGTGACCTTGGGCCGTTATTGCTTTGTCGCCGCCGGCGCCGTTGTCACGAAAGATGTCCCGGACTACGCTCTAGTTCTCGGAAGTCCCGCTCGCCGTCGGGCTTGGATGAGTCGGCTCGGGCACTCGCTCGCCGCGCCGGACAAAGACGGCGTGTTCCACTGCCCCGAGAGCGGCATGCGCTACCGCGAGGAGGGCCCGGAGTTGCTGCGCTGCCTGGACCTGCCCGAGGACGAGCCCCTCCCGGAGCGCCACCGCATGGGCACGAAGAGCTATGACGAGTTTAAGCGGGAGCCCGCCGCATGAACACTGTGCGCGTCCCCTTGCTCGACCTCAAAGCTCAGCATGATCCGCTCCGCGCCGAGATCCTGGCTGCAATCGAACGCGTGATCGATTCCAACCAGTACATCCTCGGCAAGACCGTAGAAGAGTTTGAACGCCGTATCGCCGAGTACTCCGGCTGTGAGCACGCTGTGGGGGTTTCCTCCGGCACGGACGCCCTGTTGGTTTCCCTGATGGCGCTCGGTGTGGGCCCCGGCGACGAGGTGATCGTTCCTGACTACTCTTTCTTCGCCACCGCCGGCGTTGTTTCCAGGCTCGGGGCGATTCCGCGCTTCGTCGACATAGACCCCGACACATACAACATTGACCCGGCGTTGATCACCGCGGCGATCACTCCCCGCACGAAGGCGATCATCGTGGTCCATCTCTTCGGCCAATGCGCCGACATGGAACCGATCCTTGCCATTGCCCGCGAGCGCGGCCTCAAGGTGATCGAGGACGCCGCCCAGGCCATCGGCGCCGAGTACAAAGACGGCCGGCGGGCAGGCTCCATGGGGGATATCGGCTGCCTCTCCTTCTTCCCGAGCAAAAATCTCGGCGCAATGGGCGACGCCGGCATGGTGGTGACCAATGACTCGGAGTTGGCGGAGCGCCTGCGCGTGCTGCGCGTGCACGGTGCCAAGCCCAAGTACCACAACAAACTGATAGGGGGAAACTTCCGCTTGGATGCGCTCCAGGCGGCGGTCCTCAATGTCAAGCTCGACCATCTGGACGCCTGGACCGCGCTCCGCCAGCGCAACGCGAAGCTGTACCGCGAAGGCTTTGAGGCGGCTGGTCTCGCCTCGGCCGGGGTCGTCTTGCCTAAAGCTATCTACGGAGCTTCCGGGGCGCGGCACTTCCACATCTATAACCAGTTCGTAATCCGAGTCCAGGACCGGGACGCGTTGCAGCGCCGTCTGGCCGAGAAGGGGATCGGCAGCGAGGTCTATTACCCTGTGCCGTTCCATCGGCAGGAGTGCTTCGCTGGTCTCGCCGCGTCCGAGTCTTTCCCGAACTCCCTCGAGGGCTCGCGGAGCAGCCTGGCCTTACCGATCTACCCCGAACTCGTCTCCGAGCAGGTTAATTTCGTCGTGGCGCAGATCGCAGCCTTCTATTGCGATCGCGCGATAGTGTCCGATTCTCGCCAGGTCTAATGCGCGAAACTAGCCCCTCAACTTTTAAAAGTGCACCGCTATCATGATCCACGGTTTGCGCGGCCATTCTGGCACTAGCGAGGTGTTCCTCAAGGTCTACATTGATTTACAATTGTGGTGTGGAATCTGTCCTAAGTGATTTCCCGCATAGCGAAGATCGTTGAATCAGAGAGGCTTTTTTTAAAAGGGTTGGCGCATGTCGCCGGCGGAGCGGCTATAGGTCACTTGGTCGTAATTGCGGTTTCTCCTATTATAACCCGGCTTTATTCTCCTTCCGACTTCGGGGTGTTTGGGTTGGTCGTCGCGTATATCGGCTTTTTTTCCGCAATTGGGGGATTAAAGTATGAATTGGCCATCGTTTCGGCGGATAGTGAGGATGAGGCCCGTAGTTTATTCGCTGTTTCAATCTTTCTTTCCCTCATACTAAGTTTTCTCTCCGGACTCGTTTTTTTGTTTTTAAAGGAATATTCATTGTTCGGGTATGGAACGATGGAGTATTTCTTTATCCCACTAGTCTTGGCAGGAGTTGGGTTTACTTCTATCTATTCTGTTGTGCGCGTAGCCCTTATACGCCACCAGGAATATGCCATTGTCGGCAAGGTTTCTTTTGTAAAAAATCTTGTGTGGGCTGGGGGACAGGTATTGCTTGGGCTATTTAATCTCAGCGCAACAGGGCTGGTGGGGGGTGAGGTCCTTAGCCGTTTTTCAGGGATACTGACCGCTTGGCGCACGCTCAGAAAAAAAATGTATCCGGATGGTTTAAAGTGGAAAGTAAATAAGGAGACCCTGCGTAAATATCGTCGATTCCCGTTGCTATCCTGGCCAGCCTCATTTTTAAATGCGCTGGGGCCGCTTTTTCAGGTTCCAATTCTTACAAATTTATATGGTTTTGAGTTTGCGGGCCAGTTCATGCTGGTCTCCACAGTTTTCGGTATGTTTGTCGCACTGATTGGACAAAGCATAGGTGAAGTCTCTCATGGTAGGTTGTCGGAACTTAAAGCAGCCGGGCCCCATGCGATGGGCCGATTCCTGCGGAAGCTTGTGGTTACTCTTTGTGCGGCAAATACATGCTTGGTTCTTATCGTTTGGCTATTTGCCTCGCGACTTTTCCCCATTATATTCGGAAAATCTTGGACTCTGGCAGGGGAATTAGCCCCCTGGGTCGCTCTTTACTGTTTTATATCTATTATTGTGTTTCCTGTGGACCGAATGGTTTTTGTTAACGAATGGCATAAAACAAAACTTTTTTTTAATACAGTTTTTCTCGCTTGCGTCATCTTCATCCCATTGATCGCATCCGCAAATGGACTGAGTGGGCTGACGGCAATAAGCTTACTCGGTTCTGCGCTGGCGCTAAACTATCTGTTATATGTTTATGTGATCATCCGCAGAGGACTCTTGTACGGGACAAAACCTGTTGCGTCCCACTAACCTAGACCCCTTTTCGGGGGTGTAAATCCCACCTAATCAGACCCCCCTTTTGGGGGGCTGAATCCCACCTATCCAGACCCCCTTTTGGGGGTCCGAATCCCACCTATTCAGACCCCCCCTGAGGGGTCCGAAAGGCGGTTCTTAAGCCCGGCACCGAGCGCTAGGATGCCTCCAGAACGGAGGCATCGAATGACGACGAAAACTCGGAGGCGGAGAATGGACAGACAGATCGTGGAAATGTTGATTGCGGGCGCGAGCATCAAGCGCGTCTGCCGAACGCTGCACGCGGGCAAAGAGCGCGTGCGCCGTCTGCGCGAGCAAGCCCGCGAACACGGCTACCTGGACGAAGAAGGCCGTCGGGGCCCGGTGCGGCTTCCCGCGCCGCCGCAGACGCTGTTCCCGGACCCGGTAGACGGCCGTTCGCTTCGGCACTCGTCGGCGGCGAAGACGCTCGACAAGTACCGCGACTGGATCGCCGAGCGCCTGCAAGCCGGGTGGCACATGGTGACGGTCTGGGAAGAACTGCCTGAACCCGTGAAGCGATCAGCCTTCTACCGCTACCTGGATCGGCAAAGCCTGAATCGCATCGGCGAGACCTACCGCCGCGTCGTTCCCGAGATCGTGCACCGTCCCGGCGAAGCGCTGATCCTGGATTGGGGCAAGCTTCGCGACGTGCTCGACCCGGCGACGGGACGCAAGCGCACGCTTTGGATGCTGACCGGCGTCTTGGGCTTTTCGCGCTACACGATGGTGCGCTTGGTGTGGGACAACAAAGTCGAGACGACGCTGGAAGCGATGGCGAGCATGTTCGCCGAGATCGGCGGCGTTTGCGAACGCGTGACGTCGGACAACCCGAAGTGCTTCGCGCTGAAAGCGTCGAAGTACGATCCGCTGCTCAATCCCGCGATCGAGCGCTTTGCGGCGCACTACGGCTTCGTGATGGAATGCCTGCCGCCGCGGGATCCGCAGAAGAAGGGCAAGGTCGAACGGACGATTCCCTACGTGAGACGGCTCTACGAGGCGCACGGCGAGCGTTGGGAAGGCATCGAAGAGTCGCAGGCGTACCTGGAGCGGAAGATGGCGGTCGCCAACGCGCGCAAGCATGGAACGACAATGCGGCGCCCGATCGAGCGCTTCGAACGCGAAGAGAAGCCGGCCTTGCGCGTGCTGCCAGTCTTGGCCTACGAGATAGAACGCTTCAACGAGGCGACGGTTCGTAAAGACGGCCACGCGCGCTTTGAGAACAAGTACTACTCGGTCGATGAGCGCCACATCGGCAAGAGCGTGCAGTTGATCGGCAATGTTCCGTCCCACCTACTCAGACCCACTTTTGATGGTGTAAATCCCACCTATTCAGACCCCCCTTTGGGGGTCTGAATCCCACCTATCCAGACCCGCTTTTAGGGGGTCAAATCCCACCTATCCGGACCCACCCCAAGGGGGTCCGAAGGCGGATTCTTAACCCCGGCACCGAGCGCTAAGATGCTTCCAGAACGGAGGCATCGAATGACGACGAAAACTCGGAGGCGGCAAATGGAACGGAAGATCGTAGAAATGCTGGTAGGCGGATCGAGCATACGCCGGACGTCACGGACGCTGGGCGTAGGCAAGGAACGCGTGCGGCGCTTACGCGAGCAGGCCCGTGAGCACGGCTACCTGGACGAGGAGGATCGTCCGGGGCCGACGCGGCTTCCCGCGCCGCCGCAAGCGTTGTTCCCCGACCCGCTGGACGGTCGCGCGCTTCAGCGCTCGGATGGGTTCAAGACGCTCGATAAGTATCGCGACTGGATCGCGGAGCGTCTTCAAGCAGGCTGGCACATGGTGACGGTCTTGGAGGAACTTCCCGAGGCCGTAAAGCGCTCGGCGTTTTACCGCTACCTCGACCGCGAAAGCCTCAATCGGATCGGTGAGACCTATCGCCGCGTCGTTCCCGAGATCGTGCACCGCCCGGGGGAAGCCTTGATCCTGGACTGGGGAAAGCTTCGGGACGTGATAGACCCCGTGACGGGGCAGAAGCGCACGGTGTGGATGTACACGGGCGTGCTGGGCTTTTCGCGCTACACGATGGTGCGCCTAGTCTGGGACAACAAGATCGAGACGACGCTGGAGGCGACCGCGAGCATGTTCGCCGAGATCGGCGGCGTTACGATGCGAGCGACTTCCGACAACCCGAAGTGCTTCGCGCTGCAGGCGTCGAAGTATGACCCGCTCTTGAATCCTGCGATCGAACGGTTCGCGTCGCACTACGGCTTCGTGATGGAATGCCTCCCGCCGCGGGACCCGCAGAAGAAGGGCAAGGTCGAGCGGACGATCCCGTACGTGCGCCGCTTGTACGAGGCCCACGGTGATCGCTGGGAGGGCATCGAAGAATCGCAGACCTACCTTGATCGGAAGATGGCTGTTGCCAACGCTCGCAAGCACGGGACGACGATGCAGCGGCCGATCGACCGCTTCAAGGGCGAAGAAAAACCGGCGTTGCGCTCGTTGCCTGCTTTGGCCTACGAGATCGAGCGCTTCAGCGAAGCCGTGGTCCGTCAGGATGGGCATGCGCGCTTCGAGAACAAGTACTACTCGCTCGATGAGCGCTACATCGGGCGCAGCGTACAGTTGATAGGCAATTCGACGCGCGTCGCGATTTACCACGACGGGAAGTTGCTCGAGACGCACGAGCGCGTCACCGACCCGAACCTGTCGAAATCGACGAAGCCGCAGCACCTAAAGCCCTGGGAGCGGGCGATGTCGGATGATTCGGTACACCTTAAGCGCGCGACGAAGCTGGGTCCGAATGTGGCGGCGCTGGTGCGGCGCATCCTGCGTCAAGGCTACGGGTTTGTGGACACGCGCAAGATCTGGGGTGTGCTGAGCCTGGATAAGAGCTACGCGGCGGCGTTGATCGATGAAGCATCCCGGAAGGCGCTCGCGATGGACAGCCCGAGTTTTCGAACCGTGAAGGGAATCCTCGAAGCCGGCCCCAAACCGATAATCGGGGCGAACCTGAAGCGCGCTGAAGAGTACCGGTTCATCCGGCCGCTGTCGGTGTACGGCGATCAGCTTTCGATTTTCGAAGAAGAAGGCAATGCATGAAAGGAGGCAGTGAATGAATGCGGAGACAATACAGTCGCAGCTGCGCAAGCTGTGGCTGACGACGGCGGCGAAGGAACTGCACGACGTACTGGTGAGCCGGAAGAAGGCTGTGTCGTTGGATTGGGTGTCGGAGTTGCTTGAGCGCGAGCTCGACGCGCGCAAGGAGCGAGGCATTGCGCGACGCATCCAAAACGCGGGGTTCCCGGAAGCGACCTCGCTTGAGTCGTTTGACTGGCGCTTCAACCCGAAGATCGACAGGAAGCAGATCGAGTCGCTGGCGAAGCTCGACTTCATCAAAGAGAACGGGATCGCGCTGTTCCTCGGACCGACGGGTGTCGGGAAGACGCACGTGGCGACGGCGATCGGGGTGAGGGCGGCGCGCGAGGGCTACCGGGTGTACTGCGCGAGCGCGAAGGAACTGATCCGCAGGATCGTACTTGCGAAGGCGCAGAACCGGCTTGACGCGCTGTTCAAGCGGCTGCTGTCGTCGCAGTTGTGGATCATCGACGACTGGGGCGTGGTGACGATGGGTCGGGACATTGCCGAAGAAGTCTTCGACTTGCTCGACCGGCGCCGATACAGCGCGGCGATGATCCTGACCTCGAATCGGGACGTGAAGGAATGGGGCGAGATGTTCGCCGATCCGGTGTTGGCGAACGCGACGATCGACCGGATTTTCGATCGCGCCGATATCGCTACGTTTCGGGGAAAAAGCTACAGGCTGAAGGGCCGCTTGCGCGGCCAAGAAATTGACGAAAACAGAGAGAAGGAGTAGGATGAAAATGCGCTAGGCCCGGTACCCCGGGTCCGGATAGGTGGGACGGGGGTGGGTCTGGATTGGTGGGACGCGACACCTTGGACGCGCAGTCCCGTCTCGTCGCCGTTAAGGATATCGGCGCAAGGCAGGAGCGTCTTGACCTTCGCCTCGAAGGGCT
>Ga0210006_1002780_pt1 | contig 11229 bp, 10 predicted proteins | sample CryGey02umfilter_2_FD_185452 | JGI IMG/M metagenome (GOLD analysis project Ga0210006, IMG submission 185452) | Groundwater microbial communities from aquifer in Utah, USA - Crystal Geyser 4/10/14 0.2 um filter (SPAdes) (version 3) | ecosystem: Environmental > Aquatic > Deep subsurface >... | reverse complement strand
TGAGTGAACCAATTTCTGCTAACTGGTTCTTATGCGAAATACCTCCTTATTTTTTCTTTATTATATCTATACCCTGTAGTAGATTTTTAACTAGTCGTAAAGCGACAAGAGAAAATATGGTATTGTGTAAAGAAATTGCTCATATACTAAAAGTCAATAACTTAGCTAGAATAAATGTTAATAATCAAGTCGAAAATTCACTACTGGGTATATCAAACCATAAAAACAACATTTTGTGAAACAATTGTTTCACAAGCGTACGGAATCGTTTTTAGAGTGTGAAACACCCGCCTGCGGCAGGGCAGATGTTTCACAGAAATATGTTTCACATGAAACATTTAAACCTCTTTAAAACTGATTTTTCCAAAATCACGGGTTGTGACACAGATATTTCACAGGAATTTCAGATTCCGTTTAACCTGTGAAACATGTTTCACAGAAATATGTTTCACGTGAAACATATTTTGCGCTTTTGACTTATAGGCGCTTTTTCAACTGCTCTCTAAAGTCAACAAGCCACACATTCAAGCTATCTCCAGGGCATTCTGTTGCTGATCCGGGAACTTCGCGGTGCGCCAAAACGTCATCAGGTTGAAGTTTATATTTGATAAGCAAAGAGCGCAGGATTTGGTTTAAGGATTGCAATTGGCTTGGATTCGGGTCTTCAGTATTAAAATTGCCAGCCAAACATACGCCAATGCTTTTTTCGTTCATATGGCTTGCTTTTGTATGCGTTCCTGCTGTTGATTCGTTTCTGCCGCGCCTAACCTTGCCGTTTGCCTCAATAAAATAATGGTATGCAATGTTTCCCATGCCTTGCCACACATGAAATTTTTTTATTTGTTCAAAACTTGTGTCGTTTTTAGGCGTAGCGCTCTGATGTACAATAATAAACTTGATATCTTCTTTTTTAAGTCGCATATTGAGTAATCATAACACACTTATGGAACTCTGCCCGCCAACGCGTGTTGCATAAATGTTTCACAGGTTAAAAGTTTTACAAAAACCGTTTTAAATAGAACAAAAGTGTTTCACAAGAAACAAAATCCTGACAAACATGTTTCACATTCTAAAAACGATTTCGTACGCTTGTGAAACAATTGTTTCACGTGGTATCGCCTTGGTCTAATCAATTTTAGAGAAATATCCAGAAACCTAATGTTTCACAAGAAACAAAATCCTGTGAAACATGTTTCACAAGATCAAGAAATATACTTTAGAGGGAACATAATGTTTCACGTGAAACATATTTCTGTGAAACATGTTTCACAGGTTAAAACGCAACTCTAACGGACCATGAAACATTGTCATTGGTATCGGGTAAGGGTGGAAAGTAAACACGCCCGAAAACGTACTCGACATTACACAAGGCTCGGGAGGGTGGGCAGCAAAAGGGTATCTTCTTTCTCTTGGTATCGCGCCTGTCAATCCGACAGGCGTTTTGATAATTCAAGGGGAATAATATATTAAAGTGTTATGATATTGGATTCCGACCAGTAAATTGAAGTTTCACGTTTTGACAAATACCCTTCCTTGGCGCTATACTAAATAAGTAAATTTTGCTATCCATTTTGGAATAACAAGGGGTCTATTAAAGAATTAATTGTTGTTCTGATTGGCTGAATTCTTTTTGTTTTTTGTTGCACTGCAGACCTGACTTTTGTTTTTTCTTATCCGTGTTTTTACTCACGTTTTCATTTCGGAAATTATACGCCGCGTACGCGCGTATGCTTTCGTTGCAATAATTTCTCGTACAAAAAGATTCGTCCTTTCAGGCATATACATAATATGACACTATTTATTGTTGGCATCTGCGCAGCAGGGATAGGTGCCGCTATCGGATATTTCATCCGGAGGAGTACGGTGCAAAAAAAGATCGGTAATGTTGAAGCGGCGATCCAGGAAAAATTGGACCGCGTAGAAAATCAAACCAAAAAACTTTTGCTTGACGCAAAGGACAAGGCAGTCACGATTTTACAAAATGCGGAGCAGGAAGTGAAAAGTGAAAAAGTTCAGCTTCGTAAAAATCAAGAACGGTTGCTGAATAAGGAAATCACGCTTGATGAGCGTACGAAAAAACTTGATGAAAAAGAAGAGCGGCTTGTTGACCAGATTGAAAAAGTAAAAACCATCAAGCAGGAGTTAGAACAGTATCATGACAAGCAACTGACGCTCCTTGAAGAACGCGCAAAACTTCCGCGCGACGAAGCAAAACAGTATTTGCTGGACCAAATCAAAGAAACGTACCAGCAGGATTTATTCACGTCTATTAAAAAACTCGAGCGGGACCGCCAAGAGGCAATTGAAAAGCGCGCCGCGGAGCTTGTAGCAACTGTGGTTCAGCGCTATGCGCGGTCGCATGTGGGAGAAATCACTACCTCAAGCATTGCGATTCCCAATGAAGAAATCAAAGGACGCATTATTGGAAAAGAAGGGCGGAATATCAGATGTTTTGAACAGCTTACAGGAGTTGAATTAATTATTGATGAAACACCTGACGCGATTACCCTTTCGTGTTTTGACCCGGTTCGACGCGAAATCGCAAAAATCGCGCTGGAACATTTGGTTCAAGACGGCAGAATTCAGCCGGCGCGCATTGAAGAGCAGGTTGATGAAGCGAAAAAAGAAATCATCCAAAGAATCAAACAAGCAGGCGAAGATGCGGTGTATGAAGTCGGGATTATTGATTTTCCTCAAGAGATTATTCATTTACTTGGACGGCTTGCGTTTCGTACCAGCTACGGGCAAAGCGTTTTGATGCACTCCATAGAAGTTGCGATTTTGAGTTCCATGATTGCGCAAGAACTCGGCATGGATGCGGAGATTGCCAAAAAAGCAGGACTCGTGCATGACATCGGGAAAGCAGTTGACCATGAAATTGAAGGAAGCCATATGGAGCTTGGGATTAAAATTCTGCAAAAGTATAAAATTGACGAGCGCGTGATTTTTGCCATGCGGTCGCACCACGACGATTATCCGGTTGCGATTCCCGAGGCGTACATCGTGAACGCTGCGGATACGATTTCCGCTTCGCGGCCCGGAGCGCGCAGAGAATCGGTTGAAAACTACATCAAACGTTTAACTGACCTTGAAAAAATCGCATTGGAGCTTTCCGGCGTTGAAAAAGCGTATGCGATTCAGGCGGGTAGGGAACTTCGCGTATTTGTGACACCCCAAGCAATAACCGATGTAGATGCCGCCCAGCTTGCGCGCAATATCAGTGTACGCATTGAGCAAGAATTGAAGTATCCGGGCGAGATTAAAGTTGTGGTTATTCGGGAGACCAGGGCGATTGAGTACGCGAAATAAAGCTTCTCAGGTTCTTTTTGCTGTTGCGCAACCGCTCTAACGAAGCGCGGTTCCATGACATTTTGTTATTCTGGATTTCAGAAGCCGAAACCCCGCACCAGTTCTGTCAGATAGAACTGGTGCGGGGTAAACGAAACGGGTCTCTGCCCGCAATACATGGAGTACAAACAACTAGTCTACCTTGCCATAGTTTTCGCAAGGAGCAGGCAGGTTTTATCCCCCTTCGCAGAAAACCTCGGGCGTAAGCCCGTGGATGAATGCGAAGAATTTTCTGCTTCGGAGGGATTTCGCTCCCGACGAAGCAACGGGGAGAAGATACCCCGATCGTAAGATCGGGGAGCTTTGTTTAAGGAGAAAATATAGGCTTTACAAATACACAATTCAAGATATAATAAATGGCAATCAAGGAACGTTAAACGTTTCGAGTCGTTTTTACAATTAAGGTTATGCAACTATGAATAAAGTTGAATTGGCAAATAAAATTGCTGATACATACAAGTTGTCCAAAAAAGCAGGAGGACAGATTGTCGAAATGGTATTTGGCGAAATTATGGCTTCGGTGAAGCGGGGGCAAGACGCGGCAATTGCCGGGTTTGGAGCGTTTAGGGTTGTTGATCGCAAACCGCGCATGGGTGTTAATCCCAAGACAGGAGAAAAAATCTCCATTCCCGCGACGCGTGTTCCTAAGTTCAAGCCAGCGAAAGCGTTTAAGGATTTGGTCAAGGGCAAATAATTTATCACGAATCGTTTCACGCTTTATACGCAAACCCCCGCCTAATCAGCAGGGGGTTTTGCTGCGCATCGCGCGTTGCGTATCATGCAAAGCTGTTATTTTTTCAAATTGAGAATCAAGTGCTTTTCCTGTTGGTCAATATCAGCAACAGTAAACGAATACGTTTCGCCAACGATAAACGCGTTTTTGAGCGTTTCCAAATCATCTGCAAACTGCGCAATCGGACATATGCCGTATATAGCGTATTCAAACATGACGAATGCGCCAATTGGATTGATTTTGATAACCTTACCTCCATACACAGACCCTTTTTGGTATTTGGTTTCAACGCTGTCCCACGGATTTTCTTTCAATGCCTTTAAGGACAAAAACACGCGTCCGTTCGTGATGTTGACGATTTTCGCTTTGACAATTTCGCCTACGCGCACATACTTTGCCGGGTCATCAATCATTTTGTAATCAATTTCGGAAATATGAATCAGGCCTTCAAGCGGCGGGTTGCCGAATTTGATAAACGCGCCGAAATTTGCAATGCCCGTGATTTCTCCGTCTATTGAGTCGCCGATTTTGTATTGCGCAAGAATTCCCTGCATTTTTTCTTCTTCAGCTTCGCGTTCAGAAAAGATGAGTTTTTCTTCCCGTTCGCTTACATCCAAAATGCGAACATTGATTTCTTTTTTGATGAATTTGCGCAATTCATCAAGAATTTTAGTTTTATCTCCGCCTTCCACGCGCGGATAGTGTTCCAACGAAAGCTGAGAAACAGGCAAAAACCCTTCAATTCCCTCTAATTGAATCAAAAGCCCGCCATGGTTTGCGCCCAAAACTGGAATGGACAAAATTTCGCGTTTGTCTTTGAGCTCGCGCAATTTTTCCCATCCTGCTTCACGGTCTGCTTGATTCATGGAAAGTTCCCAAAATCCCTCGTCATTCATGATTTCGACGATTTTGACCGTTACCTCATTTCCGATATTCAGAGCCCTGATTTTATTAAGCGCAGAGAAGTATTCTTTTCCCAGCACAACGCCGGTTCCGATTGTGTCAAGGTCGACAAATACGCGCCGCGACTCTTTGCGTATGACATTTCCTGTCAATATCTCGCCGATTGCAGGAATGGTTTTTTTAAGCGTATCAAACACGTGCATAAAAATATTCTGTCATCCTGCAAAACAAATCCCGCTACAGCGGGACCGGCAGGAGCAGTTAAAAATAACTATACGCGAGATATGGACAAAAATCAATGGTTTACCATTGTCTGGCCAAGCATTTTATAGTAGGATAGCTTTTAGCGCGGGCCATCCCGCATTGCTATGTAAAACATTGCTGGCGGGCTTGCCAGCTGAAGCTCTCGCCTTGCCGAAGCCGTCGGCGAAGCGCAGGTCAGCGAAGGCGGGTATCGTATAGTGGCAATACCCCAGTTTTCCAAACTGGCGCCAGGGGTTCGATTCCCCTTACCCGCTCACCAAAACACGCGCCGCATTATGCAGCACGTGTCATATGTTTTTTCATTCTACAAACGGGCCGTGAAACGTAATTCTGCCGTTGGGTTCAATAGTGGTTTTTGCGCCAATGGGGATAATCATCATTTGGTCTTTCACATGATGTCCGAAATTATCAACTTTAAGAATGTAGAGCGGGTCACGGTCTTCGGTGCGCTCTTCAATCACGTCGCTGATGAGGTATTCAAACATATGGTCTGTCATGGACTCATTTGTAAAATCTTTGCTGAGCTTGAGCCAACTTTTGGTGAATGATTTTTCATTCATAATACCGAGCACAACTGCCTTGACATGCATAAATACGCCTTTTTGGTCCAATGAAATGATGATGCGATGCAGGTCTTCCACGTCCAAACCAATGTCTTCAATGAATAAAATATATTCTTCCCATGAGCGCGGTTTTATCTGGCAAATATCCAAAAGGTCGCGGAACGTTTCAAGGTTTCCGCCAATAGCAATACCTTGAATGGGTTCTTGCAGCCCCGCGTTTGGGCTTAACCATGTGTATGCGGGACGCAGGTACGAGATTTCTTGTTTTTTCCCGGTTATGACATCAAAAAAATCGTGGTTATTTTTGTGGTAAAACAGCCCAGCTATGTTTTCGTAGTGAAATGTCATGAGCCGCAACTTGAAATACAAATAATTGAGCAAAAATGTGGTGTCGCTGAATCCATTTACAATTGGCCTGTTTTTACGAATATAGGAACGGTCTTCTTTGCTTATATAGCGCACAATGTCCGCGCAGCCAGTGCCGCCGTAAATTGGGGCAAGCCAGTTTGCGTCGCGGATGGCGCGCTTGAGGTTTCGCAGCCGTTCGTTTTCCGAAGCAGACAAATACCGCGGGTCAAGGTTTTTGCGGTTCACCTCAAACAATTTCGTGTTTGGATACATTTTTTTCAAACGTTCGGTGTATGCGACAAAATCCTTCAAATCAGACGGGTCAACCGGCGAAGACGTATGAACCAGATTCACTTTGCTTTTGGGCGTGAGTTTTTTGGGAAGCAGGATATTCATAACAGTATATACTTATAACGTACATTATAACGCATTTTCATGATTATGAAAAATGACATCGGCGCTTTGGGCGAAGGCGCGGCAGTTCAATTTTTAAAACGCAAGGGGTATACGATTGTTGCGCGAAATTTCAGAACTAAAATCGGCGAACTTGATATTATTTGCCGCAAGGGCGATACGATTATTTTTGTTGAAGTGAAAGCATTGCAAATGTATGGGGCAGATACGCCGGATAACGACTTTTTGCCGGAAATGCATTTTACGCCAAGCAAGTTTCACAAAATGCAGCGCACGGCGTTGTTGTATTGCAAACAAAACCACATCAATCCTGAATGTTCAATGCGGTTTGATTTGATTGCGATTGACGCGGATGAAAACGGAAACGCAAAAGATATACGACATTATGAAAATCTCGGAGAATAGATAATTAAATCCTAAACAATTTAAGGACATCGCAAGACCTTATAGGGTCTTGCGATGTCGACATATCATTACCGCCAATAGTGCTGCTCCGATTGCGCCGCTCCATTTGCCGAGTTTTGCTTGTGTGAATTTTGTTTTTTTACGCGCGGGCTTTGAAAGCGTGAATTTTTTCGCCGTGCGTTTCATTGCAGGCGCAAACAAGGGCCACGCGTGCGCAATGCCTCCGCCGATAATAATGCATTCCGGCTCAATCAAATTTATGACATTTGCAAGCGCGATACCGAGATTATTGCCGAACTCACGCCACAATTTTTTGTGGTATGTGCTGCCTGCGCGGGCTTTTTGTTCAGATACAAGAGGAGTAATACCTTTTGTTTTAAAGAATTTGCGTGCGCAAAAATCTTCAAGTTTCAGAAAATGATTTTTCTTTTTGTCCAAAACCATTTGGCCGAATTCGTATGCAGTACCAAAACTTCCCCGCATGACTTCGCCATTGCGCCACCACGCAGCGCCAATGCCGGTGCCGAGCGTGAGCATAAATATGGATTTGTATTTTGAAAATTGTTTTGTCCCTCGTTGCTTTATGCCTCGGGATTTCGGCTTTACGTTAAACGCCTCAGCTTCTGCGCGCAATGCGACTTTTACGTCGTTATCAAGAACGACATTCGTATGATATTTATCGCGCGCGAGTTTTTGAATATTGAGTGTGGTAAGCACTTTCACGTTGCCCGCTCCGACCACGCGGTTATGTGCAATAATACCGGGCAGGCCAATGCCGATTGCAGCGACTTTTTCCACCCGCGCACCGGCCCCGCTTAGCTGGACGGTGCGGGGTCTCACGTACAAAGCGTCAAGTACTGCGTAGAGCGTGCGTAAAAAAATCACTTTGGTGACGCGCGAAACTCCATGAAACATTTCCGCACGTTTGATAATTTTGTCGGCAGACATCAAAACTCCGCGGATTTTGGTTCCGCCCGCGTCAATGCCGATAATGAGTTTTCTTGCATTCATATTATTCCTATTGTACACCGCATTGCGAAAACAAAAAACTCCTTACAGGGAGTTTTTTGTTGGTTTTGTTGCTACGATATGCTTTTTTGGTCGCGTTCACGCACAATCATGCGGAAGAATTTGTCTTGCGGCATGGCGCCTTGGTCGCCTTCGCCGCGCTTGCGCACTGCCACAGTCATAGCATTCATTTCTTTGTTACCAATAACAGCAATGTACGGGATTTTTTGCATTTCCGCGTTGCGGATGCGCTTGGAAATACTGTCTTCATCCCAAAGTTCTGCACGGATATCTTTTGCTTTGAGATTATTTACCATATTAATCGCGGCATCTTTGTGTGTAAGGCCAATGGGCATCACGGCAACTTGCACGGGCGCAAGCCATAGCGGAAACGCGCCTGCGTAGTGCTCAATCAGGAACGCCATGGTGCGCTCAAACGCGCCGATGGATGAACGGTGAATCACAATGACTTCTTTTTCTTTCCCTGTGTTGTCAATGTATGAAAGTTCAAATCGTTTTGGCATGACAAAGTCGTATTGCACCGTAAATGCGGTTTCTTCTTGTCCGGTTGCTTTTTTGATTTGAATGTCTATTTTGGGGCCGTAAAATGCTGCTTCGCCTGGCGCTTCATAGAATGACGCTTTGATGTCTTGCAATACTTCGCGTAAAATTCGCTCCGCGTTGTCCCACGCCGCATCGTTTTTGTAGTACTTTTTTTCATCCGCGCGGTCGCCGAGCGACAATTGATAACGGTAATCAATGCCCTTTTTTAATCCGAATATCTTGTTTGCGTAATCAATCAATTCCAATACGCGCTTGATTTCGTCTTTTGCTTGTTCGGGCGCGCACATAATATGCGCATCTGCCAAACAAAACATGCGTACGCGCGAAAGCCCGGACAATTCACCTGATTTTTCGTATCGGAATTGAGGTGAGATTTCTGCAAACCTGACTGGCAGTTCTTTGTATGAACGCGGACGGGATTTATACAGCATAAAATGATGCGGGCAGGTCATAGGCCGCAAAATCAATTCTTCGTCGTCTATGTTCATGACCGGATACATCGTGTCTTTGTAATACGGGTAGTGACCGGATTTTTTATACAACTCTACTTTTGCAAGCGGGGGCGTTACAACATGCTGGTATCCGCGCTTGGTTTCTTCTTCCAGCACGAATTTTTCAAGTTCTTTGCGTATGACTGACCCTTTTGGCGTAAGCAACGGAAGGCCTTTGCCCACCAGGTCGGAAAATACGAATAAATCCAAATCCTTACCCAGTTTTCTATGGTCGCGTTTTTCTGCTTCTGCTTTCATTTTCAAAAACGCGTCCAGCTCTTCTTGGGTTTCAAACGCGGTTCCGTATATGCGCGTGAGCATTTTATTTTTTTCATTTCCGTGCCAATACGCGCCCGCAACAGACAATAACTTCACTGCGCCGATTTTTCCGGTTGATTGGACATGCGGACCGGCGCACAAATCAACGAATTCGTCGCCTGTCCAATATACAGTTGGTTGTTCGCCGCGCTTTTTGATTTCTTCAAGCCATTCTTGTTTGTATGGATTTCCTTTGAATAATTTTTTTGCTTGTGCCACAGTCAATTCCTTTTTAACAAGATGCAGGTCGCGCGCGATAATCGCAGCCATCTCCTTTTCAATTTTAGGAAAGTCATCTGCGGTTATTTTTTTCGCATTTTCGGGCAAATCAAAATCAAAATAAAATCCCTCGTCCGTGGCAGGCCCCATTGCCATTATAATGCCCGGGTAAAGCTTTCGCATTGCTTGGGTCAACACATGTTCCGCGCTGTGGCGCATCGCCCATAGGCTTTGCGCGCTGCTGTTTTGTAATGATTGTTTGTTCATAGTGTATGGTGTATTGTACCAATTATTTTTTAATTTAAAACCGCTGCTCGAGACAAGGCAGCGGTTAAGTTTATTATTGTTATGTTTGTTCGCGTCAAAACCGCTACCTTGTTAAAGGAGTTGTCGTTGTTGTAGTGGTTGTGATAACGCGATACATATGCAATGTAATAGCAGTAAGTTAGTGGTAAGTAGCGGCGGGTATGAGTTGAATAGTTATAGGTTAATAGATAATGGCTGCGGGCATGGATAGAAGTTATTAATCAATTAGGATTTTTGCGACGTGCATTTTTAAAAGAAATCCCACAGCCCTGCATCAATATATACATGGTATATCCGATTACCTTTCGTGTCAACCCAGCACCACTTCTGCTACGGCAAAAGTGGTGCTGGGTCAATTCTTTATTTTCATGCGCGAATGCGATAGGATAGGTATTATCCCCTCGTAGCTCAATGGCAGAGCATCGGACTCTTAATCCGCTGGTTGAAGGTTCAAGTCCTTCCGGGGGGACCAAATTTTCCAAAGAATTACCAAAGGTGCGGTTTTTTTGGTAGAATGCAAACATGGAAAAATTAGAAAAGATAGTAGTTGCCACTCGTAATACGGCTAAGAAAGAAAGGTTTCGAAGGTTTTTGAACAAAATCGCGGAAGAAGTATTGAGCCTTGATGATTTTGATTTCGCCGGCAAACCAAACGAAAGTGGTGAAACCGCAGAAGAAAATGCCAAAATTAAAGCTCTGTTTTATGCCAAAAACCTAAGCATTCCGGTTTTCTCAGAAGATGAAAGCCTGTTCGTTGATTTTTTGCCAGAAAACCAACAACCCGGAACTCATGTCAGAAGGGTGAACGGAAAAGAACTTAATGATAAAGAATTGCTCGCCTATTGGGCGTCAATCACTACCAATGTGCCTAAAGATAAAATGACTGGTAGATGGCATATAGCATATTGTTTTGCTACGCCCCAACTAAAAACGGTTTTAACATCAATTGATCATCCTATTATCTTTTTCCATACCTCATCAGATATGGTGCCTTCTGGCTGGCCCATGAATAGCATTCAAGGGCCGGCTAAATTTGGCAAACCGGAAAGCGAGCTAACACCAGAAGAGCTGAAAAGGCACGGGCAGGAAGCAGAAATCATATTAACGCAGAGGCTACGCGAGCTGTTTCGGATATATTAACCAAGTTCTAACGTTATCCAATAAGGGGGGCAGAGTGTAACAATGTTATGAAAAGAACGTGGTAAAATAACTTAATTACTTAAATATATTTTCTATATGAAATTCAAAAAGCTACTAATGGTTGGTTACAAGAACCTCGATTTTAACGAATCGGAATGGAAACGCCTTGACGCCATGTGCGAAAGCAAAAAGTTACTACCAGCGG
>Ga0210006_1002774_pt1 | contig 11249 bp, 7 predicted proteins | sample CryGey02umfilter_2_FD_185452 | JGI IMG/M metagenome (GOLD analysis project Ga0210006, IMG submission 185452) | Groundwater microbial communities from aquifer in Utah, USA - Crystal Geyser 4/10/14 0.2 um filter (SPAdes) (version 3) | ecosystem: Environmental > Aquatic > Deep subsurface >... | reverse complement strand
AAACTCAAGGCCGAAAACATACCTTTTCAAGTGCTCTTCCTCGTCTCCTTCTTGAAGAGTCAGTAATAGTTTTTTGTCCCGATGAAAAATTTTAAAAAGGGCGGCCGCCACTCCAGCTTGGCTGGCCATAATTGACCAGATTATCCGATAATTGTTTTTCTGGTTTAATTGCTTGGCTTTCAGATAACCGGCAATCGGCAGGCAAAGCTTGTCTAAAAATCCTAAGCCAAAACCAACCCGATAGACATTAATATTGCTGATTCGCTCAAATTTCTTCAAGCCCGGTTTGATTCTGGCGGTGATCAAATCAAACTGCCAATTCGGCAGCCGCTGGGTAATCTCTTTAACCGCCACTTCCGCCCCGCCAACCAAGGGGAAATAGGCGGTGGAAAAAATTAAAATGTTTTTAGACATTAAATTGTTTGCCTAAAATACTCAATGGTTTTCAAAAGGCCCTGTTTTAAATTTACTTTTGGCCGCCAGGCTAAAACATTTTTAGCCAAACTAATGTCTGGACGACGCCTCACTGGGTCGTCAACCGGCAAATCTCGGTAAATAATCTTAGAATCAGTTTTAATTAACTTAATAATTTCTTGAGATAATTGTTTGATAGTCGATTCTTGCGGGTTGCCTAAATTAACCGGGCCGATAAATTTCGGGTTGTTCATCATGGCAATCAGCCCTTCAACCGTATCATCCACATAACAAAAACTTCTGGTTTGATTGCCATTGCCATAAACAGTGATTGGCTCATTTTTCAGGGCTTGAATGATAAAATTGGAAACAACCCGGCCATCGTTCATAGCTAACCGGGGGCCATAACAATTAAAAATCCGGACTAATCTAATATCGGTTTTATACTCGCGATAATAGTCCATAAACAAGGTCTCGGCGCACCGTTTGCCTTCTTCGTAGCAGGCTCTAGGGCTTAAGGGATTGACAAAACCCCAGTAACTTTCTGTTTGCGGATGAACTTGGGGATCGCCGTAGATTTCCGAGGTTGAAGCCTGTAAAACACGGCATTTGACTCTTTTGGCCAAATCCAAGGAGTTTATAGCCCCTAAAATATTGGTTCTGACTGTTTTAACCGGGTCTTTTTGATACCAGACCGGAGCAGCCGGACAAGCTAAATTATAGATTTGGTCAACCTTAAAAGAATAAGGAATCTCAACGTCGCGCCTGACTAATTTGAAATTACGATCTTTGAGCAAGTGTTTGATATTTTCTTTAGAACCAGTGAAAAAATTATCCAGGCAAATAACCTGATTTCCCTGATTAAGTAATTTCTCGCATAAATGAGAGCCGATAAAACCAGCTCCGCCGGTAACTAAAATCCGCTTTCTTTTTCTAATGTTTTTCGCTTGATTATTGGCCATATATCATATAATATACAAGAAAATGCCTGAAAAATCAATCCTTTACATCATCACCAAATCGGTCTGGGGCGGCGCCGCCAGATATGTTTTTGATTTGGCGACTAATTTATCCGGCGACTTCAGCGTTTCAATTGCGGCCGGAGGCAAAGGAAAATTCTGCCAAAAAATCAAAGAAGCCAATCTTCTCTACTACGACATTTCCAATTTCCAAAAAAGCGTTAATCCTTTAAAGGATATTTTCGCTTTTTTTGAAATCTTAAGCTTAATTTTCCAGTTAAAGCCCGGCGTCATTCACGTCAACAGCTCCAAGGCTGGCGGCGTGGCCGGCCTGGCCGGAAAAATTTACCAACTTTTATCCAGTAAAACCGTCCGCCTGGTTTTTACCGCTCACGGCTGGGCGTTCAATGAGGAACGGGCTAAATGGCAAATTCGCTTAGTTAAATTATTCAGCCGATTAACTGGCCTTTTTTATAATATAATTATCTGCGTTTCGGAATATGACCGCCAAACCGCCTTAAAATATGATATCGCGCCGGAAAGAAAACTAATTACCGTTCATAACGGCATTGATTTGGGACAGCTCGACTTTCTATCTAAAGAACAGGCCCGGGAAAAACTCCTTAAAAATCCAACGACCGACCCCGCCTCACGGGGACGCGCGGCAAGTAAACTAATTATCGGCTCAATCGCCGAGTGGACTAAAAACAAGGGTTTGGTTTATCTGCTTAAAGCCATTAAAAGGGGTAAAATTAAAAATGCCGCCATTGTTTTGATTGGCAGCGGCGAGAATCCAGATAAAGAAAAAATTAAAAAACTGATAGAAAAATATCAGTTAAAAAATGTTTATTTGATTGAATGGCTTGATAACGCCGCCAGATATCTCAAGGCTTTTGATATTTTCGTTTTACCTTCGCTTAAAGAAGGCTTGCCTTATACTATCCTTGAAGCGTTGGCGGCCGGTATTCCCGTTATCGCCACTGATGTCGGCGGCATTCCGGAAATAATCAATAATAACATTGACGGCTTTCTGATTAAACCAAAAAACAGCCGGCAATTGGCTGAAAAAGTTCTTTACCTCATCAATAACCCAGAAATAGCCCGGAAAGCGGCAGAAAAGGGAAGAGAGAAAATAACCCAGAAATTCAATCTGACAAAAATGATTGAGCAGACAAAAAAAGTTTATTAAAATTCAATCTAACCTATTTTTTGAAAACCCCGTTATTAACATCTTCAATGAAACTCTTCGATTGTTCTTCATATTGTCCTCCAAATTGACCTATTCTTTGGGCCGTTTCTATCGCCTTTTGGTTCTCGCCGAGATAGGCGTAAGATAGAGCTAGATTAACCCAATTCTCCGGCTTGTCCGGATTAATCTGAACTATCTCTTGATAAAACTTTTTGGTCCATTCAAATTCTTCCTTGTGGACAGCAGAGTTTGCCATTCTGGCTAAGCTTTCTTCGGTGTGGTAATCAACTCCTAATTCGTCCATTCTGTCTAGATATTTTTGAACTTCATCGCCCCGATCTATGACAAATAAAACCATGGCTATATTAAGATAAGATTCAACCACTTTTTCTTGCAGTTTGATGGATTTTTCCATATTAGAAACCGCCTGGTCAAACATTTTTTCAGCTTCATCTGTTTTCCCGATTGATTTATAGTAATTGCCTAAATACACCTGGCTATAGCCGATTTCATAATAAACTTGAGGCCTGGTCGGGCTAAGTTCCGTCGCCTTTTCGCCTAATTTTAACGATTTGACTAAGCGCTCAACGTTAAAAACATAGGTTTTGTTCAGGAATCTCATAAACATCAGATAATTTCTGGCGCTAGTCGGTTTTTCCGCAATTTGCGCGTCAAATTCCTGTTCAGCCCTGAGAATCGCCCCCTTTAGCCAATCTTGGTCTATGGCGGAATTGTCAACCGCTCCGGCAACCAATTCGCCTAAATGCTGGCGGTATTCCTGATTGCCATGAGTATCCATTTCAATAACATCGATAAGTTGGTTATAGGCGTCTTTGTAGCTCGCCGTCTTGGATTTAATTAATCCCTGAATAAAACCCCTATTGGCCAGCGCCGGCTTAATGCTAAAAGTGAAAAGCGCTGGGATAAAAGAGATAGTAAAGATAATTAAAAGCGTTAGATAAATTTTCTTTGATTGTAATAATTTATCGGCGTAAGTCGGACTGTACTGAGATAAAAATCCTAAAACGATAAAAAGAGGAATGTAGGTTACCAGGGCCTCAAAAATAAACAGATTTTGAATAAAATAGGAGATCATCGTTAGAGATAATATTACTGGAATGATATACCTGACGCTTTCGTCCTTATTTTTCCTAAAATATTTCCACAAAAACCAGACTGGCAGAAAAAGCATCAGTAAATACAAGAATAGGCCGATAATTCCGCCGGTAATCAGCCGGTCAAAAACTATGTTGTGCGCTCGGTCAAACCAAATAACCGAACCGGCCTTGCGATAAATTTTAGGATTGAAGTATTTATCAAAAACCTGATAAAAATTCTCGTAGCCGTAACCCAAGAGCGGCTTTTCTTTAAATCCTTCCCAGGCTGACTCCCAGGTATAAAGACGGTTTTGAGCCGTGGTCGCTTCTAATGATATGCCCGAAATCCTTTCAAAAATATCATTTTTTCTGACCCAGTCGGCTTTCTTATTGGCAAATATTGAAATAATTAAAATAGACAACAGCAAGAAAACAACAATACTTGTATTTCTGATAATTTTCTTCTCTTTGTACCAGTAAAAGGCCAGGTAAAGGACAAAAATAAAAAGAGAAAGAGCTAGAGAAATTATTGCTCCCCTGGTCAGAGTGTATAAAGCGACAAAGATCTGCAGGATAATACCAAATAGGTAATAAATTTTAAGATATCTATTATCTCTCAAGAAAAAAAGTAATAGTCCGAAAAAAACATTAAAGATTAGATAGCCGGCGACATAACCGGCATTGCCGATAGTTGAAGTTAGGCGCGAACCAGCGGCCGATTCAATAACCCAATCTAGCTTTAAATATTGGCCCAGGGCGACAAAACTGACTAAAATACTGCTGGCGAACGACGCCTCTAAAACAATCGACCACTGTTTGACGCCTTTGACAAATCCGCTTAACATAATCAGATAAAGTAGAAGATGCAAAAGCAAAACAAGTCCCTCGCTTCGTTCATTATTGGACCAAAAACTAAGGTTGAAACTTCCGGCCAAAGATGATGAAATAAAAACAACGGCCAAGTAAACAATAAATAAAAGCAAAACAAAATTAAGTTTTGGCCGGTATTCCGGCTTTTTGACCGCTAAAGCCAAATAAGCCAAAAAAAGCGCTTCCACAGCGATTTTAAAAGCCAAGGTCTTGGGAGTAATGTAGGGAAAATAATAATTGCCGTCAACAATTAATGGGATTGAGCAAATTCCAATCAATCCCATCCAAATTAGATATTTTAAAAAATTTTCCATATTATAAATCAGGTAATTGGTCTTTCAAATCTAGATTAAGTTCCAATGTTTTCCGGCTGTAAAACTTGGCTTTAGTCAAATCCAGTCCTTTTTCGTAAAAATAATTGGCTAAATAAAGATAATAAGAGCCAGCCTCGGCCGGATTATTTTCGGCTCCCTTAAGCATCCAGGCTTCAACCTGTTCCTTCTTATCGGTTAGGTTATACCGATAAAGAGAGGCAATACCATGGTAGTAATTATAGTTACTGGGGTCCATTTCTAAAACTTTAAGGTAGCGCTCCTCGGCTTTCTGATATTCTCCCAAATCAAAAAGATACAGGTCGGCCAAATTGCCGTAAGCCAAATATTGGTCCGGATTATAAGAAATTGCGTTCAGCCAGGCCTGTTCCGCTCCGGAATAATCCATTAGCCGTTTTTTTAAAATGCCGATGTTGACCCATCTAATATAGACGTAGTTGTCTTGGGCCAATTTTTCGTACTGCTTGTTTAAATCAATCAAACTTATCTCTAAAACTTCCTCTGTCATTTTTTCCAAAGCGATAGGAAAGTCATCTTTAGTGTAAATTTTGTCGGCTTGGTTCGGTTCGGAATAGAAAGCGGTGAAATAAAAATATCCCGCCAGTAGGGCGGCAATTAAAACTGAAAAGACAATAATAATATTTTTTTTCTTCATAATAAAAACAATACTATAACAAATATATTCCGAAATCAAGCGCTGATGTCATCCTCGCTTTTATAAATTCCTAATTCAAATGAATTAACCGAGTAAATTGAATCAGAATCATATCGACTTAAAAATTCGCTCGCAGTCATATTCAGCCACTGTTTGGTGCCGGTGTCGCCATTAGGAATTAGTCCATAAACCTTGTCGCTATTGTCGGATCGAACCAAATCAGAAACAGTATAAGCGTCTGAAGCCGCCTGATTAACTTCCTTAATATTATTCCAATTCAAATGTTTATAATTTTTAAAGACAGCGGGAGATAAAATAAGACGCTTAAACTTTTTATCGCCAACTATTTTAATAATATAGACGTCAAATTTCTCTTCGCCCGGGGCGTTAGGATTACGGATTAAATCGCCGTCATTTAAAAGAGCGATGGTTGGTTCTGGTTCAATAATTGGAACATCAGGTTCGTTTTCAGCAGGTGTTAAAGGCTCCGGCTCGGGTTCCGGCTCGAGCTGAACAAACGGAACCGACCCGATAATAGCGGTGGCGTAATTCAAAGAGTCAGTCCTGTCTTGAAAAGCGATAATAAATCGCTCCTGAGAAAGAATTCTGACAAAGGTATCGCCAGTCGCGACGGGATTAAAGTCATATTTATTTCCAAAACTTAAGCTTTTTCCGTTAACCTGGCCGACAATCGCCTGGCCATAATCCAGATTCCCATTGCTTTGGTAAGTAAAAACCGCCTTATTCTCGTCAAAAGAATCAACGGAAACAAAATTCGTTGAAGTATAGTTCAAGTCGTATTCGCCGCCAAAACTGACGTTTTTGCCGTCAATCTCGCCGATTATCGCCCGGCCGTAGTTCAAACTTCCCCCTTTGTCTTTATAGGCAACGATAAATTTATTCTCCGATAATTTAGCCGATGAAATATATGCCGTTTCAGCGCCATTGAAAACATACTCGCTGCCAAAAGAGATGTTCTCTCCGTTTAATTCCCCGACAATCAATGTCCCTAACCGACTGTTAGTTCTGTCTTGGTAGCTAATAACAAACTTACTCGGCGATGAAGATATGACGGAAATATATTCCGCCAGCCCGGAATTAAAAGCGTATTTCTGACTCATTGACGTTTCTGTCCCGCTAACGGTTCCGACAATAACCTCGCCGTCATTTTCGCCGGTTTCTCCCTTTTGATAGGCAAGAACGAATTTATCCGGAGAAAGCGCTGCCAACGAAATATAGTTGCTGATAGAAGAGTTAAAAGTGTAGGCGCTGCCGAAACTGACGCTGTCTCCCGAAATCTCTCCTATTTTAACTTTCCCGTAATTAAGAGCGCCCTTGTCTTTATATCCGATAACAAATTTATTTTCTGATAAAACGGATAGAGAGAGATAATTGGTATGAGTGTCATTAAAAATATAACTGTCGCCAAAAGTGATTTCTGCATCATTAACATTGCCGATAATTACTCTGCCAATATTACCGCTTCCAGCTCCATCTTGGAAAGCGACAATAAATTTATTCTCCGACAGTTTTCCAACTGAAAATAGTGTGGAGCTGGCGGAATTAAAAACATATTCGCTCCCAAAAGAAATTTCGGTTTCTGAACCGGCTTTAGCGTCAGAACAAACCAAGAAAATAGGCAAGAAAAAAATTAAAACTAAAAATATTCTTTTCATTCTCTTATTCTAACATAAACAAGACAAGTCAAGCAACTTGTCTTGTTTGGTCTAAATATTTTTAAGTATTAGCTACTGTTCAAATATTCGCTCCTAAAGTATAGACATCCCGGTCAACAATGTTAATCTCATAAATGGAATCGGCGTCATAGCCGGCAAGAAATTGCTCGGCAGTCATATCAAGCCATTGTTTAATACCGGTGTCGCTGCCTTCGCTGGCAGAAAGTTTGTGCACTCGGGTGTCGCCGACCGCCCGGACTAAATTGGAGGTGGTGTATTCACTTATAGTTGACTGGCTAATGTCTTTGACATCGTCCCAGGGATTGCCGTTGCCGTTTTTATCAAAGTGTTCATAACTCTCAAAGACATGGGGAGAAATAATTAGCCGCTTGAAACTTTTGCCATTAATCATTTTGACGATGTAAATGTCAAACTGGGCCATGCCGTCGGCGTTAGGATTGCGAATTAGGTCGCCGTCAAAGATAATCGGGTCGCCGCCTTCTTCGGTAGTTTCGCCCTCAGCCGTTTCGCCTTCCGCTAAACCCATTACTGCGAAATAAGTGAAATGATCGGTTGCCGCTGTTAAACTATTATTAGTTGAATCAATAGTTGTCGGCAAAGCCACCCATTGGGAAGTAGTTTCTTTCCAGTAGAAAACTCTCAAGGTTGACTCGTCTAATCCGCTTATTTCGCTATCTTTGTAAGTAAAGGTTAGGGTAGCCGCCTGACTAAAACTGCTGACAGCGGCTAAATTCGCCGTAGCAGTATAGTTATAGGCGTAATCTCCGACGACGGCTCTTTTCAATGGAAGCGGACGAGAAGCGGTTACATCGCTTTTATTTTCCGAACTCACCTTTACAGCGGTGGAGGCGCTGACCGCGCCGATCGGCAGGTCAACTGAAGCAATATTCCCGTTGCTGACAGTCAGCGTTGTCTTGCCTCCGGCAGCAGCTGTAACCGTTACTTCTCCCGTCGCAGTCGTTGGCTTTGAGGGTGTAACAACTCCTCCGCCACCGCCAGATGAAGTGGTCGTAACAGGAGCGCCACCAGTGATTGAAATACAAACCTCGCTTGAAGGAGAAACACTTAAACTGGAACCCAAAGGATCGCCGGAAAGGCTTATCTGAGAATAGCTATCGCCGCAGATATAATCCGTTAGATTATTGTTCAATATTTTTCTACCAGTGGACCTAAGAACAACTCCCGAGTTGGTTGAAAGAGAAAAAACAACCGACGAATCGTTTACTACCATCTGGTCAACTATTGAGCCAGATATCACCGTTAAATCTATGCCATTAACGGTGATTGTCGTATCGGCGTCAAAGGTCAGTTCGTCCGCGGCAAGAACTGAAAAAGGCAAAAGCAGTAAAGACAAACATATTGTCAGGATTTTTTTCATAAATCAATTTGCTAAAATATCTTTTGCTTAAAATTACCAGGCGTAATGCCAGTCAGCGCCGTCAAAGCAGTTCAGTTGGTAATCGCTGTTATCCATAAAGCATTGGCCTTGGACTTCCGGCGTCGGAGTGGCAGAAGGAACGAGTTTGAAGTAAGGTAGATAGATATAATCGCTAGTAGTGGTTATTCCGCCGATTTTGGCGTTGCCGCCGACATTAAGCGTCCCCTGGGTATTAAGCGCGGAGGTAGTGCTGGCCCAGCCACCGATTTCAACATCATCTTGGACATACAGGTCGCCGCCGGTCATATCTAAAGAGCCAATCGTTCCGGCGCCAACCGCGAACGCTGTCGTCGAGGTGGCTTTGGCAGCAAAATAAGCCGCGCCCGAAACAATTAAGTCGCCGCCAGAGAAATCCCAGCCAGCCGGCTCGGTAATGTCGTGGCCGACATAGAGATAATCTGTGGTCGTCGCCGAAGTGGAAGAAGCTGTGCCGGTAGTCGTGATATTGGTGCCGATGGTGGTGGCTCCGGAAACAATTATAACTACCAGAAATACCGAAGCGATAATACTTGATAAGGCAATTAGAAAATAATCGCTTTTGGAAAATTTCTTCATAATATCTTTTTTCCAAATTGCTATTCATTTAATAACAAATAACAATTATACTGTTAATTAAACTATCTGCGCAAATCGACCCTCTATTGCGCCTTTTAATCAGTAAATTATACCATTAAAAAAATAAAAATAAAAATAAACGCTAATTGTGGATAACTCAAAAGACCCCCGATAAAGGGGGTCTTTTTTTCCGTTTCTGTTAGTTCAACAAGACAAGATTAGTAGCTGAGAGTATAAGGCGTGGTGCTGACTAGGTTATCCAAGCCAGGTACCAAGTGGCCATTATACCACTGAGGCTGAGTGGTAGCATTGTTGCCATCAGTGCCGGAAATGCTGTATTCCTTGTAGTTGTCAGACCAGATGAAGTTACCAACCTGCGAAGCAAAGTCGTAAGCCGGCGTACCGAACGCATCCGCGCTGTTGTCAACATTGACAGCAGATGAAGTTGATGCGGTATCGCCAATCAAACGAACAGTAAGCTTATCGCCGCTGGCGTCAGCGCCGCTGATATCAGCATAGACATAGAATGTCTTGCTTGAACCAGAGCTAATTCTAATAGCTTCTCCAGCGTCGCCATTAGTTACATCGGGGCTATTAAAGGTAGTCGTGAAGTAAACTTCCGCGACGCCATCTACTTGGACCGGAGCAGTTGATACCTTGAGGGTATTACTGCTGTCGTCTCTAACCCTGATGTTGCCGACAATGACTCCTGCGCCCGAGGTGGCAAAAGCAAAGGTGGTTCTGTACAAGAGTACTTCGCCGCCAGTAGCGTCTGCTGTCACCTTAAAGGCATAGACAATAATGTCATCTGAAGTCAAACCGCTGGCCGCGCCCAACCGATCGGTTGAAGATGGCAGGGCAATAATCGGCTTACTGGACCTTAGAACCATAGCGGAGCTGGTTGAGCTGCGATAGGTCTCATAGCTTGAACCGGTGATCTCGCTATTGGACAATTTACCAGTTGTTTTAACGCCGTCGTCACCGCCAAATCCAATCTTGATATCAGCCGAGTTGGAGCCCGGAGCTCTGTCTGTGCTCGGGTCAACCGTGCTCATATCCGCTTTAATTGTCAGGGTTACGGCGTTAGAAGCGCCTTTCGGAATAGTCAGGGTACCCTTGTCAAAGTTAAAGGTGTAGTAGCCGGTTGAAGGAATAGAAGCCTCGCCCAACTTAGTTATGCCGTTATAGATGCCAACATTAGTCACATCTCGGTAGTCGCCCGTAGTCAAAGAATTGAACGAGTAACTGCCGTCGGCGACATAGACAACTAATTGGTCTAGGTCAAGGTCTTCATACTGAGCTGTCAGTTTGACATTGGTGAAGATATTGCCGGTTGTGCCAGCGACAACAATAGCCGAAGCCGGGTTACTGGCATTTTCAATCACCAGAGTGCCTTTGCTAACCGAAGTCAATGTTGGACCATGATCGGCAGTTAAGCTTTCAACTACCGCGTTGCCGGTAGAAATACCGTAAGCAACAACCGAAGCTGTGCCGTCATTCAATCCCCACTGCTCGGTATCATTGGAATTGGTGTTATTCTTATTACCCTTTAAAGCAATATGCTTGGAAGTACCTTTGGTAATAATAATCGGGTCGGTAAAGGCAAAAGTAGAGCTGGCGTCTGTTGAAGCCAAAGCGTCATTGACTGGAGAAAGCGCTGTGTCGGTGCCTTCGTCATAAACGCCATTCTTGTTCTCGTCAACAAAAGTCGTTAAAGCGTCGGTGTTGGTGGCCGACTGGCCTTTGCCTGCCCACAGAATTGAGGTGATTCTGATGTCTTCACCCGAATCAGTGGCGTCAAAGTTCCAGCTGGACAGAGCAACATCGGTTGAACCGAGGATAACATTGCCAGTTGCTGGCAAAGTATTTCTCGTTACGGTCAAACTTTTAGCTTTAACAGTCTGAGTGTTGCCGGAAATAGCCGAGCTCGGGGTAGCGGTGATAGTATTGCCAGTCACATCTCCGGTGATAGTCATCGCCGAAGGAGTGAAGCTGACGTAAACTGTGTCGTTGCTCGCCCAAGACGCGCTCGTCTGCAGGTCG
>Ga0210006_1002766_pt1 | contig 11261 bp, 4 predicted proteins | sample CryGey02umfilter_2_FD_185452 | JGI IMG/M metagenome (GOLD analysis project Ga0210006, IMG submission 185452) | Groundwater microbial communities from aquifer in Utah, USA - Crystal Geyser 4/10/14 0.2 um filter (SPAdes) (version 3) | ecosystem: Environmental > Aquatic > Deep subsurface >... | reverse complement strand
TCATCGAGCACACTTTGTATTCCGCCAAGGTTATCGTGCAGGTAATAGTAAAACTTATACTCCTTGTCCGCGGGGAGGTTGGCATAAGCCAAAGAGGATCCATTGATTAAAAAAGCAATGGAGAGGAGTGCGGTGATGAGGCGGGGGAGAACAGCTTTCGAAATGAATCGAAGCCGCATAGTAAAGATGAAGTTAGATTTGGAAGTAATGCTACAAAAAAAAGGGAATGGTTGGTTGATATAAAAAATTAATCCGGGTTATAAGGTTTGGCACGCTCAAATATTCTCTGATCTTCTTCGGGAATTTCATTCCATTCCACGTATTTTCGCAGTTCGGCGGTTTTGGTGTTGAGGATGAGGTAACGGGGGACAGGTTCGCCTTCCTGATAGGGGTTGTATTCTCCTGTTCGAAGATCAAGATATTCATCGTAATACCAGTTAATACCATCTTTAGAAACCATACTATTTGCATAATCCCCAACACTATAAATAGTGTCACCTTTTAGGATATACTTTTCAATATCACTTACTATGATTCTTAACTTATCATCATCAAATCGATGATCTTCCAAGGCAAGATGGGTGCTGAATTTACCCAGTTCAAATTTTCCATCTCCTAGGGTAGCAATCGTGTCATTCTGCCCCTGAAAGGAGACGATTGCCATAACAATAAGCCATGCCAGAAAAAATAAAAAAGTAACCAGAGTCACCTTTCCGATTTTTAAAATAACACTGAGCGATTTTCCGGGTGTTTCCATATCTATAATTATTTAGAGGTTTTTTTAGTGTCTTTATCTTTTTTTTCTTTTCCGATTTTTATGTTTTCACGCAGATCAATCTGTATTTTATAGGTTTGCAGGGCTTCTATTTTCTGACTCAATACCGCAAGATCAATGCCCACGTTTGTTACACTGTTCGGTTTCACCCAGTCAAAATCATAAATATCGGTAATGGTTATGTTAACATCATAGGTACCATTTTCTGTTTCTTTGGCATTAAAAGTATAATTGAATTTGTTCATTGCATAAAATAGATCGGAGTTATCGTTTTTTGAAAATTTGCCGGTATTTTTTCCTGCGGTTTTTCCTTCTTTTATTTTAGATTGAACGTTATACAATATATTCTTATATTCGTTGGTGTCTTTAATATTCTTCCCGATCTCCTGTGCTATAACGTCACCTGAAGCGGTATTAAAATAAAGATTAGAAGTTGTCTGCGTTCCCTGGAAGGGGGCAAACTGTTCCCACTGAATGGCATGATCCAGAAAATAAGCGGAGATATCATATCTTCTGAAACTGAAGTACCGAACAGCCATTGTCCAGACCAGCGAATCAATGAATGTTTTTCCATCCGGATCCACATACTTCACCGGATTATTACGGGCATAGGTGTACATATTCAATGCCTGCGGATCTTTCAGCAGTTCCTGCAGCTCTTCTCCTTTCAGGTTCGGATTATTCAGCATAGGATCCATACTTGTGAATCTCCCAATCACCGGATCATAGTACCGTGCGCCGTAATACATCAGTCCCGTTTCTTCATCTTTTTCTTTTCCCGTAAATCCGTAATCCTCTTCGTCTTTATCCATACAATCTCCATTCCGTTCTTCCCCGTAAGGCAGGTAATCGTTGGTACAAACCACATTGCCTTTATCATCGAGCACACTTTGTATTCCGCCAAGGTTATCGTGCAGGTAATAGTAAAACTTGTATTCCTTGTCCGCGGGGAGGTTGGCATAGGCCAAAGAGGCTGTGTTGAATAAAAATACAAAACTCAATAGCAAGCTGATCAGGCGACGGCCGATGGGTGAAAAAAGTGGAATGTGCATCGTTATTTAAACTATTAAGGAGCGTCTACACCGGAGCCTGTGAATTCTATGGTATACCCGTCTCCCCCCTGAATTGAATCACCATCTTCGCCAACGGCAGAAGGTGCAACGGTAAGCAAATAAATCATACCCGCCTTTTGCTTGGCGGTTTTAAGGCTGGCAATTTTTGTAATCGAATTCGCAACAACGGCGAGAACGGGTAGTTTTTCCCCAGTGTTTTTCTCGGTAATCACAAAGACAGATGTTTTATCTGCAGGAAAAACGATTTTTTCGGAAAAATAAACCAAAACATATTCACCATTTATTACATTGGCTTTAGTGATTTCCGGAAAGACACCATCCTGGCTAGGATAATTTATTTTTTCCGGAGGAGTCAGTGCTTTATCCATTCTTTTCTCCGTTGCGGATGAAGCATGATCGGAAGTATGAGGGTTTTGAGGGATTGTTCTTGGATTAAGATGAAAGGCAAGTGGCACATTATTATTAATGTTCTTCATCCATTTATAAATATCGGTAGATGGTTTTATGTAATCCATAGTGGCTTCTACTATCGGGCTTTTTACCCCAAAATTGCTTCCGGACGCGAAGGTAAAATGATTCTCTCCCTTCTTGAGGGTGACTGTGTATTCCCATGTGGATTCTGTATTAAAAGGAACAACCTGAACATTATTCACCCAAATTCCCGCACCGATTCCCTTGGAGCCGGAAAAAACATACAAAGGTTTGGAAACCTGCTTGGGATAAGCGTTCAAAACGGGAGGCTTGGCATTGTAAAAAATAGTGACGTTCACGGGATCGCCCGCCACATTCATATCATCTCTTGTAATGAAGGTGAAGGCTGTGTTTACAGCGGTCAGTGGGGCGAGATAGCTCCATTCAGTGGCTTCAGAATCTACGGATATTGGTTCGTTATTAATCCACAAAGTAGTATGAGATGGTTTTGTTCCGCTGAATAGATAAGATGTACTCGAAGACACCATCGATTTTGTATCGAGTATGACTCCACCTACGCTATATGTAATTGCAATCACAGCAGGCTCGCTTTCCATCCCGAATTCATTTTTGGTTAAAAACGTGAAGGTGTTTATGCCTTTCTCAAGAGGGATTTGAATTTTCCAGTTAGAAGAGCCACTGGGATAAATTTCCACTCCGTTCATCCAAAGGGAGAGATCGGAGGATTTAATACCGTTCAGCATCACGGGGTTAGAAACGGGCAAGGCAACAGGGGAAGCCCACGGGGGCAACACCTCATACAAAATCGTCTGGCTTACAGAAGTGCTTTCATTTCCCTCCTTGTCTTTGGCAAAGACAGTAAATGTGTTTTTGTGTTTATCGAGAGTTACCAAAGCACTCCAGTTGGTTTTCACTCCAAAAGGAACCACTTCTTTGTTGTTGATCCAAATACTGGTATTGGCCGGTTTTGCTCCGGTAAGTGCGTAATGGGTTTTGTAAACCACATCCGGTATTGGGTTTATCACCGGAGCGGTGATGTTGTAGGGAATGTGTAAATCCACAGATGAACTGACAGCACCAAAAGAGGTTTTTGAAATCACATTAAAATCATTCATGCCTGTAGATAAAATCACTTTGGTTGTCCAGGTCGCTTGGTTATCCAGTGCCACATATTCTTTTTCGTTGATCCAAATAGAGGTATCAGCCACCTTTGTTCCCGTGAGTTTGAGAGGGTTGGTGATCATGGAGGAAGAAAAATCATCAACGATCGGAGTCGGCGTTTTGTAAACAATAGACACTGTCTTTTTTTCACTTTTTATTCCGGCACTATCTTTGGAGTAGATGGAAAACGTGTTTTCTTTCCCGGTGATATTAACGGTATAAGCCCATTTTGTATCGGAATTTAATGGGATCATTTCTTTGTCATTGATCCAAATGCCGGTGAATGGGGATTTGGTTCCGCTCAAGGTATAATTGAAGGTGTAAATGAGACTTGGGAAAGCATCAATGGAAGGCGAAAGCACGGAATAATCGAACGAAAAAGCAACCGGATTGCTCTTGAGTCCGAATGCGTTTTTTGTAAAAAAAGTGAAACTGTTTCCCCCTTTGCCAAGCGATACCTCCGCTGACCAATTCGTTTCATTGTTTAGTGAAACCACTTGAACATCATTCATCCATAACGATGTACCGGTAGCTTTTTTACCTGTTAATACGATTGGGTTTTTCTGGGGCGATGAACCGACGGAATCCACACTTGGTACGGGTACTGCGTAAATGACGGTTTGCGCAAGAATCGAACCCTCGTTGCCCGCCTCATCCTTGGATAGAATGGCAAAGGCATTGTTGTAGTTTTTCAGAGTTACCGTTGCGCTCCAATTGGTTTGTGCGTTTACGGGCACTACTTCTTCGTGGTTGATCCACACTCCGGTATTGGCTCCTTTGGTGCCGGAAAGTGTGAATTCCGTGGTGTAAACCGGGGAATAAAATGGAGTGACTGTTACCGGTGCGACTTCGTAATGCAACGTCACTTCTACAACATCACTTTCCGTTCCTTTCTCCGATTTAGACGTGAGTACAAAGAGATTTTCTCCCGGCTTTAAAGTGACGGTATAAGACCAGCTTTCCGAGGTGTTGGCGGGAATCACTTCCGCTCCATTCATCCACACGGAGGTGCCGGAAGTCTTGGTTCCGGAGAAAGTGTAATAAGGCCCTTCTAAAACAGGATCCAGCTCTTCAATCACGGGTTTTGATGTGCTTAAAAATTCCACCTTGCTGATTTTTAAATCGCCCGCGTAAATGTAGCCGTCTTCTTTGGCGTTATCCGTTTCGTAATAAATACTTGGGTAGTACTGAATTACACCTGTTTTTAAGTTGGTTTTACTCAAACGTTCGTACCCTTCGCCATACGCGAAGGACACCTTGTCTCCGCTTTGGATGAGACGATCACGGTAATCGTATTGCATGACTTCTCCGTCGCGTTCGGTCATGTTCCCGTTCACATCATAAACAAAATGGTGTGTGCCCGCCTGTGTAACCGCGTGCGGATGCAAAGACGCATAGGTAAACGTTCCGACGTTGGCTTTGGAGAGCATATTTCCCGTAGGGCTATAAGTGTAGCTTTGAGGTGTGGAGTCTCCGCTGGCAACGCTGATGTATTTTGCCTGGGTGAGACGATAGAGATCATCGTAGGTGTATTGTACCGTTTTGGCCGTTGTGGCGTTACTGTTATCTATCAGTTTCATCAGGTTACCGACAGCGTCGTAAGTGTATTCGGTGTGTTGAAGAGCGTTACTACCCAAAAAACTCTCACGTTGAATCAAACGGTATAGCTGATTGACATCGTAAAAATTTTTGACGACCACTCCATCCCCAAATGTCATTTCCGTGATTTGTCCTAATGGCGAATAGATAAAGTGATCGGCAACCACGTTGCCATCCGCTTTTACCGCGCTGAGCAAATGAACATCATCGTATGTGTACTGAACATTCATTTCATTCGGATAAGTCATTGTGGTTGGACCATCCATCAGATCGTAATCAAAAGCATGATTGAATGTTTTTTCACCGATGATTTTTTGATCATTCAGCGTTCGTCCCCACGCGTCGTATTCAAAATAATGTTGGTACGCGGGGGCTGTAATGTGGTTCAGACGTCCGATTCCGTAAGCGCCCTGGTCGTAAACGTACTGCAATTCCACTTCCGGTGTTGTGGGATCATCTTCTTTAATTGCCCGATCCAGCTCATCGTAACTGTATTTAACGGTTTGTTTTTTTGGAGTCGTTCTGGCAATTGGATTGCTGTTCGCGTCGTAATTGTACGTCCAAATTTGCGGAGTGCTACCCGATTTGTAAGGCGCGGTTTGAGTCAAACGACGTCCCAAAGAATCAAATGTGAAATCGCGAATGTTATTTTCCGCATCCGTGATTTTTATCAGATTACCTATCGCGTCGTAATTGTATTGTGTGGTGTAAACCGAGCCGATGTTGTGTTCGTTTACCGAAATAAGCTGATTGCGTGCGTCATAAAAATATTCCTTCACATTTCCCTTGGGGTCGGTAACGGTCTGTTTCCAACCGTTATAAGCATTGGCTGTAACCCCAAGTGGATTGGTGATGCTAGTAACACGATTGAGTGTGTCGTAAGTGAACGCGTTTCCTAATTTTCCACTATCGATTGTTTCGAACACGCTTGAGGAACTCGAATAAGGCTGGAGTGTTTTTTTCACATTCCCCCGTTCGTCATATATTGTCGCGGTTGTTGTCCATTTTCCGCCGGGCATTTCCTGCTTTTGTTCAATGGCACGCCCCAGTCCATCGGAATAACCGTAACTCTCCACAAAATTAATGGCGTTATGATAACGCTTTTGGTGGGTTATACGTGGCATCGCGGTATCGTTGTAGCTGGCCTCCTGAACGAGTGCCATGTTGCCGGGGGCATGCGGATCACTTTTTTTCGCGCTCAATAATCGGCCGAATCCATCGTATATATTCACACTTTTTACACCGTTTGGATCGGTAGCGGAAAGCACCTGACCGTTTGCTATGTCATAAGTGAACTGAGAAACCTGTCCTTTTGGATTCGTGACCGTCGTGGGGTAAAGGTGATGCGTGTCGTAAGTGTAAGTCGTGCTGTAGCCGCGAGGGTTTTTTTCGGAAACCGGTAGCCCATAACCGTTGTAAGCATATTCCGTGCTTAGCCATCCTGTTGGAGTATTGAGCCACACTTCTTTTTTACTCAAATTGCCTTTATTCGCATTCTTCAACGAAAGCCCGTCGTAATAGAATCGCTGGTGTTGTACAAGTTGGTTGGATTGATTGTAGCGCTTACTTTCGCTTGGCAGACCGACGAGATAATTGGAAAGATTTTCCGTGTAGTTATTTTCAATTTTCAAAAGGTCATTTCCGGTATCCGTAAAACTGCCATCTTCCCCCGTCGCGTTCACTTCGCCGTAATCTGTAATCCCTGCCGCGTTGCCGTATGCGTCGTACTCAAAAGATTGAGCCGTCGCCTTGATAGTGCCATTGATTGGGGTGATGAGTCGTGAAACGGTTTGAACTTGATGCGGAAAATAACGCTCGTTTCCCAAATCGGTCGTCTCCCAGCGGTTTACGGTGTAATGAATGAGTTGATTTACATTGTTGTAAATTTCGGTGCGGTATGGCAAACCTTTTTTGCTGTAATGGTCGCTATATTCCCCCTGCGCGACATCCGCGATGCTATTTTCACTTTGATGGAAATAGGTTTTGGTTTTAACACCTGTGTTGTCGGTTTTTGTTACCACCCTAAATCCCGCGAATCCCCGATTGTAACTGTCTTTAAAATAATAATGACCGTCTTCATAAAAATAATCGATACTATTTGTGACTCCCATACCATCGTTTACAATCACTTTATCCACCGTCGTTACAATAATGGGCAATTTGGGGTTCGCCTGCGTGCCATCATCTTTGATGTATTGGGCGGATGTTTTATACGTCAAATCGATTTGCGCCCCCTGGCCGGTGTGCACGGTTTTAAGAAAGTACGGGCGGCTTCCGGTGTTCATAAAAACCCTTTTGGAAGTGACCGTTTTTTTTGTGGCATTGTCCCAATCATGAAAACTTTGAATAACATCCGGTAATAAATCACCATTTAAATCAATAATTCGTACTCCGTAATCTTTGTGATCTCCTATTGCCTTCCCCATGGGAACCGGAAAAATCCCCTCATAATGAATATCAGCACTTGAAGGAGTTCTTAAGCCTACTTTGCTTTTATAAAGATCAAAACTGCCCCACGAATTATATTCATGCGCCGCGTAAACAGAATCCATCAGCCCATCCCCATTCACATCAATAGAACGGGTGGTATTGTTCTCACTAGTAGTGCCAAAAGAACAACTGTCTTTTCCTGCACCAACGGAAACATCGGTTAACCATCCGCCTTTGCCATCATTGATATACAATTCACTAGTACTACCCGAATATTGAAGATCCGCCAATCCATCCAGATTACAATCGGTCAAATAACCGGTTCTTTGCTGAACCCATTCACTGATATATTCAACGATAGTCGTCGGACTGATCCAAAAATCGGTGGAATCACAGCTTGTACCACCATTGTTTAAACACGTTTTATAACCTAACTGTTTTTTTAAATAAGCCTCCGCCTGCACCATATCCGGTAGACCATCTCCATTTAAGTCACCAATTACTACTCCATGATCAGGTTTTGTGTAATCGGAAGTCGTCATGCCAAAAGGAATAATGTTGGACAGAACTTTTCCGATCGCTAAGGCGGCACCGCTTATTACTTCCCATGGACCGCTATTTCCGTACTTACTGGTCATACTGGAACCGACAATATCCAATCGTCCATCTCCGTCAAAATCAGCTAATTTTTGAGTTAATGATGGAATACTATGACTATAAGAGGGGTTGGGGGAACCACCTATATACTTCTGATCATTCGCAATATTCCAACCGCCCTTCGCGTTATTGGTGGCGCGCATGCCTTTGTACGCACTGGAAGGGGGTACTTGTCCGATATACTCAAAATCCGGCAAGCCGTCGCCGGTCATATCCCACAAAAAAACGTTTGTTCCGGTATCCACACACCCGTATTCTCCGCAAATCGAAAGCCACCAATCCGAAGGGGGGTAAACAGGTTCTTCCTTCCAGCCCACTGCGCTTTTGGTGTATTCAAATGTGGTGGGTGGCAAAACGGTCGCGTTACCCCCTGTATCGTAAGCGGTTTCGGTAATGGAAGTAATCGTCCATATTTGTGTAATATCCGGTGGGTAATAACCAAAATAATATTGCTTACGTAACACTCCGTTTACATACACCTCAACATCAGTAATGTGATAAGTTCCATTTAATCGAAATCCTGGAGCGTAGCTAAAAAAAGTGTTGTTGTACCCCATCTCTTTGGTAAAAAAAACTTCAAACGGTCCCTCTTCACTTCCGTGTCCGCCATAAAAAATACGTTCAGGGTAAATATCATTGCCATATTTTTTATAGGTGTAACGTATAAAATTATCGTTGGTGTCCCGGACTTCTTCCAATTTCCATTCATACGTTCTGCTTGTGTCATCGGGGTCAAACACACGGGTCTCCTGAGTTAATCCAAATTGATACCGAGTTCCGTTTTTATCCTTCACAACCCAGCTGTTATCCGATTTGAATTCGTATTTTTCGAAACCGCTTTCCACTTTTTGCCCATAAATACCGTGATGTCCATCGCTCAGCGATACTTCCCCTAGTTCACCACTACCCACGGGGGTATTTGCAATAAAAAAGTTGTCGTCATACATTCTTTCGACCCCCTTTTTGTTGTAACGGCGAATGGAAAAATCCGTGATGTTCCATCGGTATCCCACCATGTTCATAAAATTTTGTTCCTGACTGTTGTAGGTTAAAGAGATTTGAGGTGTTAATCCGTTTCTCCCTGCAGGCAACGCGAGGGGGTAGTCATAAACCGCGGCTCCGGTAAATTCTCCTACATGCAAATTGCCCTGAAGTTTTTTTTGAGTATCCAGCGCGTCGGGTTTATTGCTGTTATCCGGACTGTAGGGTTCTGCATTGGTTGATGTTCCCGCCCCCTCACCCTGTCCATCATCTCCCGTGGATTCCGGATTGGCTTGTTCCTCATCATCCCTTTCCCATCGTGAACGACTGCTTCCGGAAGGAGTTTTGACTTCGGTTTCTTCCGTTGCCGGACGTTGTGTTTCATCAGGGGGCGTTGGCCTTTCGGTTGGTGTCGTCGTTTCGTTGTCTGGCTCCATTTTTTCCATAAATCGCGGAGGTGCCTCCAATACCCGCGCAGGTGCTTCTTGCCGAGTGGTTTGTTCCGCCTCTGTTCCCGCGGTACGTTCATCGGCTAAGGTGATTGGCGACAAAGAAGTAAAAAAGAAAATGGGGAGAAAAAAAGCAACAATCGTGTTTTTTACAGCCTTCATAATGATGAAGTTAAGAAATAATCGGGAGAGGCTAAATGATTAAATTATTAATTGATGAAATTAAAACGATCAATGATTTCCTTATTGTAATCCGTATATTCATCCGGTTTGCCTTCAATTGGATCTACTAGGGGTGGCTCCTGGCCAAGATTGATTGCTACGATTTTCTTTTTTTCCGGTGAATATTGCAGTGAAACGATCCAATTAACCCAGCAATCTCCGCTTGCGTCTGTTGCTTTCATTTCTACTGGATAGAGACCATTTCTATTTGGTTTGTCATAATATATTTTTGAAAGCTCACATTCTTTACCATATTTTTCTTTAAGAAATTGGTCTAAGTCTTTTTCGGTTTCAATATTTAGACCGATAGTAAATGGTACTTCAAAATTCCAATTGACTGCGCGTTTTCCTTTGATAAAAAAGTTATCTCCTATCTGATCGATTTGCACTTCATTGCCCCAGAGCGTTTTGGGGTAACCAAGTTCAAAGCTATATTCATTGTTGATATAGGTACCCCAATTATTTTCCGGAATTAATGGCGGTTCAGTCTTAGATTTAGCTGCATGCTTCGCTTTGGACTGTTGTGTTTCTTGATTCGAAACTCCTCTTTGTTGTTGATTCTCAGGGGAGCATGCCAATAGAACAGAACCAATTAGGATTACAGAAATAATCGCAGATAATTTCAATTTTATAGTCATATTTAGTTTAGTTATGTGAAAATGAGTTATTTTTGTTTACACGTTATAGGTTGATTTTTAGGAGTTTGAGTAGCTGGAGTATGTTGAGCTTTAGTATAATTCTTAGGTTGCTCACCTGAGGCTGGTGTTTGATTTTCGTAGCGAGCCCATCCTTGAACTTTATATTTTTTACTACGATTTCCTACGGTGTAGAATGCATTTCCGTTTTCATCGTTGGTACGCGTAAAAGATTGGGAAAATAATCCATTGTGACCGCTATAATTCTGTTCGATTGTATATATTTGTCCTGTTCCTTTTTCGTCATTAAAAACTACTTCTGCGATAATACCCACATGCCCCACAGCACCGCCTGACCAAGAAATAATATCATCTTCTTGTGGCATAACACTTTCGCCATTATTATAAACTTTGTATTGACCGGAGACGGGAGCATTTTTGTGATTTTGGCTTAATGCCGCATTAAGCTTTACTTCATTGCCATAGTCCACAGCGTTTCCTGTCCAATTTAAATTAAGATTATAATTGTGCAAAACAAAATCTTTTACAAAACTAACACATTGATAAGGGTGATCCCATGATCCAGCTGAACCTGGGCTTGTTATATTGACCCCCTTGTAAGTTCCTAGTAATTCTCCAGAAATATACTGGTCTCCCAATGCTAAGTATGGTTGATAATCCGAAACTTTTTCTCCTGTCGGATCCACATATCTAACTGGGTTATTCCTCGCGTAACTGTATTTATTTAACGTTTGTGGATCTTTTAAGTCTCCTTCCCAAGGGTCCATACTCGTAAACCTGCCGATCACCGGATCGTAATACCGTGCGCCGTAATACATCAGTCCCG
>Ga0210006_1002764_pt1 | contig 11269 bp, 5 predicted proteins | sample CryGey02umfilter_2_FD_185452 | JGI IMG/M metagenome (GOLD analysis project Ga0210006, IMG submission 185452) | Groundwater microbial communities from aquifer in Utah, USA - Crystal Geyser 4/10/14 0.2 um filter (SPAdes) (version 3) | ecosystem: Environmental > Aquatic > Deep subsurface >... | reverse complement strand
TCTTTCCCCCTCCCAAAGATTTCTCAAAAATTTTCACCTCACCTACCCTTCCCTATTTTTACCTTTTAGAACCCGGGCAAAAAAGAATTGTTATTTTAACCAAAGCCGGGGAAATTATTAAACAATTCCAAAGTGAAAAATTCGACAATCTTTTAGATTTTACAGTTTCTCCAGAAGGAAAAACAATTTGGCTTTTAAACGGCCTTAAACTCTATCGAGTTAATTTATTTTAGTTCTACCTTGGCGCCGGCGGCCTCGAATTTCTTTTTGATTTCCTCGGCTTCTTCTTTTTTGGAATTTTCTTTCACTACCTGAGGACCAGTGGCGGCGGCATCAACCAAATCTTTTGATTCTTTCAAACCCTTACCGGTGACATCCCGAACCGCTTTGATTACCTCAATCTTTTTATCGCCCACTGAATTCAAGACGATATTGAAAACAGTTTTTTCCTCAACTGCTGGAGCGGCGGTCGGAGCAACCGGAGCAGCTACAACTTGAGGAGCAGCCGAAACTCCAAATTTCTTTTCCAAAATCTTTACTAACTCTGCCAAATCCAATACTGACATCTCCTCTATTTTTTTAACGATGTCCTCAAATTTCTTAGGGATTTCAATTTTTTCTTTTTTCTCAACCATAGAGTATCCGCTGAATTAACGCTGAACTATACGCCGAATTCACGCTGAATCAGCGTTTTATCAGCGTAGAAATCAGCGGCTTATCAGCGGTTATTTTTATTTGTTTTAAGACGAAAATCAGACCTTTAATATTTGCTTCTAAAACATTGACGAAATTTGAAATTGGTGCCGAAATGGAACCTACCAACCTTGCCAAAAGTTCTTCTCTGGTTGGTAATTTTGCTAATTCAATAATTTTTTCCGCTTCAACAAATTTATTTTCTAAAAAACCTCCCAGAATTTTTAAATTGGGGTCCGCCAAAGCTGACTGCCAAAGAGTTTTAGCTGGAGAAATTTCATCTTTCAAACCAAAGACAAAGGCAATTTCTCCTTTTAATTTTTTAATTTCTGTTTTTAGTCCACTTTCCTTAAATGATATTTGGGCCAGGGTTTTTTTGGTTATTTTTAATTGAGAATCCGCCATTTTTAATTTTTTCCTCAAATCAAAAATATCCTTCGCTTTTAAACCAGTAAAATCAACAAAAATTGTCACTTTTTGCTGAGCAATTTTTTCTTTTAATTCCTCAATAATTTTTTGTTTTTGGATTCGTGTAAGCATGCGAATTAGGATGCGAATTTTATGCGAATTATATGCAAATGAAAAATGTCTGCCACCGCAGACATAAATCTTACAGGGGTCAGACCCCTGTAAGATTCTCCTCGGCAGGGTTGTCCTCCGAAGCTTTAGCGAAGGAGGAACTTTTTACATGCCCGCCTTCGCTCAAGGCTACGGCGGGTAAACCTGCTGTCTGCGGATAATATATTTATACTATTCTTTTTTAAAGACTTGTCAAGACCTCCAAAATTGCCTGGCCAAATTCTTTGGCAGCAGCTGGGCCATTGCCAGTGATGATTTTTCCATCAACCACCACATCTTCATCTTGATAAATCGCTCCATTATCTTTAAGGATTCTTACCGAACTGCGATCCATCACTGAACTCCAGACAGTTGCCTTTCTTCCCTCTAAAACTCCGGCTTTAGCCAAAATCACTGGACTAATGCAAATTGAGGCTAAAACCCTATTTTGAGAAACTGTTTCTTGAGCCACTCGATAAGAACTCTCATTATCAAGATTTTCGAGACAACCCGGACCACCGATGAAAACTATGGCATCAAAAGACGAAATACTTTGTATTGAGTCGTGAGATGATTTACTTTGTAAATCAGCGAACTCAGCCGGATTTATTTCAGAAACTAATAAATCAACTTCAACATCTCCTCCATCGGCGCCAATGGCCCTACCCATTTTATTTGAGGCAGTTTTAATCTCGACCCCAGCTTTTTTTAAAGTCTCCTTTGGCACAAAATATTCTTCGTCTCGAAAATCTCTAAAAGCAATAATCATTGCCACTTTTTTCCCTTTTAATGTTTCTGGCATAGTAATTTTTTCTTTAGGAATAACTTCTTCTTTTTGGCTGACCTTCGTTAAATTTTTAAAAATGAAAAGTCCGCCAACTATTAATATAACAATTATTCCAATAAAAATCAAATTTTTCTTCATAACTTTTAAATCGAAGAATTCGATTGCAAAAAATTTTATTCATTTACCCGGATATTAATCTTTTCTTTAAAGCCATTAAATTCGGATAAGATTTCATAAACTCCACTTTTTTGAGGTGTGAAAATACTCTCTTTATCCTGAGCTACTAATTTTCCATTAATGAACCATTTAACATTTTCTTTTGCCTTTAAAATGATTTGACTTCCTTCTTCTAAAAGAAAATTATCGCCATCGTGAGGGTTTAATATTAAAGAGTTGTCTTCTAGGGTATTTAAAATTTTTTGGTAATTATCACCTGCTAATCCGTATTCTAAATTACCATCAAAATTGTATTCTTTAATAAGAGAAAAATCAAATGGGGTCTTCTTGTTATATTCAGAATTCAAGAGCAACTCCATTGCTTCTGACCAAATCGTTCCTGCTCCTTCTTGACCGGAAATTTCCTCCGTTGGTTCATTTTCAGTATTGCCCACCCAAACCCCGATTAAAAAATCCGGATTATACCCAACGAGCCAACTATCTTTAAAATCTCTCGAAGTGCCAGTTTTTAAGGCATAATTTCCCTGAAATAAATTTAATTCGCTTTTCAATCCAAATTGTTCAATTCCTGTTTTTCTATCGTTTAAAATCTTGTTTACCAATTGAATATATTCGGGTTTGGCAATCACTTTTTCTCTTTGTTCTTCCTCTTTAAAAATTTTTAAATCTTTTAAAACTCCATTGTTAGGAAAAATGGTAAAATATTTAGCCAAATCCATTAAATTCATTTCCAAAACCCCTAAAGCTATTCCCAATTGATAATTATTTAAATCCTGAACTGGTTTAAATTCTAAATCTTTCTCTAAAAAATTATAAAAATTGTCCAAACCCACGTATTCCAAAACCTTCAAAGACGGAACATTCAAACTATTACTTAAAGCATAATGCAGATTTACCTCTCCGCGATATTTATAATCAAAATTCTTTGGATAAAGCGGGAAACCGAGAGCAGTTATATATTTGTATTCTTTATCTTCAACCAATGTGTATGGTCTTAAACCTTTTTCAAAGGCTTTTAAATAAAAAAAAGGTTTTACTGTCGAACCGATGGGCCGGGGTTCTTTTAACATATTGATTTGAGAACCCTTTTCAAAAGATTGAGGATCGAGGGAACCAATCAGAGCCAAAATTTCATTTTCTGGTAATTTAATAGCAATTAAGGCGGCGTTTTTAGCTTTTTTCGTTCTTAAATTTTCTATATTTCTTCCAACAATTTCTCTCAATTTAATTGTCAATTCTTTATCTATAGCCAACTGACGATTAACAGAATTTTTTATTAAGGGAAAAATTTCAAAAGAAAAATCTTTGGAGTCTGAATATTTGTTAAGATTTTCTTTCACTTCGGATGGCGAAGTTATGACCAATTCTTTCTCACAGATTTCAAACTTTTTTGCCAATCCAAGAGTAAATTTTTGATTTACAGGTTCGGCAGGATTTTGCTCAGTTGGACTGGAAATAGTAGAAAGGAGTTGTAAAATTTGGCCATCAGTCAAAAATTCTGGCAAAACTCCAAAGTAAGCTTTGCTTGCCGTCTCTATTCCTTGAATATTATTCCCAAAATAAATTGAATTGGCATACATTTTTAAAATTTCTTCTTTAGGTAAATAAATTTCTAAACTTATAGCATAAAAAAGTTCTGAAATTTTATTTCCAAAAGTTCTTTTAAATTCTTTTCCTAACAAAATCTTCACTAATTGTTGGGAAATAGTGCTCGAACCTTTTCTATGTCCAATTCCTAATTCAGTAAATCCTGCTTCCGATATACTAATGGGATTAAATCCAAAATGTCCATAAAAGTATTTATCTTCTTTTTTAATGAGCAATTCTTTAAAACGAGGAGGAATCTCTTTTAAATACTGGGTTTTATGTCCTTTTTGATTTGGCAAAACAAAAATGACCTCTCCTTTTCTATCTGTTATCAATGGTGAATTTTGGTAATTATAAATTTCTATTAATTCTTTCTCACAATGGTAACTAATCAGTAAAAAAATAAAAAGCGCTAAGGAAGCGCTGATTATTAAAACGATTTTAAAATTTTTCACCATATTGCCCTTTATTCAACTTCAAAATATCTTCCTTCTGTTCGTCCAAAATTTTCCGGGAAATACATTTCAGACACCTGGGTTGGCAAATGAGTGAATTTTCCTTTAATTAAGGTTCGGACAAAGTAATCAAATTCATAGATACCTGGTTCCAAATTTTCAAAAAATAGGAAAAGCCTATCATCATGAATTTCTTTGAAATCTGGATATAATTCCCTTCCTTTTAATTCTCTTTCTTGTAATCTGAGAGATTTTTGTTCTGTAGATAGGTCAAGGTTAACAATCTCCATTCCGGCCGGAATGAAATCTTCAACCATGACAAAATTTCTTGTTTTTGGCACAGTAATTTGAATGTGGCCTCTTAAAACTTCGCCAACTTTTGCTTTTTTTAGCGGATTTTCATTTTTCTTATCATCTGATTTATAAAATTCCCTGACAATACTAAATCCTTCGTCTCTAGGAGGAATTTGATCAGCCGGCAGATAATATCTTAAGGCAAGGTCATAGTAAAATGCATTTGGAAGTCGATTGTGATTTGTTTTTTGAAACGAAATGATATTGTTTTCATTGAATTTTAATTCCTGAATTGGAATTTCTTTTTTGAATTGCTCTAAAATTGTTTCGGGATTGAAATCAAATTTGCCCTCCGTTTTTTCGTTAATTAATAGTTCAAGGCTAAAATTTGATTTTGTCTCTATTTTCCATTCTAAATAATCGGTGAAAGCGTCAATGACTGAAATTGTATTTTGAGTTGAGCCCCAGGCGCCATCTTTTTGTCGGCTATTTAAAAGCCATCTCAAAACTTTTTCTAAAATTGGATTTTCACTCTTTACAGCAACTTGAGCCTTTATATACAAAGCCGTATTTTTAATTGGCGTCTCATAATACTGCCAGATGAAATTTTTTCCGATTTCCAAAAATGCTCCCCTGCCATCAATATCAATTCTATTATCCAAGGTATCAAAAACCTTATTTTTTAATCCTCCATCAAATTTTCCTTTGGTTAATAAAATTGCCAAATAAGCTAAAGATTGATTGCTCATTTGCTCTTTTAAGAATAAATCGTCATTGATAGTCTGAACTACTTTTCCCTTCAATGTTTCATTGCCGGCAAAATTTGGTAATTTAGATAATGTATAAGCCGTTAAAATTATGTTGTTTTTGTCTCTATATAAATTTTCATCGGTAGTTATTTTTTGATAAAGATAACCAGCGGCTCGATTTAAATTGTTTTGGTTAATTGAAAATCCAGCCAAAGAAAGATTATTTAGGGTCTCTAAGACATGCAAGGTTAAATAGAAATTTGAATCCCCGTATTCCCAAAACGAAAATCCACCATCTGGCTTTTGGTTATTGTAAAGTTTAGCCAAGCTTATTTGGACCACTTCGTCAATCGAATATTCTCTGTCCTCATATTTGATTTTTTCCAATTTGAATTTCTCTCCAATATTTGGTAAATTCAATCCTCTTTTCACTACCGCAATAGCATTTAATTTAGAAGCAATTTGTTCTGAACAACCGTAAGGAAATTGTAAAAGATAATTTAAGGCATCGGAAAGGAAAACAGCTAAGGTAGCGCTACTTTTTATTGTTAATTCTCCCCTATCTCTTTCAACATTTTCTGGTAAAAAGGCATATTCTTTAAAGATCGGAGAAGTTGTGTAATTTGAGGTCGCAGTAACTTCATAAGTATTGTTGGGCGTGATTTTAATAGATTGCTCAACTATGTCTTGTAATACCTCCGCCATAGCTGAAATCAAAAATTTATGCTCTCCTTCTTTAATTTGGGGCGGAGCCTGAACTTCAAAATAAACAGTTTCTGATTGGTTAGTTTTAATTTTGATTTCCTTTTCTCCCTTTTTCTCTTTTAAAATTAAACTTTTACTTTCAAATTTAACTTTTACTTTTTGAGTTTCTTTTGACTGATTGAAAACCTGAGCTCCGACAAAGAATTCATCTCCCGGAACAACAAATCTTGGTTTGAAAGGAATAGCCATCAATTCCTTTTTTGTTAAAAACTCAATGTAATTTGCTCCAACTTTTGTATCCTTTGTGAGCCCGATTGTTTCGGTTTGCCAAGTTGTTAAATTATCAGGCAAAGTGAATTTAACTTGGGTTTTTCCGTCTTCATCGGTCTTCACTACCGCCTGCCAAAAAGCTGTCTCCTTGAAAATTCCTCTCTTTTTCAATGCCAAGGCTTCCTCAGCCATTCCTCCCCCTCCTTTTGTTGGAATTTTTGTTTCAATTAAAATGTTTTTAAGATTTGAGGCAGTTGAAACTGTTAAGGGGAAACCGCCATAGAAAAATATTAAAGGATTTTTCTTTGGATTTCCTTTTAGAGCTAAGACACTCAAATCAACAACCGATAGTGAAACTTCAGCCGGCGTACCCTTGCTGGTCCAGTCCTTGGTTAAAATATCTAAAGTAACTTCCTCTCCCGGTAAATAAAATTTCTTATTAGATTTAACTTCGACATCAAGTTCCTGTTTTCCTCTATCAATTTGAAATTCAACCTTGCCAAATTTGATCCCGCCCAGCGGGATGGGCGGGACTAATAAAACCGAAACATAAATGTTTGGTGAATATTCTTCTTTAACTTCAAATGAAAAATTGTAGAGATTGCCCTTAATTTCTTTGATTTGGTAATCAAAAATTTTTCCTCTCTCAATTGAAATTAGAGCCTTGGCTCTTGAATAGGGGGATTTAATTATAATCTTCCCCTCCTCACCAATTTTCAAATCAGTTTTTTCAGCTGCAATTTCCAATTCTGTATCTGTAGTCGGTCTAATACTCACTTGGCCCTCGCCCCAGATATAGAGATTATAAATACTCGAAATCAAATTTCCTCTTTTATCTAAGGCGCTAACTTCTGCCTCATATTCCCCTTCCTTTTCAATTTGAAGCTCCAAATTATAATTGCCTTTCTCATCGGTATCAAAATTAAAACTCTTTACCGACTCTCTCTTCTTTTCCCATTTATAAGAATAGCCTCCGGCTGCTTCTTGTCTTTTTGCCCAAATCCAATTGATTTTGTAAAGCGCAAGTTTAATATCTTTCACTCTCATTTCCTTCCCCTGAGTATCAACTGATTTTACTTTCAAATTAAATTTTTCATTTTTCCCTAAGAAGAATTTATCTGAATTTAAACCCAAATAAAATTCACCGGCATGTAAAATGAATGATTTTTGGCCAGAAACGCTTTGGCCCAAATTATTTTTAACTGTCACATCAAAAACAATAATTTTGCTCTTTCTTTCTTCTTCTTTAAATAATTTTTCCAAATCCAAAACCGGCGAAATTCTTGCTTTTCCTTCACTATCAAGGGAGGTTTTACCTCTCAAGATAAATTTTTCCCCAAAATGATAAGGCGGTTCGTAATACCACTCCCTATCAAAATCGAAATAGCCATCTTGATATCGGTCAAAATAATAGTTTTGAGAACTGATGGTATATTCCACTTCTCCACCTTCTAAAGGAACCCCAAAATAATATCTTGCCTCAACATCTAAATTGACGGTATCTTTTGAAACATATTCTTCTTGAGCGGTTTTCAATTTCACTTCAAAAGGAGCTGGGACGTACTCTAAAACCTCAAAATAATTACAAGAGTACTCCTTAGCACAGATTCGATAAGTGCCCAAAGGAGCATTGTTTTCTAAAATCAGTTTTGTATTGAAGGTTCCAAAATCACTGATTTCTAAATTTTGATTTAAAATTTCATCTCCTTTTGAATTGAAAACTTTTAAATTAATTGGTTTTTCTCTGAAAATTTCATAATTTCCATCATAACCTATTCGATAAATTCCCTTAATAAAAACTTCTTGAGTGGGCCGATAAATGGGTTTATCAGTATAAAGATAAATTTTCCGAGCAGAAAGGGCGCTTTCTGCCCATTCCAATTTGCTTTCATCAATCCCTAAAACTGTGCTATCTTGGTCTTTAGTAATTACTATTCCGGCTAAATTATAAATGGGGTTGGAAAAAACTAAACCATCTTCGCCAGTATAGAGAGAATTGGAAAAAACTAAATTTTTGTTATTCCTTTGATAGAGATCTATTTTAGCTCCTGAAACCGGTTCTAAATTTGTTAAATTAACTACCCAATAAAGATTTTTGAGTTCTTTTAATTTTTCCGGTGTTAATGGTTCTCTTTCTCCCCAGCCTTCAGCTTCAGGGGATATTCTTTTTTCAGTGACAGCCAAATTGGTCACAGTTAAATAAGTCCTTTCGTAAGCCGGGCGAGAAATTTCTCTACCCCCTTCCCAAAACGCACTTTTATAATTTGGATGATAAAAAGTTATAATGTAGTTTCCAATTGGATTTTCAAAATAATCTTTAATATCAAATTTGAAATAATTCTTGAGCCAATATTTTTTAGGCAACTCAATTCCGTCTTCAATTCTCTCTTGGCAATTGGTTATAATCTCGGGAGACCCATACCATTGGGGTCTTTGCAAAAGATAGTCAAGAAAATCTTTCGCTGACAATTTACAAATATCCACTCTAACATATTCCATATTCTCGGTGGCAAAAGTCAATTTTGTTTTCTCAGGGGTAGTGACATTATAATTTCTCTGGAGATGATAAAAATTAAGGGCAAAAGAGGGCATTTCCCCGGTTTTAAATTTTATTGATAAATCTTGTTTTTGACCAAAAACGTCTTCCAAATTTAACTCCAAGGAATAATCAGCCTTTGGCATCAATCCATAATTTAAAGTAGTATTGAATTCCCCGACATCACATATTTCACCCGGATATTTCTCTTTAACTCTCCAAGAATCTCTCCAATAATTTAATTCATAATCCAAATTTGATTTAAAATATTTCTCATAATCCTCTTCTGCCGGAACTGAAATTGGATTGTTACTACAAATAATGAGTTGAGTTAAACTAGCGTTTGGAGAATTATTTTCGGGAAAGGTTCTTAAAATTTTAAATTCGGGATAAGAAACTATATCCTTTCTTATTGTTTCTTTGTTTAGAGTTAATCCCTCGACATTGACAATTTTTTCAAAATTGACCTCTAACTCCTCTGCCAAACCAATTTTTTCTTTTTGGAAAGTAAGATAAATTCTCTTTTTGTCTGGCACCTTTTCGCATTCTATATTCTCAGAAATAATCCCCCTTTCCTCTTTGCATTTTTGGCCATAACCTACATCCTTCAATTTTTGGGCAGTTATTTTACTTTTTTCCAGATCAATCTCTTCGTAAAAACTAACCCAGAGCTTTCCCTGAGGGTCAAAAAAATCAGGACTAACATAATTTGTCCTCTCAGATTCGGCTGAGATATTTTCAATAATGCCAGTGACATTAATATTTGCTGTTTTAACTTCACCCAAAACTATATCTCCTTCTGTCGGGTAGGCCTTATTAATTTTTAGGGTATAACGACTTTCAAAATCCCAGAACTTTTCTCTCCCGAATCTATCTTCCTTTGGATAAATTTGAAGCACTGACTCATCGATATTTTCTTTTTTAATATTTTTTGGAAATTCAATTTTAAACCCTATATTTGTAGCTATTGAGGCGAAAAAATTCTTTACCCCGTTTAGAAACTCTCGGTTTCTAGCGGGGTTTAGTGATTTAAGTCCAAAGACTTCTTCTTTCTCAGGAATTTCCTCTTTTTGTCCGGTTTTATATTCGGCGATAAAAGGTATTTCTTTGCCGGTATTATTGTTGCTCAAAGTAATCTCCTTTTTTGTTTTTTCTAAATCAACGGGCTGATTAAAATAAATAGAAATCGGTTGATTATAAATGATTTGGCCTTCGGTTAGATTAAGATATCTCAATTTTCTGGTTACAAATTCAATTTCCTTTCCTTTTACTGCCAGACCATCCATTGAAATCAATCCCGATTTCATTTGCACCTTATAATTAGAAGAGCGAATTAATCTTTCTTTTGGAATAAACTGTAAATTGTTAGTCGAGATCCATTTAAAGCGTCCCTCGGTTTTTGGAGTGATTTGAACCGGAATCTCTTTTTCTTCTAAATATCCCAGGGTGGTTAAAGGAACCATTGGCCGATTGAAAACAATTGTAATTTCGGTATCTTCCGGCGTCTCTGAATTTTCTCTTGGGAAAATAGCGGTAATTTCCGGGTCATCGACGACTAAAAAATCGGCTTTAATTTCGCCGCCATCGGATGTAGTTAATTCCACTAAATAATAACGATTCAATTTTAGCTTCTCCTCAGGTTTGAAAAAGAGAGAATTAGAATTCTCAACCGCAGGCGCTGCTAAAACGAAATTGAAAATTTTGTTAAAGGAAAAATTTTTGCCTTCATTCACCCACTTCCCCTTTATCTCAGGTTCAAATTTAATATTCTTTTGAGCAAAAACTTTATCAATATTAGGCGGCAGATTAATTTCAATTGCTGCTGATTGGGAAATTTTCTCGGGAACTAAGCGATAGGTTTGAGTATAGGAAGGAATTTTAGGAGCTCTTTTTTGCCAAAAATAAAAACCGAGAGAGATCATTCCGAGCAATAAGATTAGAAAGATGAAATTTCTCGATTTTAAGAATTTTTTGATTTTTTCTTTCATTATTTTATCTTATCTTAGATACTTTTCCTTGGCAATATTGTGTTCCTCTAAGGTTTTGCTAAAAATCGTTTTTCCTTCCGGGGTTGAAAGATAATACCAATAATCGCTATTTTTAGGGTATATCGCAGCTTTGATACTGTCAATCCCAGGATTACAAATCGGACCGGGCGGCAGACCTAAATATTTATACGTATTAAAAAGGGAATTAATTTTTGTTTCCTCGATTGAGATTCTTGACCCGTAGGCCTCGCCCTTTTCGGAAAAAGAGCGGGGTCCTTCAAGGTTGGTTGTTTTTTTAATATAGGTTATTGTGGCATCAACTTGAAGAGGCATACCATTTTCCAATCTCTTCCACAAAATACCCGAAACTAATTCTTTATCTTCAAAGGTTTTCACTTCCTTTTCCAAAAGGGAAGCCATAATCACTATTTCAAAAATTGTCTTTCCCTGCCCTTCAATTTCTTCTTTAA
>Ga0210006_1002762_pt1 | contig 11273 bp, 7 predicted proteins | sample CryGey02umfilter_2_FD_185452 | JGI IMG/M metagenome (GOLD analysis project Ga0210006, IMG submission 185452) | Groundwater microbial communities from aquifer in Utah, USA - Crystal Geyser 4/10/14 0.2 um filter (SPAdes) (version 3) | ecosystem: Environmental > Aquatic > Deep subsurface >... | reverse complement strand
ACAACTTCACCTTTACCTCCAAAGACACAGCCGGCAATGTAAGCCTCGGAGTCAAAGTCACCATTGAAGAAAAATCCGCCACCCCCGTCACACAAACCAATGACACCATTCAAGTCATCAATCTCAGTGACATCAACGATCATTGGGCCAAAGATTACATCATGCAACTCGTCTCAGAAGGAGTGGCCAGCGGCTATGATGATGGCACGTTCCGCCCAAACAATCCTGTCACTCGCGCCGAATTCATCAAAATGGTGGTGAGCGCTTTTGGGTATCAAATAAATGAAACGCCGAGCAACCTGGAATTTGCGGATGTAACAAACAGCGATTGGTTTGCGCCGTACGTCGAGGCCGCTACTGATGCCGACATTGTTGACGGCTATTCGGACGGCACGTTCCGCCCGGCCAAGACCATCAACCGTGCCGAAGCCATGAAAATCCTCATGGCCGCGGCCGGCATCGACACCGCCATTCTCCCCAACATCAAATTCCCGGACGTGAATGAAAACGACTGGTTCGCCCCTTACGTTCTCAAAGCAAAAGAACTGGGCATCGTAAGCGGCTACGCAGACGGAAGATTCGGTCCGGGCGACGACATGACGCGCAGCCAAGTCGCCAAAGTCATTGTGGAACTGATGAGGCAGCTGTAAGACCTACAAGTCGTTAAGTGACGAGTTTTTATACGAGTTGTTTTCACACAAATAAATGTTAGCTGAAATATTCCTTTTCTTTTTTGGGCTATCGCCCAATTGTTTTAAAAATTTTCAAATTTCTTTTTCTTTTTTTATAAGGGAAAATATGGTGTTTCCTTCGCTACGCTACGGAAACGCTTTTTTGATGAAGGAAATATATGGAGTTCCGCCTAATCGGCGGAACAACTCTTTTTGACAGGGGAAGTTTGAAGTAGTACCATACAATCAAACCTATACATTATACTGTATGATAAATTCTAAAAATACCATTGGAAAGAACATGAAACGACTGCGAGCAGAGCAAGGCATTTCGCAAGATCGCCTTTCAAAGTTAGCAGACCTTTCACTGAATACTATTGTCACTGTTGAAAGTGGTGCGAATGAAAATCCCACAATAGACACACTAACGAAGATTGCTAATGGCCTTGGTGTCGGAGTAGATGATTTAATCAAATAATTTTATGACAATTTCTTCAATCGACGTTTTATCAAAAATTTTCAAAAATCCCGAAGATGATTTGGCTCTTTTTGAAAACCTGCATGTTTTGGAATTTTACACCGATGAAAAAGATCGTGTGTATGTGAAAACACTCGAACATAACGGAAAAGATAAGGTGGTTTTGACTGACAAAAAAACTGCACCAGAAGAAATTGTCCGTCAATTGTTCCTCTACGAACTTTTAAATGTGTATAAATATCCGAAAGATAGAGTAAAACTTGAAGTTGATGTTCAGTTTGGGCGAGAAATCGGCAAAAAACGAGCAGATGTTGTAGTGTACCGCGAAGATATGAAAACGCCCTACCTCATGGTTGAGGTGAAAAAGCCCGATGTAAAAGATGGACTAGGACAACTCAAAAGCTATGCCAATGCGACAGGAGCACCAATACTCGTACTAACTGACGGAAAACTACAAAATAATCTACTCCGAACTGACCCGAATTTATTTGAAGATTTGCCGGATTTACCGAAATTCAACGAAACAGTCGAGGATGTTCAGAAAAAAATCATTACCTACGACGACTTAGAGGATGTAAATAATTTGAAACAGCTCATTTTAGACCTTGAAAATGCTGTACTTGCCAATGCAGGCGTAAATCCATTTGAAGAAATTTTTAAACTCATCTACGCCAAACTTTACGATGAACTCGAAACGCCACGATCACAAAATCGCCGTTTCCGTGTGATTGCCGGTATTACCAACAAAGAAAATCTCAATAATATCTCTCGCCTTTTCAATGAAGCCAAAGGGCAATGGCGAGATGTATTTAAGGACAAAGATGAAATTGAAATCCCTGAAAATGCCATTGTTCCAGCCGTTTCTTTGCTTCAAAAATACCGCTTGTTTGGTTCAAACCTGCAAGTCATTGATGACGCATTTGAATATCTGATCAATCAGGACGCAAAAGGCGGAAAAGGCCAATACTTCACTCCTCGTTTCGTGATTGATATGTGCGTCAAAATGATGAGACCAAAGAAAAACGAAAACATTGTCGATACGGCAGCGGGAAGTTGCGGATTTTTGCTTCACAGCATGCAACATGTGTGGCGAAACGAAATTACCGAAGCAGACTACGGAAGCAGTTTTGAATCCAAGCGCAAAGAATACGCCGATCAACACCTGTACACTATTGACTTTGACCCCCGAAGCGTAAAAATCGGTAAAGCAATGATGTTGATTGCGGGCGACGGAAAAACAAACGTAACCTATGCTAACTCGCTTGATAGCAGTCTTTGGGATACGGAAACCAAAGCCAGATTTAGTAAGTTCCTGCACCGATTTGATGATTTTGACTTGAACAAGAAAAACGAGGAAGCTATGACGGACTTTGATTTTGACGTGGTTATGACCAATCCGCCATTTGCAGGAGAGGTAAAAGGAACACTGCTCAATAAATATGATCTTGGCTTTAAATTCGACAAAGATTTTGAACGCACCAACAAGCACCAAAATAAGATGACACGAGATGTCTTATTTATTGAAAGAAACTTGGATTTTCTTCGAGCGGGCGGACGCATGGCAATTGTTTTACCTCAAGGCGTGTTTAATAATACCAATCAAGAATACATTCGCCGTTACATTATGAAACGCGCTCGACTTTTGGCGGTGGTCGGTTTACATGGAAACAGCTTTAAACCGCATACGGGAACAAAGACTAGCGTGCTGTTTTTGCAAAAATGGCGAAGTGATGAAGAACGCAAGAAAACCGGAAATTACCCAATTTTTATGGCTACTAGCGAAAAGCCAGGCAAGAACAATAGTGGTGATTATGTATACGCAATGGATGAAAACAACAACATCAAGAAGGATGAGAACGGATCATTTGTTTACGATACGGACTTAGAGCAAATTGCAGATCAATTCACTGAATTTAGGGAGAAACATAACATTGACTTTATTTAATATGGCGCAAGTTTCCGAAATCACAATCAATAGCTTGCCAATTGGGGTTCGCCTAGATGCTGAATATTATCGTCCAGCATTCTTGATAAACGAAGAAAAACTAAAAAAACTTGGATGTTGGACTCTCAAGGAAGTGACAAAGGAATTAAGAAGTTTTGGTGCCTATGACCTTACTAATAAATTCGGATACCAAAATTTCGGTATCCCCTATGTTCGCTGCACCGATCTAAAAGAAGGGTATGTAAATTTTTCAAATGTCTACTACATAGATGAAGAAGCAAATAAACTTCTTTGGAAATCAGCAATAAGTGAGAACACGGTTTTATTAGCTATGTCAGGAAGTGTTGGTAACTCAGCCGTTGCCGATGAAGCTTGGGATTATCCGGTAAACTCAAACCAAGATGTAGCAAAAATTGTTTGTAATGATTTATGTAATCCTTATTTTTTATCAGCATTTTTAAATTCAAAACATGGGCGCAGCCAAGTGCTAAGACTACCAGTTGGTAGTGTGCAACAACATATTTTCCTTTGGCAAATTGAAACAATTTTGATCCCAAAATTTGAAAAAAGTGAACAAGAGAAAGTGGCTAATACGTTTATCAAAGCCCTTAAACAACAAAAAAAATCCAAATCCCTCTACTCTCAAGCCGAACAAGTCCTGCTTCAAGAACTCGGACTTGAAGATTTTACGCCTGAATGGGTAGCGGGCTATGAAACCGACTTTGACAATTTGTTAAATGTTTTACGAATAGACGCAGAATACTTTCAGCCAAAATATAGAATTATTGAAGATAAGGTCAAAGAATATAAAAATGGCTGGGACTATTTGCCAAAATTGATCACAGTTTCAAAAGAGAAAATCCAAATTGAGCCTGAAAAAGAGTATCAATATGTGGAATTGGCAGACATTAACGCCTCAATCGGAATTGTGGATAGTACGAGCAAAATTTTTGGTGCCGATTTACCAAGTCGTGCACAAATGAAACTACAAAAAGATGATGTGGTTGCTTCTTCGGTGGAAGGCTCGATTGATAAAGTTGGCTTGATTTTGAGCGAAGATAAAAATCTTGTTGGCTCAACAGGTTTTCATATTTTCAGATCAAAAGCGTTTACACCCGAAGTAAACTTAATTCTTTGTAAAAGCCCTGTTTTACAGTACCTATTTATCCGCGAAGCCTCTGGAACGATTCTTACAGCTATTTCCAGCAATTCGCTCAAAAATATAGTTGTGCCAAAGCTAGATAAAGCAGTACAGGAGAAAATCACCAAACTTGTGCAAGAAAGCCACAAATGTGTACTTGAATCCCGCCAGCTTCTTGAACAGGCAAAGAGAGATGTTGAGGAAATGATTGAATCCCCTAGATAATCCCTTACTTATGACTGAAACAGATCAAAATAATCAATTTACAAGAGGTTCCGTTTGGAGGAAATGGGATTTGCACGTACACACAAAAGGAACTTTAAAAAATGATCAATTTACAAGTGCAGATTTTGATGCTTTTTGTCTTACATTTTTTAAAAAAGCTTTGGAAAATAAAATCTCTGCTATTGGTATTACTGACTATTTTAGTATTGATAATTATTTAAGAGTTCAAGCGTTTATTTCAAAAATAGATGAGAACAATAATTTTGAAGATTCAGAAAAAAGTGAAATCAAAAAGATTTTTATAATTCCCAATGTTGAACTACGCATGATTCCTGTTACAGATAGAGGGAAACTTGTGAATATTCATTGTTTATTCAATCCAAAATATGTTGAGAATTTAGAAAATGATTTTTTCAATTCAATCCAATGTACTGGAAATGGAAGAAGACACCAAATGAATAGAAGCGGCATTGTAAATCTTGGCGCATCTATGGATGCTAGCCTGCAGACAGATGATGCTAAATATAAAAAAGGAGTAGATAATTTTGTAGTTACTCATGAAAGTCTACAAAAACTATGGGATGAGAATAGGTCTTTTAGAGAAAACACTATAATTGCTGTAAGTAACTCTAATAGCGATGGGGCATCAGCATTTCAAAAACATTTCGATTTTTTTGAAGGCGTGGGGACAGGAAGCCTTGATGGATTAAGAAGGTCAATTTATCATCTTTCACAAGTTATTTTTTCAGGAAATCCAGAAGATAAAAAATATTTTCTAGGTCAAAAAATAGATGACGAAAATACCGTAAAAATAAAATGCGGGTCTCTAAAGCCTTGTATACACGGATCAGACGCTCACAAGGAAGACGATCTATTTAAACCAGATCAAGATAGATATTGCTGGATTAAAGCTGATACAACGTTTGAAGGACTGAAACAAATTATCTATGAACCAGAAGATAGAGTTTTTATTGGAGAATGTCCCCCAGTCTTAGAAAGAGTAAGAAGCAACAAAACAAAATATATTCATTCCTTAGTGGTAAATAATAAGTCAGGACTAAAAGCTAAAAAAGGCAAATGGTTTGAAAACTTAAATATAGAATTTAATTCCGAATTAGTAGCCATTATCGGAAACAAAGGAAGCGGAAAAAGTGCTATTTCAGATATTATCGGTGTTTTAGGTGATACCCACAATGCCGGAGAAAATCATAAAAATCTATCATTCCTAAACAATGCAACAAATCAGAAAAAATTCAGACAAAAAGGCTTTGCCGATACTTTTGAAGCAAAAATGGAATGGGAGGATGGTTTATCTGTGACTGAATCTTTAGATAAAGACATTGATACAACTCAAGCAGAAAAAGTTAAATACCTTCCTCAAAACTATTTTGAATCCCTCACGAATGACTTAGAAGAAGAAGGGTTTGAAAGCACTTTAAAAAGTGTAATTTTTCTTCACATCCCAGAATCTAATAGATATGAGAAAACAACCTTTGATGAACTTGAGGAGTATAAAAGTTCTAGTATCCAAAAGGATTTACCAATGCTGGAAAGCGATTTAGAAAAATTGTCTGCTGAAATCATTGAATTAGAAAAGAAAAATCATCCCGACAACAAAAAACGCATTGAGAACCTCTTGGAAGAAAAAGAAAAGGAGTTGGCTGAACATGAAAAAAATAAGCCCGAGGAAGTTAAAAATCCTTCTGATGATAAAAATCAAGCTGTTGACAGTAAAAAGGAAGAAAAAATAAAGGAAATTGAAGAATTAAATAGCAAACTTGCTCAACTTACCATTGATATAGAAAATAAGAAAAATACGAAGAATCAGATTGCTTCCGACAAAGAAAATCTCCAACAAATTCATGATGATTTAATAAGATTTGAGGGTCAAATAAAGACTTACAAAGAGCAAAATAAGAATAAATTTCAAAGTTTCGGTTTTGATATTGATAAGCTCATTAAAGTTAAATTTGATTCAGCAACCCTAAAAGGAGAAATTACAAAAAAGAAGGAAGAGCAAGTAGAGCTCGAAAAAACTCTCAAAACATTAAAAGTGATTGAGAGTGAATGTGGTGAAGATGAAGTAATGGCTACTGAAGCCAAAAAGGCAAGCTTGGTAGTTCAGAAAAATGAAACAGAAGAAAAGATAAGCACACTTAAAAAAGAACTTTCAAAACCAGAAAGAGAATATCAAGAATATAAAGAAAAGCTTAAAAATTGGGAGGCTACAAAAAAAACAATTGAAGGCGACAAAAATAATCCAAAAACAACACTAAAAACCGTTGCATTTTATAAAAATGAAAAAGATTTTGTTAAACAAAATCTTTCGGCAATACTTAAACAAAAAAGGAGTGATCGAATTGAAAAATCTATAGAAATTTTCAAAAAGAAAAAGGAAATTATTGAACTGTATGAGGAATTTAAGAAATCCATTGATGAGCAAATTGCGGAGGATGAAGAATTTAAGAAAAAATTCAAAATGGATATAGATGTTTCATTTAAAGAAGAGAAAAGCTTTAGGAAAAACTTTTTAGATTTCATCAATCAAAACAGAGGTGGAACGTTTTACGGAAAAAACAATGGTGATAAAAAACTTTCAGAAATTTTTGATGAAAAAGATTTGACTAGTGAAGAAGATATTAGAGTAATTCTTCAGACAATCATTGAATTTCTTGAGACAGATCAACGTCAAGAAGTAAAGGAAGAAGAGAGAAAAAAAGATATTTCTGACCAAATAAATCAAGTTGAGGATTTTTATAAATTTGTATTTTCTTTAGATTATTTGAAACCAAACTATGAGCTAAAACTAGACGGCAAACCGTTAGAGAAACTATCACCGGGTGAAAAAGGTGCTTTACTTCTGGTTTTTTACTTGATGATTGACAAAGAAGACACCCCTCTTGTTATTGACCAACCAGAAGATAATCTTGATAACAAAAGTGTTTTTGAAGTTTTAACCCACTTCATAAGATTTGCCAAAAAACGTAGACAAATAATCATTGTTACACATAATCCAAACCTTGCAGTTGGTGCAGATGCAGAACAAATTATTTATGTGCATCTTGATAAAAACAACGATTATGAATTCACTTATCAAACTGGCGCAATTGAGAATCCAATTTTGAACAAGAGAATTGTTGAAATTTTAGAAGGAACGCAGCCGGCTTTTGATAAAAGAAAACTTAAATATCTGAGCGAAAAATGAGACGTTTAGTTGAGAAAACACTTTTTGACCTTCTCTATCTCTCATCCAAAACCAAAAATTTTAAATCTAAACACCCACCTATGAACGAAATAATCTGCCCCCATTGTAAAAAAGCATTCAAAGTAGATGAAGCTGGATTTGCTGACATCCTCAAACAAGTCCGCAATCAAGAATTCGATAAAGAACTGCATGAACGTTTAGAAATAGCGGAAAGAGAAAAAGCCAACGCACTTAAACTTGCTGAATCCAATCTCAAAAACACATTTCAAGAGGAATTAGCCAAAAAGGATAAAGAGCTAACAGAGTTAAAAGCCGAAAAAGACCGTAATCTTGCCGAAGAATTAGGAAAAAAGGAAGCTGAGCTTGCCGAAATGAAGTCAAAACTGGAAAAAGCGGACGTGCAACAAAAACTCACAGTTTCAGAAGCAATTAAAAAGGTTGAAAAAGAGCGAGACGATCTAAATAATGATTTAAAAAACAAGGAAATCGAAAAACAATTGCTTGAAAAATCCTTACAAGAAAAATACGCCAATAAAATCAAAACTAGAGACGACATCATCAAGATGAAAGATGAGGCAATTGAGCGGTATAAAGATATGAAGCTCAAACTGAGCACCAAAATGGTTGGTGAGACTTTAGAGCAACATTGTGAAGTTGAGTTCAACAGATTACGTGCTACCGCATTTCAAAACGCTTATTTTGAAAAAGACAATGATGCGAGTTCTGGCAATAAAGGAGATTATATTTACCGTGAAACAGATGATTCAGGAAACGAAATCATTTCAATCATGTTTGAAATGAAAAATGAGGGAGATGAAACCGCTACCAAGAAAAAGAATGATGATTTTCTACCTAAACTCGATAAAGATCGTACAGAAAAGAAATGTGAATATGCAGTACTGGTTTCGCTTTTAGAAGCCGACAACGAACTTTACAACACCGGCATTGTTGATGTTTCTCACAAATATCCAAAAATGTATGTTATCCGCCCTCAGTTTTTCATCCCTATTATAACGCTCTTACGTAATGCCTCAATGAGCTCGCTCAAATACAAAGCCGAGCTAGCCTTGGTTAGAAATCAGAATATAGACATCACGAACTTTGAGGACAATATAAATGAATTCAAAGAAGGTTTTGCAAGAAATTTCGACCTCGCTAGTCGTAAATTCAAAACAGCAATTGATGAAATAGACAAGACTATTGATCATCTCCAAAAAACGAAAGATGCGCTATTATCGTCAGAAAACAATCTTCGTCTTGCCAATAACAAAGCAGAAGACTTAACCATCAAAAAATTAACACGAGGAAATCCCACAATGACAGCTAAGTTTGAAGATCTTTTTGATGAAACTGAATAGAGAGTTTTCGGTCGGGGCAATTCACCCCTTTAGTTCCCCTCTTGCCCCTCCCTCAAACAGAATAAGGAGTTTTGAAAAAATCAAATTTATAAGAATTGAGGAAAGCCTATCATAATGAGTAAGGACGAAAAATATTTTTTGAACTCACTCCGCTACGCTCCGTGCCACGCTGCGCTCTCCTCCTTTCAGTCGTCGGGGCGTATAACCAGCTATATCCCCGCCAAAACTTTTTCATGGGATATTGGTTTATAAATGGAGTACCGCACTTCCAGACGGGAAAAACCGTGTGAACCATTTTATGCATCACAGCGCGGTGTGCTTGGCGGTGTCGCTCGGCCTTCGCCTTCGCCTATGGCTCCGGCCTCCCTCACCGCCAATACCCCCAAGCCCCTTCTCTGAAAGGGTGGGTCATATATCTATGCCTAGCTGGGAGTCGCCCCATTTTTCAAATTGACAATGTAGCTACATTCTTGATATAATGTAGCTACAATTTGACAAATCAGTTTAATGACCAAAATTGAAAAAATCATTTAGCAATAATTAAACCAACCAACTTCTCTAAGATTCTCTGATATAGAAAAAGTCCTTCTCCATTTTGGATTTATCAAAATTGAATCAAAAGGCAGTCATAAAAAATTTAAAAATTCTCACTTAATTCATGATTTAGTTATTCCTGTTCATAATAACGACTGTAAAGATTTCTATAAGAAGCTGACCGCTAAAACAGTCAAAAAATCATTTAGAAATAATTAAACCTACCAACTATGAAAACTGCATTAAAACATTTCATTACTATCAATAATAAAAAGTACCTTTATACTTTAAAAAGTGCGAGCGGAGATACAACTTTTGTTGAATGTGAAGCCGCCAATATCGCTCAAGAGTTTTTAAATGAAGATGTGCCGGACTTACTGAATGATTTGCCAAATCTCATTATGGCTGAAAAAAAATATACGAAACAACAATCGGAAACAATCCGATTCAGAGTTACAGTAGAAGACAAAAAAAATATTGAAAAAAAAGCAGTACAAAAAGGTTATTCTTCAGTTTCAGGCTATTTAAGAGATTTGTCGCTAGGAAACATTAGGAACCTCTGAAAAATAGTGGCTTTTTCATTAAATTTCAGGTAGAATAATCAACTATGGGAACACAAGAAAATCCAGCGCCTGATGAATCAATTCTTCCTTCTTATGGAGAACAAAGGGAATCCCTGCGCTCCCAACTCATCCTTGGCGCACGACTTTACGTAAAAACTCATGCCTTACGAAAACCAATCAATGTCAAAAGAACGCGCCACAGAACTCATGGAAGGGGAAGGTCAAATACGTTCAACCGACAAACCGGATGACGTTCTAAAGGTAAGTCGTCAAGCCCATAAAAAATTAAAATCCGGCGCAAAACCGTACCATGAATGACATTTCCCACACCCTCGTGTACCCTGGGATCATGTTCATCGCTCTCGACCTCGAAACCACCGGCCTCCAAGCTCGCAAAGACAAAATCATTGAATTTGCAGCCATGAAAATACAACAGGATGGCACGATCCTGGAAAAACTGCATTTTGTGATCAATCCGGGCGTGCCTATTCCGCAAATCATCACGCACATCACCGGCATCACCAATGAAGAAGTAACCGGAAAACCCACGCTAGAGGAACTCAAGCCGCAAATCATTGAATTCATTGGAAATTTTCCCATTCTCGGACATTCCATTCAATTCGACATTGATTTCTTAAACGCCAATGGCATTGCTGAAAACGCCATTCCCCTGGACACTTTTCAACTCGCTCAAACCCTTCTTCCCAAAGAATCTTCTTATAGTCTTGAGATTTTAAGTGAAAAATACCACCTTCCTCATCCCAATAAACACCGCGCCGATGATGACACTCGCGTTGCCATCGAACTCTACAAAATGTTGATTCAAAAAATTCGAGAAATCCCTGAAAATCACCTCGATCCCATTCGTAATCTTCTCACCAAAAGCACATGGACCTGGAAAAACACTTTCCTCCAATTCCTTGGAGAATCTCCTGCTCCCGCCCCCACACACACAACCATCACTCAAGACCTTCCCTCCCCCGGCTCCGACCAACTCCGGGAACAACTTTTTGAAAACCTCACCACAGGTCACAGCATGCTCATCGAATGCCCGGACGCCACCCCACTCGACCTGGCACTCGCCGCCACTCACATGGCGGAACAAACCGGAGAACATGTGGTCATTGTCACCCCCCATCCTCAAAGAATTCCA
>Ga0210006_1002761_pt1 | contig 11277 bp, 9 predicted proteins | sample CryGey02umfilter_2_FD_185452 | JGI IMG/M metagenome (GOLD analysis project Ga0210006, IMG submission 185452) | Groundwater microbial communities from aquifer in Utah, USA - Crystal Geyser 4/10/14 0.2 um filter (SPAdes) (version 3) | ecosystem: Environmental > Aquatic > Deep subsurface >... | reverse complement strand
AGGGAAGAGGTGCTCATACAATTAATTCTCAAGAAGTCGTGTCATTTCTTTTTCAATTTGATACGCTCTTCTTTTTGTATTTCCAAAAATAATATAAATAAGCTCTTTTTGTCTGATGATATTTTCGGAACTTATCACCACTCCCTCCTTCATTTTTTTGTTGTACAAAATCGGTTTTAAGATAGTTAGAATATGCTTGAGTGAAGGTCTCTTGATGTAGGAAATATCATATTTACTCCTACTTATAACATAGGAGTCAGAAAGAAAATCGCGCCCAATCAGTTCTAGGGCAATTTTGTATACATCAGTTCCCCCCGTATTGCGCGTATTTGACTCGTTCACGAATACTTGATTATATTTCGTGGCAATCATATCAATATCAAAGTGTCCTCGGTACCCAGCCGCTGCGTATCGTTCAGCAATATAATATCCCGTATCCACGATGCGAGCAGCCAATCGTTCGTTTATCACATTCTCATGCATATCTATCCCATAAAAAACACCATCCTTCGTGACCATCATTAAACAATAATAGAGCATTTCGATCTTGCCGTTCTTATGTATCTTAAATTCGATATTGGGAAAACTACTTCCATTGTCGAGATTTACGGAAATCAAATCCTCAATAATAATGGGGTACCTATCCCAATAATCATTTTTATTGAATATCGAGTAGATTGCCTTTTCGCATTGTTTATAATCTTTAGGAAGGTCTCCGTTTCTAAAAATAAGAACGCCATTTCCACTACTTCCTTTGTTTGTTTTTATGACAACCCCATTGTCTGTAATATATCTGTTTGCGGCAATACGTGCCGCATCTAGTTTGCCCACACAAATAATGCCCTCCGGCATGATAAAGTCCGGTTCAAGGGCGGTACTTTGTTGAGCAAGCTGCCGAATGCCCGATTTACTACCATAGAAGTTTACGGTCCATGAACAGTCTACTTCGGGTGCTTCAGGTGTTGAGATATTTATTTTTAAATTTTTGATCTTATCTTTAAGGTCGAGAAACTGAGGGGAAGAAGCATAGCTGACTAAAGTTACTTTTTTATATCTTCGTGCTTTTTTTATAAATTGGTTAAATAATGGTTTATCATTGTAAAAATCCTTACACACAAGCCCCGTAATTTTTTTTGGAACGACGATATCAATTTTCTTTGCTCCAACCAAATCTTGAAAATACTTTTTGAACGCAAATGAAATGGATTTTGGGGATACGTACATAAACTCTTCTTCGTCCGCATTCGCAAAAAGGTATGATTCCGCAGAGCTATTGCTATTTTCTATCTCCTTCTTACGCAATTCTTTATCCGATATCGCACTAATGAAAGACCACTCATCCTCAACTATGTTATAGATATATACTACAAGCTCATTGTGGTTTCTTTTAATTTTCGTTTTTCGTTTTTTTTTATAAGCCTGTTGTGAATCTCTCATCGAAGTCTTATTTTGTTGCTCTTTCATTATTTATATAAGACATTATGGGCATTTTTATTTATTTGTCAATAGGATTTATCGTTTCGCACGTAAACCACTCTGAACAATCATGGAAAGAAGATGGGGAAATGGCACGGCATAAAAATTTTTCGCCGTATTTGCAAGAGGGCTATCGCTCTCCGGAGGAGCGAATGCCGGGTTTGGATTTGCATCAATGAAGCGATGGACTCCTTTTGAATCTTTCCTGATATCAAACTTACCATAACCACTCATGCCAAGCGCGTTAAAAGCCTTTTTCGCCAAAAGTTCAAGATTCCCATTTACATATTTATTCATCGATATCCCTGGGTTATCGTTAATCCATCGAAATTCAAATGAAGCAATCGTATAGGGGTTTTTCGAGTGAGTGAAGATATCTTCTGACATATATACATGTTTTTTTTCGTTTTCCTCCACGATAAATACCGATATCTCTTTTCCCTTGATATACTCTTCAACAAGTACACCAGATTGAGGGTACTCGTTCACTAGAGATTTAATTCGTTTTCTCAAATGAGTTTCATTATCCGAGATACTATCATCACTAAGTCCAACTGAGCCATGAATACTGTTTAATTTTGAAATAAGGGGAAATCGAAGAGATCTTTTCAAAGGAGTTGTATAATCCGTAAATAATTGACCTTTAGGAACCGGAACTCCTTGTTCATCCATGAGCTGTTTAACGAGATATTTATTATAACCCATTGCTATTGAAGCGGTATTGCATCCGGTATAGGGAATAGTAAGAAATTCCAGCACAGCAGGAATAGCTGCGGCTTTACTATCAATCCCGCCAATGGAATCAACAACGTTTATCGCTAAATCCGGTCGAAATGATTTCAACCCTCCGAGTAAACGATTATTCGCAGGAAATACTTTTGTGGCTATTCCAAGTTGAGTAACATAGTAAGCTATTCTTTTTGCATCGCGAAGAGCATACTTTTCAGTTTCATATGCTTGTAGGGTGGGAAAGTACTTTTTTTGTACATCGCTACAGATAACAGCGATCTTTTTAAGGTGGATTTTTTTCTTCATATTCAGATATTATACTCAGAATTATAACCACTTGACTCTATTTTAGGGAAGAGGTAACATAGTTTCACTATGACTCCAAAACTACATATCCGTGAAACCTATACAAACCCTCACTCTTTCCACATATTTTACTCACATAAGGAAAAAAATAATTTTCACCATATTCCGCAGGAGCTCAGACAATCATTTGAGATGAAAGCGAGACAAGAGGAATTTTCTGGCAAAAAAGATGAATTACTTCACCTTGAACAGGTTACGAAAGAGGGAATAATGCACATAGTAGTGGTTGGCCTCGGAGAAAAAACTAAAAGCGATGAAAAGATAGTAAGAGATCAAACAATAAAAGCAATCCAATTAGCTCGGAAAGTAAAGGCAAATGAAGTGGGTATCCATATTAAAAACATACCTAAGAAAACACAACATGTAGTCGAAGGAGCGCTGCTTGGAGATTATTCCTTTGACACCTTCAAAAGTATAGAGCACAAGAAGAAACATCCCCATATTAGTGATATGTATCTGGTAACTTCTGGGTCTAGTGAGACGGACAATCTTATGAAAAAGGGGATAAACGCAGCTCACGCAAATATACTTACGAGAGATTTAGTCAACATGCCGGGTTCACATGTTTATCCCGAAGTATTAGCCGAACAAGCAAAAAAAATAGAAAAAAAATCGGGTGGATTAGTTTCTGTTCAGATCCTTGATGAAGCAGAATGCAAGAAATTGGGAATGGGAGCATTTCTCTGCGTTGGGCAGGGGAGCGATAAAAAATCTGAATTTATCGTTCTTCACTATAAAGGGAAAGGAACAAAAAAATTGGCGCTCATAGGGAAGTCAATAACTTTTGATACGGGAGGGCTCTCTCTGAAGCCGGGAGATTCTATGATGGATATGAAATTGGATATGGCCGGGGGAGCGACAATATTGGGAATTTTTGAGTATCTTGCGTCTCAACACCCTGAAATTTTCGCCTTTTCCGATGTATATGGTGTTTTGCCTGCCGCGGAGAATATGCCTTCAGGTAGGGCAATTAAACCTGGGGACATCGTAACCGCGATGAACGGGAAAACCATTGAAGTTCTGAATACCGATGCCGAAGGAAGATTGGTACTCGCAGATGCCCTTGTTTATTCGGAAGAAGCTCTTAAGGCAGACTATATCATTGATTTTGCAACCCTTACGGGAGCTTGTACGGTGGCGCTTGGACATGATTTGGCTGGATTATTTACCAATAATGATCAATTTGAAAATATATATGATGCTTATGCAAAAAAAGCAGGGGATGATTATTGGAGAATGCCCCTTTTTGAAGCATATGGAGAACAGATGAAAAGCACAGTTGCCGACTTGAAAAACATCGGGGGAGGTAGATATGGAGGGGCGATTACCGCCGCCATGTTCCTAAAAGAATTTGTTGCAAGAGCTCAGTGGATGCATATTGATATAGCAGGACCCGCACATCATGAAAAAAGTGGAGCAACGGGATGGGGAGTGTTATCAGTTATATATTTTCTTGAACACCAAAAAAAAATATGAAAACGTCAAAACTCATGCAAACCGATGGTATTATTTACGCTTCTCCTGAAGACATTCTTTCAACAGTGTTGAGCAGACTACCTAGCTCTCATTCGACAGCGTTTATCTTTGATAAAGATAAGAAATATATGGGAGTCATTAATCCCTATTATTCAGTCATCAAATCATCCCATCCATCCAATATCAAAATTGAACACTGCTTATTTCACGCTCCCCATATCAAGATGCAACATACGGCAGGGAAAATCGCGGAAATGATGATTCAGTCAAAAATACATTATTTACCCGTATTTGATGATCAAGAAAAATTTATAGGAATGGTGTCAGCGCGCAATATGCTTCGAACGTATGAACCGCACAGTGTGTTTACTACACGCATAAGCGATATGATAAAAACAAAAAAAAGACCCCTTATTACAGTTCAAGAAGAAGAGACGATAGGCCAAGCCCTCCATTTATTTAAAGTCACAAAGTTATCAAAGTTGGTCGTGATAAACAAGGAGGGAAGGTTAAAGGGTGTATTGAGTTATTATGACCTTATATCATTTCTGATCGCTCCAAAAAAGAAGGAACGAGGCGCATTAAATACGGATAAGTCAACTCTTCAAACAAAGCGTGTAAAACATTTTCTAAAGTCTTATGTACTCACCTTAAGCCCTCATGATTTTGCACGCGATGCTCTCCACCTCGTTCTAGAAAAGAGAATTGGAAGCATCGTTATTATTGATAAATACAGTAAACCAATCGATATTCTTACTACGAAAGATTTATTGAGCCTCCTTATTCATGAACCGGTTGTCGCAAAAATGGAAATGTCGACACAAAATCTGTCTTTAAAAAGTTCCCTCATTACGAAAGGATTTTTCGAAAGATTGAAAGACAGAATATTGAGAAAAAAGGACATTTCACAAGCAAAGTTGTTTGTGAAAGAGGAGAAACAAGGGAATCTATTTAAGGTAGTTCTGTCACTTCTTCCAAAAAAAGGGCAACCAAAGGTGGCAATCGAGGAGGGAAGAGATTTAGTAGATGTTTTACAGAAGGTAAAGAATGACCAAAAGTAAGATACTATTTCTACTCATTCTTTTTATTGGGGTATTTCTTCGTTTATATGGAAATAATTGGGACCAGGGATGGCATTTACACCCTGATGAACGGTTTTTAACGATGGTTGGGAATGATGTCAAAATACCATCATCCTTTTCTGAATATTTAAATACCCCCACTTCCTCCTTCAATCCGGGAAACAAAGGTCATGCATTCTACGTGTACGGGACATTGCCATTGTTGATTAACAAAGTTTTGGCACAGCAGGTTTACTCCGATACGTATGATCAATTCAATCTTCTCGGCAGAGTTCTTTCTGGGTTGGCTGATTTTTTCGTAATCATTATTCTATACAAATTAATTGAACTCGTTGAAAAAAAACTCAAACTGAACACCTCCATAAAATATCTCTCCTCATTTTTATATGCCATTGCCGTTCTTCCCATTCAACTTTCCCATTTTTTTACGGTGGATACGTTTCTTAATTTATTTGTCTGGGCGAGTTTTTATTTTGCTGTTAAATTGGTGGTATATACGGGTAATACTTCTTACAGTCATTCTGGGGAGAAGCGAAGCGACGACTCCAGAATCGATTCTGGACAAGCCAGAATGACGCAAATATATTACGTATGTCTTTCCGGTCTTTTTTTCGGTCTCGCTCTTGCATGTAAAATAAGCGCCCTCTATTTTGCTCCGTTGATTGGGATATTTGTTTTTTTTGGACTTACTCAGAACATCACTGCGTTCTCTATGTCATTATTAAAATTGAAAATTATCGACTGGATTCCCGCGTTTGCGGGAATGACAATTTTCTTTTTGTTCTGTTATCTTGCGGTTAGGATTGGCTCACCCTATTATTTTGAAACTAATACCATTTTGAACCCACAGTTAAGTGCGGTTTTTATCAATAATATCCAAACGCTTAAATCATTTGATAATCCAGCGGCTTTATTTCCTCCCGCAAATCAGTGGATTCACGCTTCACCCTTTTTATCAATTACCAACCTTATTTTTTTTGGGGTAGGGCCAGTCTATTTTCTATTCGCTGTCATAGGATTTCTCTTATTATTAAATCATAGGAAACCTAAACTACTTCTATTTGTCCTTTTTTGGGTAATGGGGTTTACCTTCTATCAATCCATCCAGTTTGCAAAAACTATGCGATACTTGATTTTTATTTATCCATTCCTCTCTATCTTCGCCGCAGTTGGATTATCTTATGTGTTGAATTTGTTTAAAAAATTATCCACATTTTCAAGTTATATGTTACATGCTACATGTTACATATGTATCCTCGTCTGGCCTCTCGCATTTATGTCAATTTATACTATGGACCACTCTCGTGTTACAGCCTCAAAATGGATGTATAGAACCATTCCACAGGGAAGCACAATCCTCACTGAGTATTGGGATGATCCACTTCCCTTGATGGTTCAAGATCCAAGAACAAGAAATTATATCGGTAGAGAGGTTCATATTTTTGATCCGGATACAAAAGAAAAATGGCAAGTAATAAATGAACAGTTGAATACAGCCGATTACTATATTATGTCTTCAAATAGAGGATGGGGGAGTGTCCCCACAACCCCTGAGCGATATCCTGTTGCGAGTCAATTCTATAAAAAAATGCTAGAAAAAAAAGGAAATTATACTCTCATACAAGAGTTTTCATCCTATCCATCGTTACGCTATTTAGGAATTCCACTAGATTTCCCTGATCAATGGGCTGAAGAGGCTTTTACGGTATACGATCACCCCTTAGTAAAAATATTTAAAAGAAATGATTGATAGGAAACAAACAGAACATTTCAAAGTGGAAAAAAATCGTTACAATGAACATCTTCTTTTTAATCCGCCAAAACATACACAGGAGGAAGTAAAAACCATCATTAAGGAGCTTAGAAATAGGCATGTACATACGGTAGTTGAGTTTGGAAGTGGCAATGGGCGGCTCACGATCCCTCTTTTACAACATAATATCCGCGTTATAGCGGTGGATATAAGTAAGGCATCCCTTAAGGCATTATCGGAAGCCGCGTCACGAATGAAGATTGAGAAAGGTCTATTATCTACCTCACAAACTATTCCAAACAACAGGAATGAAGCTATTGTTGGATGTGATATTTTGCATCATGTAGACTTAGATACTTACTTGGGGGAAATGAATCAAAAACTGTCTAAATCAAAAGGAGTTATTATTTTTTCTGAACCCAATATTTTAAATATATTTTGGCCTTTATTTATTACGCTTTTTATAGATTGGAGAGTTGAATGGAGAATACTGTATTGTAATTACCTCACTTTAAGAGAAAAATTAGAACTATATCATTTTAAGAATATACGGATATCCGGTTTTGGATTGTTCCCACTTCCATTATTCAACACACTGCCTTTTCTTCAGGGCATTAATTATTTTTTGGGCAATGTACCAGTATTGAAACTATTTGCATATAGATTCATCATAATTGCTGAAACACGTTAGTTTTTTCTTAACACAAAGAAACAAGCAGAAGGATTGTTATTGTCTTTTTGAAACAGTTTTTCTATTCCATTCACTTTTTTTTGAGAGACAAAAGAAAAGATATTCCATCGTTTAAGTAGTAAATATGTAAGGAGGGAAAATATCGACAGATAGTGATACACTTCGGTTTTTTGAGCTGCCTTTTCAAAAAGATAATCAACTGATTCTATGATTTCATATCCAGCCTTTTTAAACAAGTTGGTCCACTCTTTCTTTGACAATAAGGAATCGTGATGTTGCATTCTGTTAAACCAATCGATATACAAATTCCCAAATAACTTTCCTCCCAGTAAATTAGCACTCCAACTAGAACACATAACGGTTGTCATAAGAAGTCCGTTTTTTTTAGTTACCCTATACATTTCTTGGATGCTTTTTTCGATATGGGGAACATGTTCAAATACGCAATTGGAAATAATGGTCCCAAATATATCCTTTTTGAAAGGAATAGTAATACCATCATATATTTTGAGTTTTTTATATATGTGTGTTTTTGGAGATTCATTAATCCTGCTGGTTGAGAGATCAAGCCCAACGTCTATATCGTTTTTCTTGAAGATAGTGCTTGCAAAAAAACCGTCTCCACAACCGAAATCCAAAATAGGCCCCTTCATTTTTTGTATTCTCTGGTAAAAAAGATATGCTTCCTGAGGACGTAGATAGGCATAGAAGGAAGGACGTTCTTTAAGATAAATTTTTATAATTGATTGCATTTTATTCATATGTTGTGTTGAGTGTCATCCTGAGGCTATATGCCGAAGGATCTAGAAGTATGCAACGCTTCGCTAGATTCTTCGTGTATAAATTGAGTCACTCAGAATGACGAATTTGTGACATCTGTGATTTTATAACAGAGTAAATACTATCATATGTTTTTTTTGAATCAAATATATTTTTTGCGTTTTCAATCAATTCTTTGTTTGAATATTTTTCCTTAAAATTTACAATTTCTAGAATTGCATCTTTTATCTCTAACGAATTATAAGGAGCAGTCAAGATACCCATTTTCGTTAAAATGATGGGCACTCTCACACCAGGAAGATTTGAGGCGATAACCGGAGTTCCCTGAAGCATCGCCTCTACCTGCACCATACCAAATGCCTCAGTCTTATTGAGGGAGGGGAGAACAAGTACGTCAATTATTCTATAAAAAGAACTGAGCTTTCCTGCAGATAATATGCCAAGAAAAACATGCGGTATTTTCTTCATATTGAGTAATCTTTGTATCTTCGCGTAATATATTTCTTCTCCAATAACATCTTTCCCCGTAGGTCCTGCAAAAAACACTATCGTATTTTTTAGCGACGATACGCTCTCTATGAGAATTTCAATTCCTTTTTCTGCCGCAATTCTTCCGCAGAAACCGATTGAGTATTTATATTTATTTTTCATTATTCCAAGCTCTTTCAGATATGATGCATTGGGTGCAGAGGTATGGACGGGGGGGGGTATCACTTCCATTTTATCTTTAAAGAAATGATACATCCATTTTTTTTCATAATAATCCTCTGTATAAACAATGATTTTTTTTGAAAGAAAAAGCTGGAAGAAAACTCCACAATTAAGGATAAAATTAATAGTGATGTTCGGTATCGAGAAGGGGAGCAGCACTTCACAATGAAGAAGAGAAATAAGTGGTTTTCTTTGTAACACCGCAAATATCGATAATAATAACCCTTCAAAACTGGGAAGATTTACCATTACGACATCATTTTTCTTTGTTTCATTCCAAAAGTGGACGAGTGATTGGGGGGAAATAAATCCTTTTGAAATACGAAAAAGAAATGGCATTCTCCTTACGTGAAGTAGTGGTCCCATTTCCTGGTCTGTCGGCAAATGGGGATCATGGTGAAATGTGAGGCACATGGTTTTGATTGGCAAGCCGTTTTCCATAAACAATCTATAGGGATATTGGGTAAGTCCCGAAATATACGGGTAAAAATAGGGAGAGAAAAACAATACATTTAACGAATGTTCTTTTGTTGCCATGAAATGAGGGAGTCTACTCCCTTTTTGAATAATGTTGTCGGTTGCCAATCCAATATTTTTTTTGCCCTCCCATTATCTGAAACAAAATATTTTTGATCCCCAAGTCGTTCTTTTTCAAAATGGATTTCTGGATTTTTTCCTATTTTTTTCCCCAATAAAGAAAGTACCTGCAAAAGGGAAAAACTATTTTCTATACCCCCTCCAATATTAAATACCATTCCCGATACAACATCTATTTTTTTTATTGCATTGTCGTATGCTCTGACTAGATCCTCAACATAGAGAAGATCTCGAACCTGATATCCATCCCCAAAAAGAGTAATGGGGAGATTTTTCAAGAATTGCTTGGAAAAATGAGCAATCCATCCCTGGTCTTCAACCCCCAGTTGATGCGGACCATAGATACATGATTGTCTAAAAACTACCGTTTTTAGACCAAAACTTCTTGCATAATCCTGCATGTATTGGTCAATCGTTCCCTTAGAACATCCGTAAGGTGAGATAAATTCGAGGGGTTCCTGTTCATTAACACCTTTTGGAAATGTTTCATTTATATATAATTTCTTTTTTTCATCTTTCTTAAGGACATGTGATTTTAAATTCCCATATACTTTATTTGTCGAAGAGTACATAATAATAGCCTTTGGATTGTATAACCGAACTGCTTCCAATAGTGAAAATCCACCTACAATATTTGATGTGAAGTCTTCTTTTGGATGTGCGAGTGAAGTTGTTACAGCTGTCTGTCCTGCAAGATGAATGATTACGTCTGCAGTTTTTATCGCGGATAGATATGATTTGATTTCTTGTACATTACATTTAATAAAAGAAAGGGGAGATATAATATTTTTTTTTAAATATATAAGGTTATACTCCGTTCCAACTCGTGATAAATTGTCTACGATGATGATTTTATTTTTTTTTGACTTACCAAAATACAAAGCCGCATTTGTACCGATAAATCCTGCTCCTCCCGTTATTAAAATATTCATAACATTAAAATTTGAAATTCAAATCTTTATTTACTTTCTGTGTCATCCCCGCGGAGGCGGGGATCTATATAATTCTCCTGGATCCCCGTTTTCACGGGGATGACAGCTCATTTCTTATAAACTCAATTACCTGTTTTAAGTGAGGGAATTTTTTTGGAAACAACGTCCCTCTATCAAAAATATTATAAATCCACACTATTTCTGCGGGTGTCGTCTGAGCAAGGTGATTGACAATATCAAAATTATCCTCTATATACATATCAAGTCCCAGTTGCTTTACCATTTTTTCCTTAAAAATATGGGGCTGTTCATCCTTTGCATTAAAATATACGCCCTTAAACGTTTTATCCAGCTTATTATTTTTAACCCAATTTTGTACACTTATACCCAAGAAACTATAGCGCGCCGTGATTAGATATGCTTCAATTTTCCCCTCGCCAACGAGTTTTGTGATTTCGTGAAGTCCGGGGGCATTATAGATACTCGAACGGTGTCCAAGCCTCCAAAAAAACTTTTCAGAGGAAGACTTTGGATAATAAAAATGTAGCTTTCGTTTATGTAAAAAAAATCGTTTGATAGAGGATATAAAGGGGCGAATGATGCGTGCAGGATTGTAGAGTAGTACTCCGTCCATATCGAATCCTACACGAAAGGGAGGGGTTTGTTTGTTCATGAGTGATATTG
>Ga0210006_1002756_pt1 | contig 11291 bp, 15 predicted proteins | sample CryGey02umfilter_2_FD_185452 | JGI IMG/M metagenome (GOLD analysis project Ga0210006, IMG submission 185452) | Groundwater microbial communities from aquifer in Utah, USA - Crystal Geyser 4/10/14 0.2 um filter (SPAdes) (version 3) | ecosystem: Environmental > Aquatic > Deep subsurface >... | reverse complement strand
CAAGCGCTGTTAAACTACCACCTAAACTATCAACCATACCAATGGGTAGGGTTTTAATTAACAAGCCATCGTTAGTTTTGTCAATTAATAACTTGCTTCTTTTTGGTATTCCCAAAGCATAAAGCATCGCTTGAGGTAATGTTATTTGATTTTTTGAAGATAAAGAAACAATATGCATATACTTTACTTTATACAATATTACTTTACTTTTGTCAAGCAGTAAAAAAATTAATCCTATAGCCTATCCACCGCCGCGGTGGAAAGGAGATTGCTATTAGGCTCTACTCAACTCCAAAAATGTTAATTTATATTTTTCTGTGTTTAAAATTTCTTTTAAAATTGTTTTATTGAAGCAAGAATAATCTGGAAAAAATGTATCGGCTTCGATTTTTTCTACCTTATTGATTGGATTAACAACCGTTAAATATAATTTATCTGCAATTTTAATTGCCTGTTCGTAGATTTGACCACCACCGATGATGAGAACCTCGTTAGTAGTTAGTAGAAAGTAGTTAGGAGTTAGGGATTTTGTAAATTGAATTGCTTCGTCAAGCGATGAGACGACTATCAACTGTGTCATTATAGCACTTCGACCTTGCTCAGTGTCTTGAGCTTGTCGAAAGACTTGTCCAGAATCGATTCTGGAGTCGTCCCCTTCGACTTGCTTCGCTCGCTCAGTGTCCTTCCCAGAATGACGGAAATAGTTTTGATATTTTTTTTTAAAATTCTTAATATCTCTTGTGATTACAATATTCAACCGGTTCAATAATGGCTTTCCGATTGACTCAAACGTTTTTCTTCCCATAATCACCGTGTGCCCGCTCGTTAATTGTTTGAATCTCTTCATATCCTCGGGAATATGCCAAAGAAGTTTGTTATTTTTTCCAAGTTCACGATTAGGTCCGATGGCAGCGATGATACTTATGGTCATAGTAGTTAGGAATTAGTAGTTGGTAGATAGGAATTTTTAATACTCTTAATTAAACCATTAATCATTTTTGCAATTTCATCAGACTGAATAAATAATTCATCAAATATTTTTTCGCTTAAATATCTAAGGTCCTTCGCGAGAATTAATTGATTTTCAATTTCTGTGATAGATCCTAATGAGATAAAATAAAATTGAATCTTTTCTTTTTTTGATCGTCTTGCAAATCCCTCTGCAATATTAGAAGTTACTGAAATTACCGCTCTTTTAAGTTGCGAAGACAACCCATATAGTTCTGATTTTGGAAACTCATTAACGATTTTATAGATATTTAATGCCAATAAATGTGCTTTTTGCCAAACATACAAATCACGAAAAGATTTTATTTGCATTTTTTTACCTAACTTCTAACCGCTCTCTACTATCTCTTTTTACCTAACTACTATCTACTAACCACTAACTACTTTTTAAAATACCCTCCCGATACCACTAACTCTGCCTTTATTGGTGGATAAGGATTATAGTTATCTAAAACAACATATTCCTGCTTAAATTCATCAATTGTCTCAAACGAATGACTGAATTTTATCGTTGGAAACGGACGAGGTTTACGCAGTAGTTGTTCTTTCACTGCCTCCAGATGATTTTCGTAGATATGAACATCGCCGAATGTATGAATAAATTCTCCCGGTTGATAGCCTGCAATCTTCGCTAATATTATTGTTAATAACGCATAGCTTGCGATGTTAAACGGAACACCTAAAAACAAGTCCGCGCTGCGTTGATAAAGTTGCAGTGATAATTTTCCATCTATGATGTTAACTTGAAACATATTGTGACAGATTGGGAAATAGGAAGTTTCTTCTTCAAGTGCCATTCTATATAAATATTCCGGATTCCAAGAATTTACAATTAAATTATGTGCGTTCGGGTCATCTTTGATTTCTTGGATAACCCAAGCAAGTTGATCAATTGTCCGTTTTGTCCGGGTAGGTTTACCCTGTAAATCTCTAATATAAGATTTACAGGGCCAGCGTCGCCACATTTCTCCATAAATCCTCGGAAGATTCCCCCACTTTTCTGCAAATATTCTATCCGTCCGTATTTTTTCCACAAACTCTTCTTTTGTTAAATTATTCGTAATTCGTAATTCATCATTCTTAATTTTGTATATTTTAAACGGATAATCATCCCAAATATGTACATTATTATCAACTAAATACTTAATATTCGACTGCCCGGACATGAACCAATAAAGCTCGTGCAGAACTCCTTTCCAATAAACTCTTTTTGTTGTTAGAACAGGAAATCCTTGTGACAAATCAAATCTAATCTGCCGGCCAAACAAACTATATGAAGCTACGCCATGATCACGATCAACTTTGCGAAAACCATGATCAAGCGCTTCCTGAAGAAGATTGAGGTATTGATATTCTGGATGAACCATATAGATAATAAATTATGAATTATTAATTACTAATTATGAATTTATCACTATTGATTACCTTCCATTTTTGATTCATAACTCATAATTCGTAATTAATTTTTATAAACACCCTGGCGATGGGCAATACGTAATATTATAACAAGAAGATAGGACTTAAAGATCTCATAGATAATCCGATATGGCCAAACACGGAGTGAATACTGCGAACTCAACTCCCCTTTCAATTTCTTTCCAACAAATGGATCATGTCTCAGTTGGTTAATCGCCTCATTAATCCGCAGAATATCCTTATTTGGAATTTTTTTTAGTTGTTTTATGACGCTTGGCTCGTATTTGATTTGGTACAGCATATTTTGCTTTATTTTCGGCTAGAAAAAGCCCACTTAATTTCATAGTCTCTTCAAGTGTTGGATAGGTTAAATATTTCCCAGATTTGATATCTTTGTGCACTTTGTCAATATCTTTCTGATAGTTTGGCCAATCTTCCATCACTTCTATTGTTTCCAACCATGAATCAAATTCATCTGCCGAGAGTATCACAGCTTTAGGTTTTCCCTTTTCTGTTAAAGTATACCGTGCTCCGGTTTTTTCTACATCAGACACAATCTTAAAAATATTCTTCCTGGCTTCGGTAATGGAAATAGTTGTTTGAGGATCCATATATGTACATAATAACGTACGCTATTTATAAAGTCAATCGTATTGTTTTTTCTTCTTAACTTTATGAACTTTATGACTTTATAAACTCAAATCTGTTTCTCTCTTTTTTTCGTCGTCACTCTTCCTCCTTGCCACCCTCCTTCGCTAAAGCTTCGGAGGGCAAGTTGACCTCATATTTGTTTTTCACGCTTTTGTGTTGTTACACGTCCGCCCTGCCACTGTCCACGATATGTATTCCCTCCACCATCTACCCATTCAAACTGCGCATGAACAATCCTACAACCCATTTCAAGCGTAACCGGCATTGGCCCTTCATTAGAAATAGCAAATGATAGTTTCCCACAATAACCGGGCGCAACATTTCCCGTCCGTAAAAAAAGCCCACTACGAAACGTGGTTGTGCGTGGTTTAAAGTTAATGGTAATATCAAGAGGAGTATTGACTTTTTCAATTGTTGTGGCGATATAAAACTCACCAGGTTTTATAACAATTTTATTTTTATTGCCTTTTTCATAGGAAACAACTAGTTTCATTTTTGGTGTTTCACGTTCGGTTTCTCCAAGAAATGCTTTTCCTCCATTAAGTTTATAAATCTCTCCTACCCGTAAATCAAAACCTGCCCCTTCAGGGTTAATTAATTCACGTTCGGATAGATTTTCCACCAGTTTTTTTTCCTTAACTAACTTAAGTAATATTTTTGGACCAATAATCATAATTATGAATTATGAATTATTAATTACGAATCAAAAATTTTAATTATTTTTTGTATTTAATATTATAGTCGAAATTATTTTTCTTAATTGAATACTTTCGTCAAGTAATTCACTTATTGTTTGTTTTTCGTTTGTAGTGATCTCTTTCAAAATCGACAGCCAATATTCTGTTTCTGAGGAAGATTTCACGGAAATTTGAAAATAATTAATAAAGTCTTTTTTAGAAGCGGCATAACCACCCTCAGTAATATTAGCCCCGACTGAAGTTGCTGATCGAATTAGTTGATCTAATATTGGCCAACAATTCCTATTAATACGTAATTTACTACATAAACGAATAATATTCAAAGAAAATTGAAAGCATCGTTTCTTGAAATCTCGTTTGAAGTTTTTTAACTTCTCCGATTCATAATTCATAACTCGTAATTCATAATTTATTAATCCGATTCTTTATTCATAATTCGTAACTCGTAATTCATAATTCTTACTCCACCTTCCCCATCTCCTCGATCTTAAACTCGCCATTATTTTTAAAAGTTACCTGATAAATCGGCAACCCAACAGCTAAGCGTTTGACCGTTTCCATTAAATGATTCTCACCGGTTTCACTTAAAGCCTCATATAAATATTTCTCATCAAATTCAAAAGGCGCAGTGATTGCCCTGTTTTCAATTAATTTTTTCGCAAGAATCTTGTGTCTTTCGTCAACTAGGGTTTGATGATAAATAAATATTTGCATATTCCTTTTTCCAGTTGTAGTTTCCACTTCCAATTGAGGATAAATCCCAAAATTGCCCCGAACCATAACCACAGCTGCCTCTTGATGATCTCCATGAAGATCTGTTTCAACTACGCCCAATTTCTTTGCTTGCGAAAATTGATAATTGATAATTGAGAATTGTTCTGAGGTTATGCCATAAGCTTTACTATCAATATTTATTTGCTTCATATGTCCACATCCACCCAGAACGATATTCTTATCCGCATGTGAGTCAGTATGAAACTGCAAATTCTTCTCTCCACCAACCACTTCAACCAAAGTTTTCCATACCTTTTTTTCATCCATTTCTAATCCATAATTATTGATGGTTGCAAAAATCAACGCCAGTTCTCCGGCATCTGCCCCGGGAATTGCCAACGCCGGTAGTTGCATTTCAGGAATTCTGAATTCTAAATTCTGAATTCTAGATTGTTTATCATACCGGCCATCAATGCAACGGCTGGTAAGTTTTAAATCTTTATTAACTTGATATTTGCTTTTTAAAATAAATTCCGTTAACTGATTTTTATCCAAAATTATTTTATTCATAGATGTATTTTATAATGAAATGTTGTTGAATACATTTGAAAATAAAAATACGCATGGGTATAATGCTAAAGTTATTAATTAACATTCGTTTACATGGTAAAACCAACTCTACAAACTATTCAAATAAAATATTTACCAATTCCAGATATTTTCAATAAAGCAAAAACACAACTATGTGAGGTCGCGACCAAGCCAGATTTATATTTATCTTTTTCTCATCGTTTTTTCTTTGCTGCCAGATATGCGGCGGTTTTATGGGGAAAAGAAGATAGTCAGCAGTGGCAAGATATTCTCGCTGATAAAAAAAACGGTCAATCTGGAATACATGAAGGATGCGAAGCACTTAATGTAGCAGCAAGTAATGTTGGAAAAAAAGGTGACGAATTTGAAAATCAGGCTTTTAAGTGAACTATCTGATCAATTCGAAATGAAAGCTCCGCTTATCCCTGGAATGGAACATAAGCACGAAGCAATTGCAGTTTTGGTTGATTTTACCGAAAAAGGAACGTCAATAAAAACCACCAAACTTGATAATTTTCGTCAAGAAGCCGCCCTTCCTTTTCACGCTTCAATACCAATCGAAGATATTATTAAGTTCTCAGAAGGTAAAAGCGCGGATTTTGCAAAAAAACTAGTCGTTGCTCTAATTAAACTTAATGTCGGGATTCCATTAAATATTATGCGAGGAGATCACAATGCATATTATGATGTTGTTGAACAACTGATACAACTCTACAAAGACACTGTTGCTCAACTATTAGCAGGTCAAAAAGCTGTAACTTTTGTAGTAAACGATCCCATATCATATTGACACGGTTGCATTTATCCCACCCACCATTCCTCGTCAAATTCAACTTTTAAAAGAATTTCGTCTTGGGTTGAATATTAATCTGCCGATGGTTGATCTAGTCAAAGTTTATCAAGGGAACATTCCTATTGCTCAAAAGTCACTTTCAAAAATTGAAGAACGTCTTATTAACGCCAGAGAAACCATTCAAATTAAAAGTGCAAAAAAATTCAATCGGGTTTTAATTATTGATGATGCAATTGGTTCTGGCGCAACCATTCATGAAACCGCGCTTAAATTGAAAAGTCAACATTACTGCAAACACATTTATGCATACTCCATTATTGGAAGTTATAAGGGTTTTGACGTGATTAGAGAGATATAACCTGTTAAAATATACCTATGAATAATCATGTCATTGTTTTTGATCCAACTGCAAAAGACAGCCAATCCAAATTCCGCGGTGTTGGACGTTATCTGCAAATTCTACGCGAAAACTTCCCAAATTGGATTTTTACTGATTCAATTGAAAATTGGTCATTGAAAATTGAAAATTCTTCTTTTATTAATCCCTTTTTCAACTTTTTCTCTCCCCCGCTTTTTATCAAACGCAGGTTTAAAAAACAAATTGCTATTATCCATGATTTAATTCCTTTAAAGTATCCTTCCTACTTTCCTATCGGACTGAAAGGAAGCCTCAATGTTTTTTTGAACAGAATTGCCCTACGAAGTTATGACACCGTAGTAACTGACTCTGAACAAAGTAAAAAAGATATTATTACTATATTGAAAATTAAACCCGAGAAAGTAAAGGTTATATACCCGTGTTTGCCACGATTATTCAATCAAGTAGATAGTAGTCAGGAATTAGTAGTTAGGAAATTGTCCCAAAACCCTAACTTCTATCTACTACCCTCTAACTACTGTCTTTACGTTGGCGATGCAACGTGGAATAAAAACCTCGTCAATCTTGCAAAAGCAATAAAATTACAGGAGCTACCGTGTGTGTTTGTAGGGAAAGTATTTAAAAATTTAGTAGCTAGTAGTAAGTATCAAGTATTAAGCCAAAATAAGCTTAATACTAACTACTTAATACTTAATACTAATTCATGGCAAAAAGAATTACATGAGTTCATGATTCTTGCCCAAAATGACAAACGTTTTATCTTTCCCGGATTTATTTCTGATGAAGAATTAATTCAGCTTTATCAAAATGCTGTCTGTAATATTCTTACTTCCCGTAATGAAGGCTTTGGATTTTCTTATGTTGAAGCCTCAAGCCAAAAATGTCCGAATATTTTATCTGATGTTCCAATCCTCAAAGAGATTAGTCAAAACAATGCAATATTTATCAAGCCGGAAGAACCACAAACAATCGTTTCTGCATTAAAATCCATACAAAATAATCCTACTTTACGCGATGAATTGATAAAGCAATCATACAAAAGGTCAACCTTCTTCTCCCAACAAAACTTTGTCACCGGTTTTAATTCAGTTCTCTCATAATGTTTGTTAAAAATTCATAAATCCTAAATCGTAAATCTTTATTCTTAATCTTTTATTTATTTATTTTATTATTTAATCATTAAACATTGGTTGATCATTGGTTATTGATTATTGAGAGTTCCTTTTTCCCCTGGCTTCTAACTACTGACCCCTAACTACTATTTTGTTATACTTACTTTATGGATCTTTTTTTGTATATCATTTTTTCCTTCGTTTATCTCATGGTCATCCATTTCGCCGTTGCCATCCGTAATCAGTTTAACCTTTTTTTAATGATCGGTATTTTTATTTTGGGAGCTGTAATTGGTTCACAAATGCATTCATATTCAACGGGCCTTGTTTTTGCTGTAGTTGCTTCTCTCCTGTTTTGGTAGCGCCAAAACCATAAATTAAATTACAAAAAAACAACTTTTTCGCATTTTCGGTAGTTTTTTCTTTAATTAAATCAACTGGCTGCCCACATAATTGCGCAATAAATTTGGCAATTATTTTGATATTTTCCGGTTTATTCGGATACGCTTTTTTACTTCGCAATAGTTCTGACCGCCCGCAACGCCAGCAAGCTGGCTTGCGTGGCGGGCGGGGTAATAAATAGGGTGAATCGGTTTCTAAAACTAATAAATCTAGTGGAACTTTTTTAATAAATTCTTGTTTTTCTTGATTAAACGTCACATCTCCATCAACTCCAATATAAATATGGTATTTTATGGCAAAATTAAGCAATTCGAAATCCGGCTCACAACAATGAAATACTGCTTTGCCCGCCAAAGCTTTAGCGACGGCGGGTTTGATCAACGCTTCCAATATTTCTTTTTTTGCCTCGCGATTATGTAAAATCAAGCTCTTTTTATATGTTATTGCTAACTTTATCTGTTCAGTTAATAGTGCTTTTTGTGCGTTGATGAACTGATTATCAACTACATATTTTTCGTATTTCGTATTTTGATACTCATGCTTGTCCAAACCCACTTCACCAATCGCAACAACCTTTGGATAGGTAATTAATTTTTCAATTTCCTGAAGATGGGCAGACATAAAGTCTGCCCCTACATTTGCATGATGGGGATGAATTCCAACCGCCACATAAACTCCATCATATTTTTCCGCAATCTCCACTGCCTTTTTTGATGTTTCAACATCGGTTCCAGGTATGACAATATTCTTAACCCCGGCTTTGAAGGCATCTTTAATAACCTGATCATAACTATTTTTAAACGCTTTAAAATTTAAGTGACAATGAGTATCGAACATAATAAGTATTAAATTCAAAATTCCAATAACAAATTACAAATCAATTGTAAATTACCAATATCAAATTTGTAAAATACTTTACGAGCTGTTTTGAATTTTGACATTTGAGCTTGATTTGATATTTGGATTTTGTTATTTGTTATTAGTTTAGTGCTATAATTCTACAATGAATTTCTTAACTTTTTTATCAATACTTACTCTTACAGTCACGGGATTTATTGATGCCCGTTATTTGACTTTGGTTCATTATAAAAAAGTAATTCTTGTTTGCCATCAAATTCCGCTTTTTGTAGACTGTGGGAAAGTGTTGCAAAGCTCTTATTCAACCTTGTTTGGAATTCCTCTGGCTGTTTTTGGGTTAATAAACTATTCGGTTTTGATTATTATAATTATTCTTGCTTTTATATCTCAAAAGCGCTTCTTTCAATATTGGTTAATTATCCAAACCAAAATTGGATTTATCGCGTCTTTGTATTTTATATTTTTGCAGATATTTGTTATTAAAAGTTTATGTTTATATTGCACGATTTCTGCTGTAATCAGTACACTCTTGTTTTTTATCATAATCTTAAATCTTAAATCAGCTGTACTATCACTTATAAACATTGTTTATGTTCTGATTGTGAAAAAAATCTTATTTCTCTTTGATCCTGAATTTATCCATGAATCAATAACTGGTTTTGGTGAAATACTAGGAAAATCAAAACTAATTACTAAACTACTTTCTCAATATCTAATCACTAATAACTTGTTACTGAAACAATCATCAGTCGGACTAGATTTTGAAAGTCCAATTGGTTTAGCTGCAGGTTTTGACTATGAAGCCAAATTAACACAAATCTCCAATGCGATTGGATTTGGATTTCAAACAGTTGGAACCATTACTAATTTGCCCTATGAAGGTAATCCCTATCCCCGCTTGGGACGACTACCAAAATCACAGTCACTTCTAGTTAATAAGGGTTACAAAAACCTTGGGACAGATAAAACCATAGAAAAATTAGAAAAATTAAACTTTGCTCTTCCTATTGGTGTCAGCATCGGTCGCACCAACTCACAAAAACTTGTCACCCAAAAAGAAAGTGTTAAAGACATAATCAAAGCGTTTACTAAATTTGAAAGGTCAAAAGTTCAACATCAGTATTACGAACTAAATATTAGTTGTCCAAATCTGTTTGGAAATATTAGTTTTTACCCGATAAAAAATTTAAAAGAATTATTAGTCGAAGTTGAAAAACTACATATTAATAAACCGATTTTTGTGAAAATGCCAATTGAAAAAACTAATCAAGAGTCACTGCAAATGTTAAAAATAATTTCTGAGTTTAATATTCAAGGAGTGATTTTTGGAAATTTACAAAAAAATCGTAGTCTTCCAACTTTTCACCCCGATGAAATTAAGGCTGCAGGAAAAGGCAATTTCAGTGGAAAATCAACATGGTCACGATCAAATGAGTTAATTAAGTTAGCATATCAAAATTATGGAAAACGATTTGTAATTATTGGTTGCGGAGGAGTTTTTTCCGCAGAAGATGCATATCACAAAATAAAATTAGGAGCTTCTCTAATCCAATTAATTACCGGCATGATCTTTCAAGGCCCACAACTGATTGCGCAAATTAATTCAGAACTGCCAAAACTATTGGAAAAAGATGGATTTAATAATATTAAGGAGGCGGTGGGAATAATATAAGATTAAGTAAATCTAAAATTCAAAGCTCAAAGAAACAAATTAAATCCAAATTTCAAAGTTCAAATGTCAAATTCATTTGACTCTTTAGATTTTGACCTTTAAGTTTATTTTGTATCTTTGGATTTTGTTATTTGAGCTTGATTTGTTTATTTGTATTTTGACATTTGAATTTTCTGCTATACTATTTCCATGACCATTTTCTTCGGTGCCGATCACCGGGGTTTTGAGCTGAAAAATAAGCTCATTGAGTATCTTCAGGATAAAAATATCCGCGTTCAAGATTTAGGAAACTATGAATACGATTCGCAAGATGATAACCCTGACTTTGCAAAAAAAGTAGCCACTGCTATTCAACAAAATTTGGAAGAGTTTATTGGAATTGTTATTTGTGGTTCAGGCGTCGGAGTTTGTATCACTGCGAATCGTTTTACCAATATTCGCGCCGTATTAGGTTTTGATCAAGAACAGGTTCAACATGCCAGAGAAAATGACCATACAAATATTTTGGCTCTTCCGGCTGAATATATTGATTTTGAAAAAGCAAAGCAACTCGTGGACACCTTTGTTAACTCTCATCCGAAACTTGAAGAAAAATATCTACGGAGAGTAAAAAAAATGGATGAACTTCAGAAATAAATCTTAAATCATAAATCTAATTATGAATGTTTCAATATTGTTATTGAATATTGTTTACCAAATCATCTGCGACCTGGTTTTTCTCTCGTGGAATATGCTGATAACTAACAGGAATTTTCACCTCTGCTTCTAAAATCCTAATTTGCATAATATATTCCCGAATCTGTCCGTTCTTTACTTTATAGAAACCATTAAGCTGATTAACTAAAAGTTGTGAGTCCGAAAAAAATTCAATTTTTTTAACCTTTGATAATTGCTCGCCTCGCTTCGCGGTCGAAACGGGATTATTGATCATTGATAATTTTTTATACGCCATTATAACCGCCTGATATTCTGCGTCATTATTCGTCGCTATTCCAAT
>Ga0210006_1002754_pt1 | contig 11295 bp, 7 predicted proteins | sample CryGey02umfilter_2_FD_185452 | JGI IMG/M metagenome (GOLD analysis project Ga0210006, IMG submission 185452) | Groundwater microbial communities from aquifer in Utah, USA - Crystal Geyser 4/10/14 0.2 um filter (SPAdes) (version 3) | ecosystem: Environmental > Aquatic > Deep subsurface >... | reverse complement strand
CCCCGGAACTGGACAAATCGAACTTTTAAAAGACATCTATCACCTTCAGGCGTTGCCGGCTTCCGCCACATTGCCCACACGGGTTTCGATTGTGGAAAACAGCGTGAATCAAATTCTGGCGAACGTCTATTACGTGGCTGACGAAAATACCGACGTGACCATTCTTCCCGAATCTATCAGTCAAAAAAATATTAAGTCCATTGGGGTCACCATTGGCGACGCAAATCCGAACGACGACATCATCGCCGCCACGATTCCGGGCTATGCACCTACTTATCCCGGTGGCGCGGCCATTTTTAACAAAACACTTCCTCAAATCAACGTCGCTTTGGTCAATAGTGATGGTGCCATCCGCATGATGCAGGAAGGATACACACTCACACTCAAGAACGAAGGAAAACTGAGTGAACGTCCGATTTTCCAAATCATCAATGACGCGGGCAAACCGATTTTTGACCTCTACATTCATGCGGACTTCACTTCTCCGATCATCCGTCAAAACGAGACATGGGGCGACCTTTTCAAAACCATCGGTTCTCTTGTTCCGTCCACGAATCATTTGCTAGCTTCTTTGTTTTCGGTCAGTGACACATCACACTCCTCCCTTCTCGCCCAGTCCGTTCCAATTAATAAAGCAACCGCCGCCTCTCCTTTCCCGGACGTTTCCTCCGCCAGCCCTCAGTACAAGGCGATTCTCGACCTCTACAAACGGCACGTGATCAGCGGATACGGCGATGGTCTTTTCCGCCCCAATTCAAAAATCACCCGTGCGGAATTCATCAAAATCGCTTTGGGCGTCACCAATTGTTTTGACTGCACCATGCCAACCGATGCGCAACGCGAAAAATATACTGCCCTCGCGCCTTTTCCGGACGTCAAATTGCCGGCATGGTATTACTTCTGCATCTCGATAGCGAAAGAATTAAAAATGATCACAGGGTACGGTGATGGATTCTTCCGTCCCGAACGGAACATCAGTCGTGCCGAGGCCGCGGCGGTTTTACTTCGTCAGTCCGCAATCGAAATCAAAAAAGCATCGGAAAAATCTTTCCTCGATGTCCCGGATTACGCGTGGTACAAAGACTACGTTTACACCGCGGTGGAAATAGGCCTGATCCCCAATCATTCCGGATTCATTTTTCCCGATGAGGAAATCACCCGCGCGGAGTTCGCGTTCATGGGCAGTGGCCTCCTTAACATTCAAGAGTGTACCGAGGTAGATAGCGACAAAGACGGCATGACTGACCCGTGGGAAATGCTCAGTAATCTCGATCCGCTCAACGACACGGATGCGGCAAGTGATGCCGATAGAGATCATCTCACCGCGTTGCAGGAATTTCGTTTGGGAACCAATCCAAATAGTCCCGATACGGACGGTGATGGCATTCCAGACAACAAAGACAGCACTCCTCACGGAGGCGAAAAGCCATTCGGCAAGACACCTCCTGTGGGCAGTACTTCCGAAACAGGAAGCGAAGTGGCACCCGATCAGACAGAAGGTCAGTCCTCGGGTCAATCGCAAGGCACTGGCCAGCCAACCGGAGGAGAACAAAATCCGGGAGAAACTGGTTCTATTGGAGACACCGGAGCCACAGCAGGCGCCTGCCCTTGCATCAACAATCCCAATCAAAACGATACCGATGGTGATAGCCTTATCGACGCGTGTGATACGGATATCGACGCGGATACTGTTTCCAACTTGTTGTGTATTTTTGATGCTAGCGGCATCGTCAGTTTACAAAAACAGAAGGAGAGCGAAGACAATTGTATCTTCACCCAAAATCCCGATCAGACGGACAGCGATTTTGATCACATTGGTGACGTGTGTGAATTTGAAGACGTTTGCCCTCCGGTGCCGGAAGATCTCGACGGTATTGAAGACATCGATGGCTGTCCGGATGTTGTCGACAAAACAGCCGATAATCCACCCGGAGTTTATGTAAACAAAGGGCCTCTCTGTTATTTCCTCGATTACGAAGCCGATCTGATGCCGGGAGATGTGATCATGAACGCGATTACCGACGTAGAAACACATAGCGTTATTTATCAGCAGAGCAATCAAGTTAATTATTAAATTATAAATTTCACATTTCTCAGGGGAGGAAGTGGGTATCAGGTTTCGTTCACGAGTTTAAAAATTTAAAATTAAAAAATAAAAATTTGAAAAAAATCATTCTTCTGGCCATCGGCATTATCTTTGTTGTTCTGCTGGCACAGATTCCGCTGTATTCCAAGAGCGATCTTCCTTATCCTCAAATTCAGGAGGAAGACGATCGTCCGCCGGTTTGTCATCAATCTTTTTTGAACGAAATGCACCTCATGCGTAAAGCATGGGAAGGCAATTTAGAAACACTGATTGAACAGGAAAAACCGGCAAGCAAAATGGTCGATGAAGCCTTCGAAAGTGTGCGTACCTACCGTTGTTGGCTGGATTATTTATGCAGTATGGTGCGTTATAGCGGCAATGCCAGTCCGGTGTCCACTTCCAGCGGCGTCTCTAAAGCTAATATCGGCGTCATCCCCGGTTGTGCCGATCCGGAAGATCTCGAGATTCCCGGAACCAAACTCCGCTATTTATCACAATGCCACGTTCCGGATAGTCAGAGCAAAATCGCTCCCATCAATGCGAATTATAACGCGTGTCTCACTTATCTCAGTCTGGAATTCGCCGACCCGAAATCCGACAACAAAGACAGTGCCTTTAAAGAAGCCTTAAAATACACTCAAAACCGTTCTCACGCGTTCATCACGCTGGAAAAAGTGCTTCAGGGCACGCATGCCCGTCAAAAAGCCACTGCTCTCGAGTCCAAATTAACAACCATCCTCAACAAAATGCACGCGATGGAAGGCGCGGCGGAAACACTCAAAAACTTCATACAACAATTAGACGACCGTCTTCCGTGTTACATCAAAGAATGCACTTAATCCATTACATTTACATTTTATGCCCCTTTTTCATTTCAAAAAAATCATCAGCACTTTCCTCATCCTCCTGTTGACTTTAATAGTGTCATCCCCTGTTTTTTCCGCTGACGAAACCGATGCACCACCGGTTTCCAAATCCGCTCAGGAATGTTTAAAGGAGTTCAAACAGTTCGAACAAACTGACGCTCCTTACCACCCTTTCGGAAATATTTCAAAAGAAATGACCACTGTGGTTGAATTCAGAATCGCTTTCGATACAGCCAAAGACCTTTATCACCAGTATTTGGAATGCATTTTTGACGGCGCGGAAACCGAAATCAAAGACAGTATTTCCGGTGTGGGTTCCGCCTGTCTGGAGCCCGGAGAACTCAATCCCATGGCCGAGAGCACGGGATCGGAGGCCATCCTCCCCTTTGTGCTCCAAGCCTACAACGCGTATTCGGATTATTTACGGGGGCTTTATTCCATGAACTGGGAAAAAATCCTCATCACCAAAATCGAACAAGGCCTTTCCATCACTCGTCAGCTCAATCGATTGGTGACTAACGAACTTGAGGATGCCATCGTTGCCATCGACACCACCATGGGCATGCTCACCGAAATGCGTCAGGCGTACATCATGCACATTCAGTTGCAATGCATGATGAAAAATCTGGATGATTATCGGAACATTCTCGCGAAACTGCGAAAAGTCATTCTGGCACTTCCTTCCCGAATAGAAGATGCGAGTAAATCCAAATAACTTATTCAAATTGCTCTAATTTCTTGCGCCGGAGCGTAGCTCCGTTGGGATTCGGCGCAAGGTCCCGTTCATTCCACTCTCCCCTCATCGTCGTTCCGGTCACCGCGGACGAAAAAAAAGACATAACGAAAAAATAAAATTATGATCAGGAAATCTTTCCTCATCAGCATCGGCATTCTCCTCTTCTCCACTCTCTTGTGGAGTGAATCATCCTACGCGGCGTTTTGCGATACCGAAGGAGCGCTCGAAACCACCTACCATTCCGTTTACTGCGACGCGGCCAAAAGCTACGACGAAGACATTTACGACATTGTTGCGGTTCAATTTGACATTGAAGACGCGATTAACGATAAGGGGGTGTTTCTTAAATCCGACATCGTCAGAGGCATTCTCAACCTGGAACCGATTGATATCGACACACTTCCGGAATCACTTCGACTGGCGTACGAATTAAAAGGCAGACCGGACGTAGGCATAAGTGTGCTCACTCAAAATATCCTTGCCGCGTATGAAAAAGAAAAAACACTCCATCACATTCGCGAAGGGATGAAGCGGGAATTTTCCGCCAGCGAAAAATGGTACAATGCAGATTCTTCCGATAGTCCGTTTGATTTGATCGACGATTTGAATGTGATTGAAATCATTTTGTTTGGCAGTCAGGCACAATGGAAAGACGACATTTATAAATTCCCCGTTAAAGACGACAAAAAGGCTTCCGGATCGTCCGCGGGGGATACGGGGGAATCCGACACCACCAACTCCTCCAATCCTTCCGGAGGTGTTCAAAATGAGCAACAGGGGTCTGCGGAAGGCAGCACGCCCTCCGCTCAACCCGAATGTCTTCCAGCCGACGATCCCAATGCGGATGTTCCTGATTCCAACCCGTCCACGGCAAGTATTTTGGGAGTCATTCCTCCTCTTTGCGGAAACAGTGTATTGGATCAGGGCGAAGCCTGTGATGATGGCAACAATAAGGCCGGAGACGGCTGCGCGCCGGATTGCAAACTTGAGGATATCGGCTCACTACAATGTTTTGACCCCGAGGCGGTGACGTTCACTTCTTTTTCATCCAATCCTCAGAAGGGGGATTCTGATTCGTCCAATAATTCATCTTCGTCCGCCTCCTCCACCACCGAAAGTACCGGCAGTACCGAAAGCACTTCCCCTTCTTCCGGAGAAAATGCCTGTCCTCCCGGCACTTACCCTCCTAAACCAGGGGATGTTGGGCAACCTCAAGTTCCTCAATCTCCCAAATATCCGGGTCCGTTTGTCGGTGGTGTGCTCAAAGCTTTTGCCCCCGGTAAAAGACCGCCTTGTCCCCCCGGAGAAAGCGAAATCAGTATCACCGCGATGGGTCAAAAAACATCCGCTTGCGTGGCCACCGAATTGTGCGGGGATTTTGACGCCACACGGGATTTTCTTTTCGGAAAAGGCTGGCAGGATGACGAAGAAAAATCGAAAATCGCACTTTCTATCGAAGCGCTGTTTTGTGTGAATGTCAAAAAAGAGAACCGTCCCGAATCGCCTTACGCGCTCAACGAACACTGTATCGATTGTCACATCCGTGGCATGGTAGACGCGCTCGATCAAATGCTACAAAAAAATGTAGCGCCGCTCGAAAACACACAATCCGCTTTTGCCATCAGTAACCGTTGGGGTCCCAGCGTTTCATTCAATCTCAATGTTGCCGTCAAATCCAAAACCAAATTATCCGATCTCGCCAAGCCTTTTTCGGATGCCGGAAAAGCCAATGAAAAAGAAAAAAAAGACCGGCAAAAGCGCGCCAACAAAGTGGATGAAAATAATGAGGTCGCTCAGCCAACAGTCATCCGAACCGCCGATCTCAACAAGATCCTCACGGAATACAATAATTTCAAAGAACAAAAAGATCAGGCGTATTTTGAATCACTCAAAAATTATCGTCTGAATTCCGACGCGGAAAGCGAAGTCCAATTTGCTGGCCGGATTCTCCCTTTGCTGGAGCAGTGGCGTTCGAGCTTCGAAAAAATCCAAAATGTTTTTGTATCCATGTATCAAACCTCTAAATTTCGTGAGAAAAAAGAATGCGAATTTTAAATCCTAAAATCATCAGCCTGTTTCTCCTCCCCATAATCGCCTTTACAGCGGTGCCCAACACCCATGCGATTTTTTCTCCGGTGCTTTCCGATCAAATAGAAACCATCAAATCTCACGCCACTGCCGCGCGGGAACAAAATGGAGTAGGAACCGGTACACAGGCTGCTAAAAAAGTATTTGACGACAAAACCGTCGAAAAACTAAAACAGGATGACAAAGAAAATCGGGAACAAAATGAGCCTACGGGTTTGCCCGGGGCGTACACTCAGCTACTCGGTGAATCCAAAATAACCGACGCGAAAGAAGCGCTGGCGAGTTATGGTGAATCTTTGCTGTTGATCTTCAATATACTGCCCGGTAAAGGCCCCATAACCTCTTGCTTGCGCGATGATATTTTTGAAGTGGAAAAATTGCGGGATACCGTTCGCCGTGAAGCATTGCGTTCGGGGCTTCTTAAGAACTCTGAAAACGCCACATTGTTGTGGGGAGACTACCAAATATTGCGCGCCATTCTCAAGCTCATGAAAACCAAATTCGAAGATACAAAACTGCTTTTTGATGAGGGAAAAAATTATTACATCGATTGCCCTTATGGCGGATTTGCCGGTGAGTTTGAGGCCGCGTTTAAAGATCTGGAAAACAGTTGGGACCGTTTCGCCTCCGCGGCCTCCGGAAGCAACGCGCAATGGGGAAATATTTGGGCCATGGCAAAGTCCCGCGCGCGCGTTCGTGCCGCGGAATGGATCAAAGCCAACCTGCTTGCCTTGGGCCTTGGCGGCCAAAAAGGCGGCAACACCAACAGTCTTATGAAAGGCCAGGGAGGAATCGATGGAGTGGCTGCCGAATTTGAAACACAATGGGGTATTCTCAAGGCATTGATTGGTCCCATTACTCCTTTGTTCGATCCCGCGTTATACAAAGGAGAAGGTGCAACCGGGAAAGTATCTTGTGTTTATTATATGGCGGATGAAAACAATTGGTTTCCGTGCAATGAAGAACAATCTGTCGCTTTTAAAAAAGGAAAATGTGAGCAATGCCGTTCTAAACTTTCCACCAAAAATCCCGCACAAATCGCACAGGAAATTCAGGATTCCATTCAGCACAAGAATATCCAATTGTCCGAAGCGGAAACAACACTCACCTTCAGCCTCAGGTTCAACAATCTGTCCAAAAACAGCACCGAAGCCCTTGCCCAAAAATTATTCGCCATCAATGGGGAAATAAAAAGAGCCACTCAGGCACCTCAAAGTAAAGGCGATGTTGATGTCAGCATGACTTGCGAAGAGTGGAGTATTATTTTTGCGGAACATTGCGCCAACAAAGGAGGCAGTGCGGCGGTACCGGTGTGTAAATAATTTATTGATTTATTGTATTTTGCCTGACCACAAAGTTTTTATTAATTTATTTTCTTCAGGTATATAGCTGGAATAGTATAAATTGGCACAATCCCATTCGTCATTTCGACCCGCCTGAAGCAGGTGGGGAAGAAATCCCTTTGCCCGCTATTTCCTTCAAAATAGGCAGTGATGATATTGTGTCATTTTATTATGGTTTAGCTATAGACTTTGCGAAACGAAGCTAAGCGAAAAAGCGAAGAACAAAGACAAACATTTGGGGAGCCTGCCTGCCGGTAGGCAGGTACTGAACCGCTTTTTTAAAGGTTTCAGAAAATACTATTCCCACTCAATCGTTCCCGGTGGTTTATGGGTGAGGTCATAAAAAAGATGACTGATCTGAGGTTCAGCCAAAATCGCCGTGGCCATTTCGTCAATGACATTCCAGTCGATACGCGCGAAACTAGCTGTCATGGCTTCGGTGGAGACAATGGGGCGAAGCACAATCGATTCACAACCCACCTTGATACTCACCGGAGCAAGGACGACAGGAAATTGCCAAATGTCATAATCATCTGGAGCCTTAATCATGTGTTGAGTCACCAAATCATCAATTTTTTGAAGCAGGGCGACCCGATTACGATTAACATCGGCCTGATGGACATACCAATTGGTAGCCCCATTGGTAAACCCATCGGTTCCCCGACCCTCATTGCGCCGGAGGGTAGTTTCACTGGCCTTCGAAGCACTACCAGCCATATTAAGTACAACCCGGTTCACTTCGGAAAAACGGTTGGTGATTCCGGTTGAAATACGCTCCAAAAGATCCCAGTCACGCAACGGAGTAAACAAAACCGCAGGATGTCGGTAAGTGCGCTCATCTCCTTGAACCCCAACGGACTGAATGGGCAACACGCAAATTTCGATCTCACTGACGTTGTATTTTTGCTGAACAAACTGTTGAATGGACTGATTGAGCGCCGTAAAATCATATGTTTCTCTCGTAGGAGAAGTGCATAGAATACGCACCCCTAAACCCGGCCCAGGAAAGGGCTGACGCCAAACGAGCGGACGAGGGAGACCCAATTCTTCACCAAGCGTGCGAACTTCATCTTTATAAAGCTGTGCGATGGGCTCAATCACCTTTCCCGCGGCGATCATCTGCTGAACTAAATCCACACGGTTATGATGAGTTTTAATGGTGTCCGCGTGTTTAGTGCCTCCCGTTTCGATAGTATCGGGATAAATGGTACCCTGACCCATGATCCACTCATCGGGATTCAAATGGAGTTCTGCCGCCACATCTTCTTTTACTTTCCAAAATAAATCACCGATGATTTTACGCTTTGCTTCGGGCTCTGTTTTTCCACTCAATGCGGATAAAAATTCATCACTTTTATCGGCAACATGAAGATTTTCAAACCCGGCGGCGGTAAGCGCTGTTTTAACCTGAACCGCCTCATTGAGTCTCATCAAACCATGATCGACCAAAAGCCCATAAACACGGTCTTTACCAAGCGCCTTTTCCAGAAGAGTGAAAGCGACAGTGGAATCCACACCGCCGGAAACAAGCATGAACACTTTTTTATCACCTACTTTGCGTTGGATAGTGGCAACTCCCTCTTGAATAAACGTTTTAATAGACCAATCACGCGCGACATCGCAAAGGTTTAAAAAATTATCGAGTATTTTCATACCCTCCTCGGTGTGTGTCACTTCCGGGTGAAACTGAACTCCATAAATATGCCGGTTTAAATCCGCGACAGCCGCGCTGTCACAATCGGAAGTACGACCGATAGGACTAAATCCGGGAGCGAATTGTTTGACCATATCTCCATGAGACATCCACACACGTGAAGGTGATTTCACATTTTTAAAAAAATCCACATCATGGGTGATAATCAAGTCGGCAAGACCATATTCTTTATTTTCAGAAAGTACTTCCCCTCCAAGCAAATGCTGTGTCAACTGGTGACCGTAACAAATTCCTAAAATAGGAATCCCTAAATCAAAAATACTTTTATCGCAAAAGGGAGCACCGGGGGCATTCACACTCATAGGACCACCGGAAAGAATAATTCCCTTGTATGTTGCCAATTCCGAAGGGGGAATATCGGCATCTACAATTTCGCTATAAACATTGAGGCGACGCACGCGATTCGCAATGAGATGAGCATACTGACCTCCAAAATCAAGGACGGCAACTTTTTCGTGTTTCATATTCTTATTAATTTACCGGTTTATTACTTTATTAATTTATTGAGGTGAAACAACAAGATCAACAATAAATTAATAAAAACGACATTTGCCATAGGTAAAAGGAGTGTAATAAATGAATAAAATAATTAAAGATTAAGTAATGTCTCACCTGGAGCCGGAGGAGAAAAAAAGGCACCTCCTCCATACCAACCAAAATAAAGCAAGAAAGAAAGAGCAATCCACACGACATAAACAACCACATACAAAATAATAATGTACCGCAAACGCACAAAACCAAACGGTAATGTTCTTGTGGAATCCTTAAGGGAATATTCCTTTGCGCGATGTCGAACCCGACGAATCACTTCCATAAAATACACCAACGCGAAAACATGAATGAGGATGAAAAAAATGAAACTAATCAGCATGTTTCTTGGGTATTTACGCTATAAAAAATGAACAGGGTGGGACTCAGGCAAACAAATTATACACCTCAAGGGTTTCTTGTGCAGTTTTTTCCCAACGGTATTCTTTTGATTTTTGCAAACCATCCCGGGAAAGTTTTTGTTTTAAAGCCTTATCATTCAAAAGCTGATGGATACCGACACCAATAGAATCAATTGAAAGTGGGTCGACAAACAAAGCGGCACCCCCTGTCACTTCGTGATTCACAGGAATATCCGCCGCAACAATAGGCAACCCATGCGACATCGCTTCCACTAAGGGGAAATTAAACCCCTCATAATACGAAGCATGAACAAGCATGGAGGCCTGCTTATATAGGGCAGTAAGCTCGTTATTCGTCAGGGGAGGAGTAAAAATAACACTGCCCTTTGCCCGAACGGGAAAATGGCCCCCCACACGCTCGCAGTACGCATCGGTTACATAGGATTCCAGGCCACGATCTTTGCTCCCAACAAGGATGAGGTCGATCCGATAATGATTGGCAATATGTTTAAGATAGGCCTTAATAAGGTTGGGGACATTTTTACGAACATCGTATCCACCCACGTAAAGAAGGAAATCACGGCGCAGGGAAAGCTCCGGCAAATCAAGATGATGAGATGGGGTCGGTGGTGCCTCATAAATAACAGCGATATTTTTGGGTTTAATGCCAAAAAGACTGATGATCTCTTGCTTGGAAAACTGAGAAACAGTAATAATATGATTGGCTTTTTTAAGGGCTAATCGAGCGTAAAAATGATACAACTTTGAACGCAGGTGTGTATTATAGGCCGAGAGTCTCCATGGAATCACATCATGAACCGTTACAATCGTGGGAATGGGCAATCGCTTCCATGGATTTGAAGGGTAAGGAAAATGAGCCAAATCCACCTTCCATTTTGCCATCTCATTAGGGATCAGGGTATGTTCCCAGTGCGCTTTACGAAAACTCGCGGAACGATACGCTTTTTCCGGCACGCGAATGGGGTGAAAATGATCGGGTAAATTCCAATCCATCAATTCCGGAGTAAACAAAAAATATTCATTTTTAAAATCGACTTTGGCCAGAGCCTCAATTAAACAGCGGGTGTATTGGCCAATACCGGTATAAGGCTGGAGTAAAAAACGGGCGTTAATTCCAATTTTCATAATACTTATTATTTCATCAATAAATTAACAAAAGAGTAGTGCAATAAACCAATAAAATAAATGAATTAAGCAGGTTTAAAGATGAAGGATCAATTCCGCGATCTCTTTAGCCGCGTGAGGACGGGAGAGAGAAGCAAGGGCATGGCGCATTTTCTCCTGACGATCCACATCATTGAGTAACGACAAAAGAAGGGGAACAAAATCATCAATGGCAGGAACAACAATGCTCGCACCCGCTTTTTCAAAATACTCCGCATTGCGCGCCTGATGGTTGTGAGCGGAATTTTGAAGGGGCAAAAGCAAATTTGGTTTTTGAAGTAAGGCAAGCTCATATAAAGAATTGGCACCGGCACGACCGACAATAAAATCAGTAATGGCGTAAATATCACGTAATTCTTCTCCTAAATAGTCGAATGATTTGTAACG
>Ga0210006_1002749_pt1 | contig 11309 bp, 13 predicted proteins | sample CryGey02umfilter_2_FD_185452 | JGI IMG/M metagenome (GOLD analysis project Ga0210006, IMG submission 185452) | Groundwater microbial communities from aquifer in Utah, USA - Crystal Geyser 4/10/14 0.2 um filter (SPAdes) (version 3) | ecosystem: Environmental > Aquatic > Deep subsurface >... | reverse complement strand
AGCAATCGCTTCTTTCCTGCCTTTTAATTGACAAAGACGCGATTATTAAAGTGGCGGATATCATCTCGGAAAACGACTTTTATAAAGACGCCCACCGGATTATTTTTACAACTGTCAAAGAGCTCTATAATCATCATGAACCGATTGATATCCTATCCCTGGCTAACCGCCTGGATGAAAAAAAGCAGCTGGCTGATATCGGCGGCCGGACTTATCTAGCTAATCTTTCCTCTTTTGTCGCCACCTCATCAAACGTTGTCCATTATGCCAATATTATCCAGCGCAAAGCTACCCTGCGCCGTTTGCAAACGGCCGCTTCGGAGATTATGGATCTAAGCTACCAGGAAGAGGAAGAAATAGACAAGGTTTTGGACCAGACTGAACAGAAAATTTTTTCCGTTTCCCAAAAATATTTAAAAAACACTTTTCTGCCAATTGACAATCTCCTAACCGAAGCTTTTGAACGGATTGACGAACTCCATAAGCACGGCGGAAAACTAAGGGGGCTCCCGACTGGTTTTCCTGATTTAGATAATATTTTAGCCGGCCTGCAAAAATCTGATTTAATAATTTTGGCGGCCCGGCCCAGCGTCGGGAAAACTTCTTTGGCTTTAGATATTGCCCGCCAGGCCGCGATTAAGAGCAAAGAAGGAGTCGGGCTCTTCTCCCTGGAAATGAGTAAGGAGCAACTGGTGGACCGGTTGCTTTGCTCCCAATCCCATGTTAATCTTTGGAAAATGCGCACGGGAAAACTGTCTGACCGCGAAGAAGATAATGATTTTACCCGCATTGGCGAAGCTATGGGTCAGCTTTCCGAAGCCCCGATTTATATTGATGACTCCCCTATTTCTTCCATTATGGAAATAAGAACCAAATCCCGGCGGCTGCAGATGGAAAAAGGACTGGGGCTAATCGTAATTGATTATTTGCAACTGATGGAAGGCCGAGGCAGATACGGCGACAATCGCGTCCAGGAAGTGGCGGAAATCAGCCGGGGCTTAAAAGCCATTGCCCGCGAATTAAATATCCCGGTCCTGGCCCTGTCCCAGCTTTCCCGCGCCGTTGAGCAAACCGGCGGCCCGGCCATTCCGAGACTGGCCCATCTGCGCGAATCCGGCTCAATTGAGCAGGACGCGGACGTGGTTATGTTTATTTACCGCAAAGCGGCTGACCGGCATTATAGCCGCGAAGACCTGCCCGAAGCGGAAAAAAATCTGGCTCAAATTTATATTGCTAAGCACCGCAATGGCCCGACCGGAAAAGTGGAACTATTCTTTAATGAAGAAATAGTCAGCTTTTCTAGTGTAGAAAAAACTGGGATGGAAGAACCGCCAGAATTCTAATCAGTTAAAAGTTTATAAAGTTATAAAGTCATAAAGTTTTTATTTTGCCTTCAACTAATGATTTTCTAACTTTATAAACTTTATAACTTTTTACTTTATAAACTAAGTGCTATGTTTGGTAAACTTAAATATCTGAAAGACCTGCGTTCGCGGGCCAAAACCATGCAGAACGCTTTAGCCCAGGAGTCAGTTACGGTTGAAAGAAGCGGAATAAAGATTGTCATGAACGGCAATATGGAAGTTATTTCCCTTTCTATAAATGAAAATCTTGCCAAGGAATCCCTGGAGGGGATATTAACTGACTGCCTTAACGAGGCCATAAAGAAAACCCAGCGGCTAATGGCGCAAAAAATGCAGGAAATGGGCGGATTGCCTGGATTAGGTTAATTGATTTTAACAATGGCTGAATTATAACCACGCTCAATTTTATAAAAACGAGTTATTAGTTATAGGTTATAAGTTATACTAAAGTATGTTTAGAAAATACAACCTATAACTAATAACCTATAACTTGTGAAATACCCTGAAGCCATTCAAAATCTAATCACCTATTTTTCTAAATTACCGTCTGTGGGTCCCAAAACCGCCCAGCGATATGTTTTTTATTTATTAAAGCAACCGGTTGAAGAACTGCAAAAATTAGCCCAATTTATTGCCGAACTTAAAGAAAAAACGATTACCTGCTCCCGCTGTTTAGCCCTAGCCGAATCTAACCCTTGCCCAATTTGCGCCGATAAAAAACGACAGCCGGATGTAATTTGTGTCGTGGCCAACACGCAGGACATGCTTACCCTTGAGGCCACCAACCAATACAGCGGCCTATACCATGTCTTAGGTGGACTTATTAACACGATAGAAGAAGTGAAGCCCGAGCAACTTAACATAAAACAGCTTATTGGCCGGTTAGAAAAAGACGGGATTAAAGAAATAATTCTGGCTCTAAATCCGACTTTAGAGGGCGAAACCACGGTTTTGTATCTGGTTAAACTTTTAAAACCCTATAAAATAAAAATAACCCGTTTGGCCAAAGGATTGCCGACGGGCGCGGATTTAGAATACGCGGACGAGATAACTTTGACTAATGCTTTAAAGTATAGGAATGAACTGTAAATAAATTTCTAATTCACCTAACTTTAAATAACCAATAACCAAGAAACAATAATCAAACAAATCCCAATATTCAATAACCAATAATCAAATGGTTTGGTTGTTGAAATTTAGTTATTGATTATTGTCCCGCCACTTTATTATAAAATTAATTGTAGGCGGGATCCCGCCAAGGCGGTGATTTGGAATTTGATTATTGATTATTTCTGATTAGAAATTAGGTGAATTATCACCGCTTTAGCCACGCCCCGTCGTCGCCTTTGGCGTGACCCCGCAAAATGCGGTGGCCAAAGGCGAGGCTCCGCTAAAGCGGGGCCGTGGGCGGGATCCCGCTTCAATAAATTTATAAAGTGGCGGGAGAAATTAGAAATTAACAAAATATTTTGAAACGAAAAAACCGCTTCTTATGAAACGGTTTTTTCGTATAGCATCTATTTAAGCAATACTGATAATCTCCACTTTCGTAAATGGCTGCCTATGCCCGACGTTTTTCTGGTAGCGGGTTTTATTTTTATATTTCACAACGGAAATTTTCTTGCCTCTTCCCTGCTCTAAAATTTTACCCTCTACCTTTTCGCCTAAAGCCGGCCTGCCTAAGTTCATTTCTTTGCCGTCGGAGGTGGCGGTAAGCAAAGTTTCAAATTTTATCTGTTTCCCAGCTTCCGCGTCTAATTTCTCTATTTTTAAAACCTGGCCCGGTTTAACTTTATATTGTTTCCCGCCGGTTTTTATGATCGCGATTCTATCTGCCATAATTTTAATAATTTAATAAAAAAATGCCCTTTCTTAGGAGCTTTCTTTATTATAGCTGAAAACTAAAATTTGTCAAACTCCTGCACGAGGATAAAGTATAATCACAAAAGTTTTGATTGAGTTATAATTCCATTGCGGTATTTCCCAGTATTTCCATTATTATTTTTTCTCTCTTTAAATGTTTTTTCTACAACATGTTTAGATATTTCTTCATTTACTATTTTTCTGTAATTTGAATAATTTTTCAATCTATTTTCCGCGTCTTTTACATATTCTTTTGAAATATCTATGCCAATATAATTTGAACCTAATAATTTTGCGGCTAAACAGGTTGTTCCACTGCCAGCATAAGGATCTAAAACCACTCCTTTCTTATCATCTAAGATAGAATAAATTATTCTTGCTGGCAAAACTAACGGGAATGGAGCCGGATGTCCATTTTTTCTTTCGGGTGAAAACCGCCAAATTGAAGTCAATAATGCGTGCTTAGATTTTAGTTCTTTGCCAATTTTATTTCCGTCAATCGGTTTATAAAGCCAATATATCCTTTCATCAATTTGCCAAAAACGCCAACCCCTGATATTTGCTGCAATCATTCGGTCCCAAATTATTTCTTGCCTAACTACCCATTTCGTTTTTTGAAGCCATTCAATGGGGTGTGACATCTTGCCCTGTGTCCATCTTGTTTTGTGATTATAAAAAAACGATCCACCTAGTTTTGTGACTCTGAATATTTCATCTAATGCTTTATCGGGCATTCTTTAAATCAACAACTTCATCTTCAAGCAGCTCGCTATCAACTATATCTAACATTTTACAAGATTTATAATTATTTTCTTTAATTTGGTTATCCGCATACTCAATTTTATTTTTAATGTTTTTTGGGACTTCAACCTCATATTGCATCCTTTCAGTTCTTCTAATTGTTTCATCTTTTATTAAAATGTATTTCATAATTTTCAATGTTTTAATTTCCATTTTTTAAAATCCTTCCACATTTCTTCTATTAATTTTTGCGACGCAAGCTTCGTACTCTCCTTAAATTTTGGAATAGTTAAATCGTTATTTTGATCTGGATATAAATGATAATGAAAAATTGGGGTAGTAAGGGTGCAACATTTTAAAAAATCAGCAACATTAAATAACTTAAAAAACCAATTACTAATATTTTCGTCATTTCCTCTGCATACTAAAAACAAATAATTCTCTCTATTATTTATTGCTTGAAACATCTCCGTTAACATCACCGTGCCAAAAAAATTACCATTTTCTTTTGATGAATATTTTACTTCAATAAATTGTTTAACGCCGTTTTTATCACCTACTAAATCACAGCTGCTGTTTTTTGCCAATTCTACATTATTAAATCCATTCTTTTTTAACCATTCCGCACATTTTCTTTTCGCTAATTTGTCTGATATTGTCTTTGTTTTAGCCATATATTTGCTCTTTTATGTTGCAAATATATGGTATAACAAATTATCAAGTCTGTCGAGTAAATTTTTAATAAAATTTTATGACTTTGCTTCACAAGCGATTGGTTTGCCACCAACCATGCTGCTTTGTTTAAATCCATTAAAGCCTATCTTCTTTTCGCTATGTTTGTATCCCGCTATTGTTACTGTAAGACATTCTCTTATGGTAGAAGAATTTCTGTCATTTATATACATTGTAAGAATGTCTGTAAACAATGCTATTATTGTTTCCTTTGATGAATTTGTTAATCTGTCTGAAAATTCTTTATGCGGTTTAGTGCTATATATTTTTAATACTTCCAACAATTCTTTGTTCATATTTTGTTCAGTTAAATTTTGTTAGTTAAAAACTTCTATAGTTATATCTTAGCAAATTTTTGTATTAGCGGAAAGAAAAAAATCCTAAGAATCCCAAAAGTCTTAATAATCTCAATAATCCTATTTCTTCATTCTCCACAATTCCCCATATTGCCCTAATAAATACCGCTCAAAAAGCAGAGCAAAAATAAACATCGCTAACATTCGCAAAATAATTATTAATTTATTTAAAAAACTCTGAAAACGCCAATATTTTAAGAAAATTATGTGCTGATTTAAAAAAGACCACTTTTTTTCCTGCCTTTTCCTACTCCTTCTACCCCTAAAAAGGGCCTTAAAACCCTTCCTAGCGCTTGCAACTGTCCGATCATGGTAAATTATGGCTTCTGGCGCTAATTTGGCCTTAAAACCGGCTAAATTCAGCCGATAAGCCAAATCACAGTCTTCTTTGTACATAAACATTAATTCATCAAAGTATTGGCCACCTCTCCCCTTTAATTCCCCTCTCCTAATTAGGAGAGGGGCGAGGGGTGAGGTTAAAGCGCTTATGCGGTAAATTCCGGCCGCGCCAGACGGACCTAAAATTAAAGAATTATTATATTGCCCTTTATCTTTCTCCCCTTGGCCAAGATCAATAAATCTTAAACCTGCCTTTAACTTAATTCCGCAAGTATCAATTATGTCCGTCCTTTTACTATTTTCAAAATCCCATTTTAAAACCTTAGGGCTGGCGCTGCCTAAACCCTTATCCTCATCCATAACTTTAACAAGTTTTTCTATCACTTCCGGCTCTAAAACCGTATCCGGGTTTATAACTAAAAAATACTCAGCGCCTAATTTTTCCGCCTGGCTTATCATTTTATTATAGGCCGCCGCGAAACCGATATTCTTATCCGATTTTATAATTTTGATTCCCGGGTAAGTATTAGCTATAAATTCAATATTATTTTTATTGTTTTCGCTATTATCCCAGCAAAAAATTTTATAATCACTATCCCCTGCCAAAGCCTTAAATAAAGACGGCAAAAAATACGGCAAGTACTTTGCCGTCTGCTCCCTATAAGTTATAAAGCCGATGGCTAACTTCATATTACCATTTTTTTTTATTCTTTTACTTTGATACTCCAAAGTATCAAAGTGAGTATTAAAATATGGAACTCACCTGCCTTTATTTAACCTCTTTAGCACCATCTTGTAGCCTTTACCAAAATTCAAATTCTTATTTATCCTTTCAATTGTGTCCATACCCATTTTTAATCTTTTGCTGACTTCTTCATAAGTGCAACCGTCTAATAGCATCTTAGCCGCCAATAATCTTCGCGCCAACATCCCAAACTCCGTAAAACTAAATATGTCATTAAAAAATTCTCTAACCTCGTTAATGCTTTTTAACTTTAAAACCGCTTTGCAATATTCATTAAAAAGAATGTTCCTGGTTTTAGGAGTTAATTTTTGCAAATTATATCTGGACATTTTATTGAATGCTTCACTTTGATACTCCAAAGTATCAAAGTGAAGCTATTTGTCCCTCTTATTTATCTTGATGAAGCTGCCCTTTTAAATTCCACCCTTTAAAAAATTGCTTTAAATATTTTTTTAAAAATTCATGGCGCTCCCCGGCCAGCTTCTTTCCCGTTTTAGTATTCATCAAATTTTTTAAAAACAGGGTCTTGTCATAAAAATGATGAATAGAAGAATAGCTGTCCCCTCTTCTTAAGTCTTTTTTCAATTTTTTAAGGCTTATCTCCTGGTCATAAATTGGCCTTTTCTGCAGTCTCCCGCCGGTGGCGAAAACTCTGGCAATTCCGATGGCGCCTAAAGCATCTAATCTATCGGCATCTTGGACAATTCTTCCTTCTTTGGTGCGCATTTGAGTTTTGACTTTAGCACCCTTGAAAGACATTTCCTTTATGATCCCACAAACATGAGAAATAATCTTTTCATCGACTTGCATTTTTTCAAGCCACTCTTTTGCTAATTTTGGTCCAATATTATCATCTCCCTTATTGAATTTCCAATCGGCAATATCGTGAAGCAAAGCCGCTAATTCTATAATAAACCCCGCATCCCGAGCTGACTTTTTAGACATTTGATGCTTTTCATTTCGCATTAATTTACCATTCCTCCCTGATTTTATAGTCAAAATATTTCGGCGGTGCGGGGTAAACAAATCCCCGCCTTCTTTTCCGGCAATATATTTTGCGGTTTTCCAGACCCGAAAAGCATGCCACCAGTCATGGCCTATCGCCTCTTTCCCCAGTCTGCCCCGCATGTATTCTTTTGTCTTATTTATAACTTCCCTTTTGCCCATATAAGATCTTTTCGTTATGCGTTATGCGCACTAGTGTTGCGTTAAGCAATAAAAATTTTTAAAATATCATTTAATATTAGTTTCAAAATGCACTTTTTAAAATTTTACGATTTGAATTTCAGGTGAGATAATTAGCGCATATTTTAACAAATTAAGCTAATTATCTATGCATCAAGGAAAATATGTTTTCGCGCAAATTATCGAGTTCATCACCCAATATGAATTCAATAAATGCGTTAAGCGCCATAATGGAAACAATCGTATTCGCAATTTGAGCTGCCGTGACCAATTCCTTGCGTTGGCGTTCGGCCAATTGACGAACCTGCGAAGTTTGCGCGGAATTGTTCTTTGCTTGAACGCTCATTCGAATTTACTGTATCATTTTGGATTTAAAACAAATAATTTTACGCTGTCGACTTTGAGCCGCGCCAATGAAAATCGTGATTTCAGAATCTACCAGGACTTGGCGGAGCTTTTGATTGAGAAAGCGCGAAGACTGTATGCCGATGACAACGAATTTAAAATCGAACTGGACGGCGCGGTTTACGCGCTTGATTCTACGGTGATTGAATTGTGCTTAACGACATTCAAATGGGCGTATTTTGAACTTGGAAAATCAGCAGTAAAAATTCATGCCCAACTGGATTTTAGAGGTAATATCCCCTCATTTTTCCTAATAACACAGGCCAAAATGCATGATATCAACTTTCTGGATGTTCTCGAGTTCGAAGCAGGCGCGTTCTATATTATGGATCGCGGCTACTTCGACTTCGAAAGATTATGGAAGATTAATTCAGCCAAAGCATATTTTATTATTCGCGCCAAGAAAAGTATTTCCTGCGAGCGGATGTATTCGAAAGAAATCGATCGTTCAACCGGATTGCGCTATGATCAGATTATCAAGCTAAAGCATTTTTATTCCCAAAAGCATTATCCGAAAAAACTAAGGCGGATAAAATATTATGATATTGAAACGAACAAATATTACGTTTATCTGACAAATAATTTTGATCTGGACGCGAAAATGGTTGCTGATTTATACAAGCATCGCTGGCAGATTGAATTATTTTTTAAATGGATTAAACAGCATTTACGGATTGAAGTGTTCTGGGGATATTCGTTTAATGCCGTTAAGACCCAAATTTGTGTCGCTCTCTGCGCTTTTCTCCTGGTGGCCATTATGAAAAAGAAATTGAACATCAAACGAAATCTTTACGAAATTCTACAGATTTTATCAGTATCCCAATTCGAGAAAACCCCTATAAATACGCTGCTTTCCGAGTTTGATCTACAAAATTTTGAAGACCATGCCCAGGAACAGCAATGTTTATGGGATATTTTAACGCAACACTAGTGCGTTATGCGTTATGCGTTGCGCGACATACTTCACCAAGGCCAGATTCTTTTCATAATCCATCCGCATCGGGCCTAAAATTCCGAACAAGCCGGTTTTGCCGCTTCGCCTGTATTTAGAAAAAATCGTGGAGCAGGAATCGCCGAAAGGATTGGCCGAACCGAGCAAAACTTCCGTTTCTTTCACTTCGCTAAAAATATCGTCAATAATTTCGTCCATCCGGTCAATAATCGCCGAGATATTATAAATTAAATTGGGCTCGGAAAATTCCGGCTGGGAAAATAAATTGGAAATGCCGGTATAGTAAAGATTATTCTTGTGGAAAGCCCAAAAAATCGCCTGGCCCGAAATTTTCGCCATCTCTTTGGCCGTTTGCTTAAAACTCGCTTCGTCGTTACCTCTTAAAGCCCTTTTTAAAACTTCCGCTTCTTTTTCCGCCAATTGCTTTTCTTTTAAACTGGACAAATACAAATTATAGGCCTTTTCCGTGGGCACGCGTCCGGCCGAAGTATGGGGCTGAATTATAAAATCCTCTTCTTCCAGCTCCGCCATCTCGTTTCGCACGGTCGCCGGAGAAATATCCAACCTATATTTATCAACCAAAACGCCTGACCCTACCGGAGCGCCAGTTTTTATATGCTCTTTTATGATTGTATTTAAGATTATCAGTTTTCTCCCGTTCATATTTTGATTATAACACTATTAGCACTCATGTCAAGAGAGTGCTAATTTTATAATAAAAAAGCACTCCTGCCTGTCCCGCAGCGATCCCGCTTAGCGGGAGAGCGTGCGGGATCAAGAGAGTGCTAAAAACGGGGCTTGCTCCGCACCTCTTCCCTAACCCCTCTCCCGCGAAGAATGAGCGGGGGAGGGTGCCTCCGCCAGGTGGCGGAGGCGGGTGGGGGCAAGAAAAAAGGGACTGCCGCTAAAAGCGCAATCCCCTATTTAATTATATTGTTTTTACTCAAGCCGAGTCCGGATTTGTTCCTGACCGACCGGAGTAAACCTTACGAAGGCTATCGGCTGATTGCCGAATTCGTGCAGGGCGGCCAAATTAGCCGCTCCGGCATGGGCAAATCCCCCCTTGATCAGCTCAATATCCTTCCCAACCCAAATTTTTAACGGTCCGCGGTATTTGACCCTACCTTCCACTCCTTCCGGCGCTGTCTTGCCTTGATACCGACTGCCGGCTATCCGATCTATTATTGCTCTGGACGCAGCCATCCCCCAGTATTTAACAAAGCCCTCGCTATCTACCCCATACTTTAGGAACGACAATGACTCACTAGCGGCCACTAACCATTTCCCGGCCATAAAAACATCGCCACCAGCGGCCGAGGCCATTACCATATCGCCAGGACCTTCAATACTGCCATCAGGAATTATGGCTGGAGCATGTTCGCCTTTGGCTGCCATCTTCCGACGGATGAAATCAAGTTCCCGGATTAAGGTAAACATGGGAACGCCAGCGCCGGTCACTTGCGAGGTTGTGCAGGTAGAACCAGGACCGATGCCGCATTTTACTCCGTGGACTCCGGCTCTGGCCAAGCGCCAATAACCGTCAATATCAGCCACATTGCCGGCAATCACGGCGGCTCTGTTTTGAGCCATTTCCACTACCGCTCTAGCCTGGTCAATAACGGCCGTGCAATTGCCATGGCTGCTGTCAATAACAATTATTCCCACTCCCATCTCTAGGGCTTGTTGTGCCCGCTTCAGATCGGACTTTTCAATCCCGATAGCCATACCCACCAGCGGCTTGCCATTATGGTAAGAAGGATTGGCGGCAAAAAAATCTTTCATGAAGTAGATGCCCTGGAACCGGTTCCGAGAATCCAGAATGGGCAAAACTGAACATTCTTGCTCATTGAGCAGCCTGTTCTTGATCGTCTCAAAAGGAGTGCCGGTTCGTTCAATCTTAAGCTTCGACCGCGGCTTCATCCATTTCTTCACCGGATCGGAAAGATGATCCTTGAAAGAAATATCGCTGGTGAATATCACGCCGACTAGCACCCCGTTTTTGGCTTTTACCGGAATAGTGCTAAACCCATCATCCTCCAAAATTTTCTTCACAGCTCCCAGGGTTTGGTCCTGATGAAGAGATTTTGGATTTGACACTAAGCATGGTTTGTGCGCCAGCACTTCTCCTAGCCAATCCAGCTGAACTTTAGCTTCAGGATCCCGCCAAAGAATACCGCAGCCGCCGACTTCAAAAATGGCCTTGGCCATACCCGGTCCGGAAACCGCATCCATGGCCGCGCTCAAAAGCGGAAAATTCAGCTTCACCGGGCCGATTTCACTTGTTAAGTCGGCTCCCAAAGGATGGACTTCTGAAAATACAGGGCGAATCCTGACTTCCCGAAGCGTATAACCTTTGACCGGCTTAGTTAAACCTCCGCTCCCGAAAAGTTCCGGATACATTTCCTCATAAACATTTTCTACGAAACCCATGACTTCCCTCCCTTTCTTTATCCTTCAGTTGAAATTTGTTGTCAAAAGAACGTTGTTTTATATTAAACTTCAATCTAACACATTTTTTAAAAAAAATCAAGCTGTGAATCAACTTGGTGTCAAGGGGAAATAGAAATGTCCTACTTTGGGGGAATTAGAAATGTCCTACTTGGACATTTTAGTTAATTTTTTAAGGT
>Ga0210006_1002743_pt1 | contig 11317 bp, 12 predicted proteins | sample CryGey02umfilter_2_FD_185452 | JGI IMG/M metagenome (GOLD analysis project Ga0210006, IMG submission 185452) | Groundwater microbial communities from aquifer in Utah, USA - Crystal Geyser 4/10/14 0.2 um filter (SPAdes) (version 3) | ecosystem: Environmental > Aquatic > Deep subsurface >... | reverse complement strand
ACGGTCGTGGAAGAAGTTAGATTAGTTCCCGCTGGATAGCTAAATTTAGACAAAAGATCATCAGGAACCCAAGTCACTCTTGTCCAATTTGGATCGTTGAATAAGGCCTGATAAATTTCAGCTGATTGAACAGCTCTTATCTGGCTATTTTCAACATAGAAAACCGCGCTTTTATCTAAACCGCCGATGCTCGTGGTTGTACCGCGGAACATTGAGCCATCCCTAAAAGGAACAGCGTTGTCATCCGCGTATTGAGCTAAATCAGTGGCCGTGACTGTTTTGACTGAGGAGAAATTAGAAGGATAACCCCAAGATAAATAAACATTAAGATGAGGGAATACTCTTTTTTTCGCTCCTTGAATCAAATAGACAGCTGAGGTACCAGAAGCTTTGACCAAATCGCCGTCAGCAATAGTGACAGCAGAAACTGGTAAAATCGCTCCAGCACCAGTCATCAGGACAGTAGAAGCAACGGTTAAACTTGCAATTATTCTTTTGAATTTCGACATAATTAATTTAATCTCACTTTATATAATTATTCCATCCTATCCACGATCTTCATCGGGACTCGACCTTTCAAATTGGAGATCAGCTTTTTTCGACTTAAGCTTCGCTCCAAAGGATGAGTATTTTAAATAAATTTCTAATTTTTAATTTCTAATTTCTAAATAAATCCTAAATCCCAATTCATTATTCATTATTCATTATTCATTATTCATTGTTCTCTGTATTTCTCCAATTCCAACTCCTGTTTTTTCGGGCTCAAGAATCATTTCGCCCTTGAGATTGTTAACAGCCGGGGTTTTCAATTCTATGCTTTTCTTAAGTAATGGTTTGATATTTGGTTGAGTAGAGGTTGTGTTTTCTTCAGTTGAGGTTGTTGACCCTTCGACGGGCCCTTCGGTAGTGAGCTCGGGGCGAATCTGTTCAGGAGTTGAAGTTGTTGAAATATTTTCTAAGTAGGTAATATTTTCCAAAGCTACTTCTAAATTTTTTTGCGACAAAAGTTCTTTTGTCTCAGCTAAAACTTTTTTGACTTCTTCCGCGTTGCCAATATAAGGAACAATTTCTTTTTTATCCTCAATTGGTAAATCTGATTTTGAGGCTAAGATGTTCACGTCATTTTTAAAATTACTAAGTTCATTTTGAAAATCTTGAACAGCTGTTTTTAAAAGCGGAGAATTTTTCTCTTCTAAAATTTTTGCTTCTCCCAAGCGATGATCCAGTATCTCTGCTCGGAGAACAGCTCTTTTTGATTTATCAACTGTCATTGCCATTTTGGTTTGTTCAGAAGCCCTTTTGATGGAATATAAAAAATCACCGGGCAATGAATTTTTGGAAGCACTAACCAAAGAAACACCGGTGATCAAAATAATAAAGACCAGTCCTATTGTTACATAGACTGGGGTTAAAAAACGAGTTATGGACTCAGTATCTTCGAGCTGATAAATACTAGATATTTTAGATCTATTGGCAAGGCTCCAATCATTATCCGGCCTAATTTGTTTATATTGTTGAATCAAGCCTTTAATGTCCATATTATAACTTATAACCTACAACTTATAACTTATAACAAAACAAGGACTTAAATCGCCCTATACTGTAGAAGACGAAGAAAAGGGGGAAAAGTAACACTCCGACTAACCAATAACTAATAACGAACAACTTATAACTTACAACTTACAACCTTTTAGTGAAGCAGGTTTTTTAGGATTTTGATCCCCCGATGACTGCGCATTTTGACATTTGCCTCGGTTTCCCCTAAAATTTCAGCAATGTCTTTATATGGCAGCCCTTCAAAATAATGAAGAAGAACTGGTTCTCTATATTCCGGTTTTAGTTGACTAAAATATTTTTTTATTTCTTCAAATTGAATATTTTTATCTACGCTTTCTTCTAAATTACTCGGCAAAAAGATTTCTCTGGTCTCGTCTAAAGAAACGGTAATTTTCTTTAAACGATAAAAATCTGTGACTAAATTGCTCGCTGTTTTGTAAATAAAAGCCCGAAAGTTATCAATTTTTGTTTCCTTGTTTTTTAAAAAATCTAAAATTTTAAGAAAGACCTCGCTGGTTAAGTCCTGAGCGATCTCTTTGCCCCCAACGCGAAAATAAATAAAACGATAAATTGGTTCTTCATAAGTTTTGTAAATTCTGGCAAAAGCATGCTGATTCCCTTGTCTGACTTGCTCAATGATAATTTTTTCAATAAAACGGACAAACATATATGATGCTAATCTACGAATTTAATGCTAATCTACGAATTGCTAATAAAATACTATTCGCAATTAGCTGATTGGCATAATATTAGCATATTCGCATCGTGTAGTTATTTCTCCTTTAATCTCTTTTTAATCTCATTAATCATATTCTCTCTGCTAACCACTTCCTGAGCGCCGGTCACCAGGTTGCGAATGATGATTGTCTTATCCTGAACTTCTTGATTGCCGATAATTAAAATAAATTTTAAATTTAATTTAGTGGCTGTTTCAAGTTGAGCTGTCAGGCTTTCTTTACTTAAATTATCAACAACCATCAACCCTTCTTCTGCTAAAAGTTTTTTGACTTTCAAGGCTTCAATGGTAGCAGCGTCCCCTATCCGCGCCATGAAAATCGGATTTCTTTTGCCTGAAGGAATTTTAATCTTTCTTTCTTTTAGTTCTTCAATAATCCGCTCAGCGCCAAATCCCAGACCACAAGAAGGCGTTAGTTGGCCACCAAGCGTTTCAATCAACTTATCAGCTCTTCCACCTCCACCCAATTTAACGCCTTTTGTTTTATGCTGGTTTGCCAGAAGTCGTCTTTCTTCTTCTGAAAGAGATTGAAACTTTTCCTGAGGAAGGGTAGAATAAACTTCAAAAATAGGACCAGTATAATAGTCCAGCCCTCTGACCAGAAAGGGATTAAGATGATAAGTTATTTCTGCTCCGTCAAGATATTCTAAAAACTTATGAAAATGATCTTCACATTTATCACACAGAGAGTTAATTATTTGTGGGCCAATTTTAACAATGTCCTGACAGTTTTTTTCTTTGCACTTTAAAATATTTAAAGATTTTTTTTCAAGATTTTCTTGGCAGGAAGAACAAAGATATTTTTTTCTTTTTTTTAAAAAATTATAAAGTTTTTTCCGATAATAGAAACGGCAGCGAGAACATCCTAAATCATTGATTTCTATCTTTACTTTAAAGCCAAGATTTTTAAATAAAGAATCAGTGTAAATCACCAACTCAGCGTCAGCAACTGGTTTATCCGAACCGATAATTTGTAAGCCAAATTTATGAAACTGATGATATCGGCCGTGCTCCTGTTTTTCATAGCGAAAAACAGGCCCCGAATAATAGAGATTAACTGGCTGAGGGAGGTTAAACATTCCATTGTCAATATAAACACGGGCTATTGAAGGAACAAAATCAGGCCTCAGAGCAAGCCTGACCTTGCCTCGCCGCTCAAAAAATTCATACATTTGTTTTTTAACTATCTCATCCGTTTCACCAGCGCTTTTTTTAAAAATCCAGCGTTCCTCAAGAATTGGCGTATTAACTTTTTCAAAACCAAAATTTCTGGCTAATTTTTTGGCTTTTTCAAAAAAATAATCCCAGATCTTTTCTTCTGCTGGCAAGACATCTTGCATTCCTCTTAAAATTTTAGCGGTCTGCTTTTCTTCTTTTATTTTTTTTCTTATTTTTTTAGGCATAGTATAGAAATTAGAAATTTTAGATTTTAGATTTTAGATTAACAGCCCAATGTTCGGAAGTCCGACCCCAGTAGCAGAATAAAATTCGCTACGGGGCAGGTCTCCATAGAAACTATTGAGGTCGGACTTCTTGGGCTTTAATCAGCCCAAAACTACTAATTGGCCAAGCGCGCAGCCAGGTGTGACCAACGATCAACTCTTTTTCAACCGGCCCAAAGCTTCTTGAATCTAAACTCATATTTCGATGATCACCCATAACAAAATACTCATTTTCTTTTAAAAATGTCTCCATCTCTCCTGGTGTCTCCGAGCCAACTGGTAAATACGGCTCCTTGAGCTCAAATTCTTGACTGGATTGATCGTCCTTCGACAAGCCCTTCGGCAGTGAGCTCAGGGCCGAACTGCTCAGGACTTCGCCCTTGAGAAAAACTTTTCCATTTTTTATCATTACTTTCTCGCCTGGCAAGCCAATCACTCTTTTAATAATTAAAGAAGATGGATTTGAAGGGGTCCTTGTAACAATCACCTCTCCCCTCTCGGGCGATTTAAAACGGTATTTAATTTTTTCAATAATTAAATAGTCGTGATCAAAAAAGTTCGGTTCCATTGAAGGACCAACAACATAAAAAGGTTGAAAAATAAATTGATGAACAACCTTGACTGCCACATAAGCAACACCGAAAAGCAGAAACAATTCTACGATGAAAATGATAACTGAACGAAAACGCTTCATAAATTTCTAATTTCTAATTGATCTAATTGACCTAAATAAATCCCAAATCCCAAAAAATAATATTTATTTAACTTTCTTATAAATTGAATTGAAAATAAGATTGATTTCGTGAGCCTCTTGCCATAGTATTCTTGCTCGCTCTCTCATTTTTGGCACCGCCACTGCCGACATTCTAAGGAAATGTTTACTCTCTCGCGATTCTTTTTTACAAATACCAATCTTGTGTTTAAAGTCTGCTTTACTTTCTGCATCATCAGCTTCACTATAATTTGCCCCGACCGAAGTTCCACATTTAACTAATTGGTTAATAATAGGTCTTGTAATTTCATTTTTGGGCATGTCATTGCAAAATTTAATAATTTCTTCACCAAACTTGGCAGTTCTTTCCTCTAAATCATATTTCTTTTTAGGTTTTGGGGTTTGGGTCATTGTTTAGAAATTAGGTTAATTAGGTTAATTGGGTTAATTTACTTTAATTTATCTTTCTCTGCTAAGGCAAGATAGCGGACGACCTGATCAATTTTTTGATCTATCCTGCGCGCTCTAACCTCAAAAGAAAAAATGAAATAAAAGATTAAAATTAAAGAAAAATAAATAATCAAATCAGCTCCTCGACCAATACCCAGAAATCTGGCTAAAATACTTGAAAGGTCAGGGAAAAAGCTGACCGCTAATGCGCCCAACCAAAGAATAAGCCAAATGGAAAAATTTAGTAAACCAATTTCGTTCTTCTTTAATTTCAAAAAAAGTCTAACAATAATTAAACTAATAATAACTGCTAGAAAAATTTGGAGAAACAACATACAATAAGAAAAAATTTCTAATTTCTAATTTCTAAATAAATCCTAAATCCCAAATTCTAAACTCAAAGCATCGTTTAGAACATTCGAATTTTGAATTTAAATATTGTTTAGGATTTAGATATTCGAATTTCGGATTTAATAGATTATTTAGGTCAATTAGGTTAATTAGGTCAATTAGACATTTTTTTATGTTAATCTATCAATTAAAGTTCGCCAAAAGGTTTTAACTCCTAACCAAAAATTTTGCCCTTTAGATAAAGAATAGTCTGTGTAAATGGCTTTAATCGGGACTTCTTTAAAAGTTAAATTATTTCTCTTTATCTCGCCTATAATTTCCGAAGAAACTTCCATATGTAAACTCTTCAATTTAATTTTTTCTAAAGCTTCTCTTCTAAAAGCTCTGAGGCCTGATTGACTGTCAGAAATCATTAAACCATAAAAAAAGAAAGTGACTAAATTGGCTAAATGATTAAAGAGTAAGCGAGATAGAGGTATTTTATTGTTTTGTTTTTTGAGTCTCGAGCCAATGACCACTTCTGTCTCTCCTAGAGCCTCAATCATCTGCCAAATATCTCTTGTTTCATGCTGGCCATCAGCGTCCAGGGTGACCACTATTTCTGTTCCCTCGTTTTTTAAAGCAGCCACAAACCCGGTCTTTAAAGCTCCGCCTAAACCAAGATTAACGAGATGACGATAAACTTTAGCGCCTTTAAAACTTGCCTTTTTCCCGGTTCTGTCAGAAGAAGCATCGTCAACCACAATAATTTTATCAGTGATTTTTAAAGCGTCATCGATCACGGCTCCGATTGTTTTCTCTTCATTGTAAGCAGGAATAATAATAGCAATTTTATTCATATTTTCCCATTAAAGGGCTGAGTAAGGTTTTATATGCTTTAACGTATTCAATTGTTTTTGAAAGCCCCACCTTCGGTCTGATGACTGGGAACCAGCCTAATTTTTCCTTGGCCAAGCTAATATCAGGTAAGCCCAAGGGGGTCATAAAAAGCAAAGGAGGAAGAAATTTTATCGTTGAAGAAGAATTAGTCATTTCAATAATTTTTTTGGCAATATCAACTAAACGATATTTTTCAGGAGAACCTAAATTAAATGGTCCTGATTCGTCAGATTTCATCAGTGAGGTAATCCCTTCGATCAGATCAGAAACATAACACAAGGAAGTGTCGAAACTTTCATCGCCGTAAATAATCAAAGGCTGATTGTTAATCGCCTGAAGAGCAAAGTCAGAAATCATCTCGCCTTCAAAAAGCGCTAAACGCGGGCCATAGGTCCTAAAAATTCTTGCTACTTTTACCTTTAAACCATACGTTTGCTGATAAGTAAACATTATTGTTTCAGCAAATCTTTTTCCTTCGTCATAACAGGCCCTGCCACCAATAAAATTAACTTTTCCTAAATCAGTTTCTTTAAAATAAAGATTATCTTTGCCTCTCGGTCCATAGACAACGGACGAAGAAGTAAAAAGTATCTTTGCTTGATAAGTCCTTGCCAATTCCAAGATATTCAACATTCCAATTGAATTGACTTTTAAGGTCTCAATTTTTAATTTTTCAAAATTTTTTGGCGAGGTTGGACAGGCCAAATGATAAATCTCTTGAATCCCTTGAAATTTAATTTTTAAGTTTTTTAATTCTGGCATGGACATGAGGTCAAGCGGTTCATTGACATCTTTTTTAATAAAATAAAAATTGGGATTTCGGAGCAAGCTCTCAATATGATGATAATTAAAAGAATTAAGAAGATTGTCAATACAAATGACATTATTATCGCGAACCAAAATTTCACAAAGATGAGAGCCGAGAAAACCAGCTCCGCCAGTGACTAAAATATTTGGTCTGCCAGCCGGATAAAATTTTTGAGAATCAATCATAATTATCAACTAGTAGCGAATTTATTACGAATATTCAAATGAATTTTATATGTACATTTGTATTAATTTGTACATTCGTTGATTATAACTGGGCCTGCTTTGCTGACAAATTAATTCGGCCTAAATTATCAATTTCAATAACTTTAACTTGAATTTGGTCGCCGATCTTAACCAGATCAGCCGGATTTTTAACAAATTTCGAAGAAAGTTCAGAAACATGAATCAGTCCCTCCCGGCCTGGCGCTATTTCAGCAAAAGCGCCGAAATTAAGGAGGCGAGTAATTTTCGCTTTAAAGATATCACCAACTTTGATTTCTCGAGTCAAAGCTTCAATCATTTCAATGGCTTCTTCTAAGTTTTTGGGCTCATTAGAGGTGATATTCACCGTGCCATCTTGCTCCACGTTTATTTCTGCGCCTGTTTGTTTGATAATTTCCTGAATATGCCGACCACCCGGTCCGATCAGATCTTTAATTTTTTTGGGATTAATACTTAGAGTGACTACTCGTGGCGCATAAGGCGACATTTCCGATCGTGGTTTAGCTAAAATTTTATTGACTATTTCTAAAATCTCTTTTATTTTCTCTTGTGAGAGAACAAACGCCTCATGAATAACAGGAAGGGTCAGTCCTTTTGTTTTGGTGTCCATTTGCACGGCAACAACGCCTTTTTCTGAGGCAATAATTTTAAAGTCCATGCCTCCTTCTCCATCTTCTAAATCTTGTAGATCAGCAAAAACTTTATATCTCTTAAAATCATTTGTCTCATGCTGACCATCAGCCTCCCCTTCTTCAGAAGCCAAGCCAATAGCAATTCCGGCTACTGGTGAGGTAGTAGGAATACCTGCATCCATCATCGCCAATGAAGAAGCGCAAACAGAAGCCATTGAAGTAGAGCCGTTGGAAGATAAAACCTCGGAGACGACTCTAATCGTATAAGGGAACTCCTCCTGAGAAGGAAGAACAGCTTTTAAGCCTTTCTCAACCAAATAGCCATGGCCGGTTTCTCGGCGGCCAGTGCTTCTTAAAGAACCAACTTCGCCCGAGCAAAAGGGAGGAAAGTTGTAATGATGCATAAAACGCTTCCGTCCGCTCTCTTCCATTGTATCTAAGTACTGCTCCATCTCAGGAGAACCAAGGGTAATCACTGATAGAACTTGGGTTTCCCCGCGAGAAAAAAGAGCTGAACCATGAACACGCGGCAAGACACTGACCTCAGCACTAATTTGCCTTATCTCGTTCAGATTTCGACCATCGATTCTTTTCCCCTCTTCTAAAATTAAATTACTAATTTCTTGATGGACAATTTTATCGGTCAGGTTCAATATTTTTTCTCTTTTTTCTTTACCAATCGCATTTTTAATTAATTCTTTTCCACTTTCTTCTTTTATTTTTTCTATAATTCCCTGTCTTTCTGCTTTGCTAATTAAAGATTTTTCAGAAAGAAATTTTTTTGCTATTTCAGGAATGCTCTCTCTAGCGATTTTTTCCATTTCTTCTTTTTCTGAAAAATCTATCTTAATTTTTTCTTTTCCTACTTTTTTAATAATCTCAATAAAAAAATCTTCTATTTCTTTCGCGTATTTTAAACCAAATTTTGTTGCTTCTTCAAAAACCTCTTTCCCGACTTGCAAAGCGCTTGCTTCAATCATTAAAATACGATTTTCTCGCGTAGAAATTAAAAGATCTAAATCAGACGTTTCTCTCTGTTTATAAGATGGATTAAAAACAAATTGATTATTGACTCTGCCTACTCTGATGCCAGAAATCGGTCCTTGCCAAGGGATGTCTGAAATACTTAAAGCAAGCGAGGCAGCATAAAGAGCCACCAGGTCAGGGTCATTTTCTTTGTCAACAGCTAAAACCGTGGCAATTATTTGCACCGGAAATCTTAATCTCTCGTCAAAAAGAGGCCTAATCCCCCTGTCAATGGCGCGAGCAGACAAAATTGCTTCATCTGGTGGTCTTGTTTCTCTTTTAATAAAACGAGATCCTTTTATTTTACCAGCGGCATAAAAACGTTCTTCGTAATCTATGGTTAAAGGAAAATAATCAAATTCTGCTTCTTCGCTATCCATAGTGGCTGTTGCTAAAACAACCGTTTCCCCTAAACCAACGAGACAGCTTCCATTTGCTTGAAGAGCTACTCCCCCTATTTTGGCAAACATCTTTTTGCCATCTATTTCTTTGGTGAATTCCATAACAAAATAACTAATAACTTATAACTAATAACTTATAACAGATTTAAAATTTTCTTAACAAAAATCTCTCATCTTTGCTCAAATCAGTAAAACGATCAACGCTTTCTATTAATTTAGCGGAAGCAGTTTTGCTAAAAGCCATCAGTTCAACGAGACATCCTTTATTTTCTTTTAAATAAAGAACAAGCGGCACAAAATCTCCGTCACCAGTCACCAGCACCACTGCGTCAAGGCGATCAGCTAATTTTATCGCATCAACTGCTAATCCAACGTCCCAATCTGCTTTTTTCATTCCGCCCGGGAAAATCTGCAAATCTTTTATTTTTAACTCAAACCCCTGATCAGCGATCGCTGAAAAAAATTTCTCTTCCTCTGAAGTTCCTGACTTGACCACATAAGCTATGGCTCGAATTAATTGCCTCTCAGCCGTTGCCTCTTTCAAAATTTTACTAAAATTAACATTTCTATTAAAAAGATTCTTAGCAGAATGGTACATATTTTGAATATCAACAAAAATTCCCACTCTCTGATTTAAATATTGATCTTTTGTTTTAGGCATAAAAAAATTGTTTTAAACTAGGCAAGGCCTTTTATTTTTTTAATTATCTTTTTATAAATTTTTGGCTCAGTCCTCTCTAAATATTTTAAAAACTTGCGCCTCTGATTCACTTTCTTGACCAAGCCAAGTTTTGAAGAAAAATCATGATGATGACTTTTTAAATGGGTAATCAATTTTTTGATTTCTTCTGTCAGTAAACCTATCTGCGTTTCGCTTGATCCTTTATCTTTTTCATTTCGTCCAAACTCCTCCATAACTTTTTGTTTTTCTTTTTTTTTTAGCATAACAATAAATAATTAATAATTAATAATTAATAATTAATCACTATTGAAGTTGAGACTCTCCCGTCCAATTTTTGGCAAAAATTTTATAAATATTTTCAATAAAGTCGCCACCAGCGTAACCGACGACAAAACATAAAATATAATCACCGCCCAAAAAAGAAGAAACCACCATTCCAATAATACCTGAAAGAAGAACTATCAAAAAAAAATAGGGCAAATTAAATTTGATTTCTTTATAGGATAATTGGTGTTTGATAAAACCGGTAATCCCTCTGACCGTTCCACCAAGAAAACCGATAAACAAAAGTGTATAATCCATAATTTATAATTAAATTACCTTAAAAAATATATTAGAGATTTAATTTCAAGGTTCTGCGAGCGAAGCGAGCAGGTTCTTATATTATATCGTAATCAAAATAAGTGTCAATTATGTTTTGGACAATTTTCTCTAATTTTGTTATAATTAAATTACATTAGCGTTAAGTTTAAATAATAGATTTAATTTCAAGGTTCTGGCGAAGCCAGGTTCTTATAATAAAAATATGGCTAACCTCGATATCCAAAAATTTTCTTACGGGTTAAATTTTAAAAGAGGAATTTTTTCTAATGTTTATCAAGGCAAATCTTTCATTCTTTTGTCTCAATTTATACTTAAAAATTATGAAGGCAAAAAAAAGATTGATTTTTTAGAAGAAAAAAATGACGAACTCATTGAATTTTTGGAAAAAAAATATTCAAAAATTCAACCCTCCGTCGAGACTCCTCAGAATCTTCGGCCCTTCGTCGGGACTCCGCAGGACCTTCGGCTTGAAGATTTACTTGCAGAAACAAAAAAATGGCTTGAAAAAGAAATAACTGAAGCAGAGGCCAATCTTCTCTTTTTAAAACTTCCTGAAGAGCAAGATGGCTCGCCTTCGCGTAGCGCTTCGGCGGAGCAAAGAGAAATCTATTTCTCTTCCTTCGGAGACATCAATGCTTATTTAATTCAAGACAATGAAATTAAAGACCTCTCTCATAAACCATCTCCCCGAGAAAAAGAATTTAGCTATCTCACTTCTGGAAATCTTAGCGGAAATGACATCCTAATTTTTGCCACGCCAGATCTTCGACCAATAAAAATCTCTGAAATTAATAAATTAGCCCACCTTGTAAAA